>OLWB01002844.1_pt1 | contig 13347 bp, 10 predicted proteins | sample 1673331 | NCBI WGS metagenome assembly OLWB01 (sample SAMEA3178943, study PRJEB25190) | human gut metagenome | biome: human gut; feature: human-associated habitat; material: faeces | place: Austria | collected 2013
GAAGCAAAAATGCGGGGGCCTTTTTCGAAAGCGAAAAAATCGCGGCGGGGGGGAGGGAAACGGGTTCGGGCTTGCTTCTGTCTGCGCGCAAGGCCGTCAAGGGAGGCGGCGCGGACGACCGTCCGCGGAAGCCGTCCGGCTTCGAATGCCGTGATGCGGCATCCCGCGGCCATTATACCACGAAGGCAAAACGCTTGCTTGCAAGGGCGTTTTGACGAGGCCGTCAAAGGAGGCGGCGCGGACGACTGTCCGCGGAAGCCGTCCGGCTTCGAATCCTGCGACGCAGGATTCCCGCCTTCATTATAACACATTTGCCAAAACCTGTAAAGATGCCTTTGCCGTCTTTACAACGCGCGGAAAATGTGATATATTGTAAATGACTTTCGGAAAAAAGTAGATCGCTTGCGAAAAAAAGAAGGAGAAAACACGATGAAAAAAACGTTTTGCGTGCTGCTGGCATTCCTGATGCTGCTGCCGTTCTGTCCCGTCAACAGCGCCGTCGCGTCCCTGTCCGACGCGTCGCTCGCGTTCGACGGCGGCGGGCTGGTCACGCTCGGCCGCCCGTATACCGTTTCGCTCGGACAGGCTGCTTATTGTTCGGGCAACGGCGACGACTTGGGCATCAAGCTGACCGATTACCGCTTTGCCGGCGCCATCTCGCCGCAGCCCGAGGAGGAATGGGTCGGCTTCGACGCGGCGGGCGCCGTCTTTACGGTGGAAATCGTCATCGAGCTGGCCTCGGCGGCAACGGGGCTGTTCTCCTTCTGCGCGGATTTCGCCGCGTATTCGACGAACGGCATCTATCTGCCGAGCAAGGTGGAATTTCTCGGCTCGACCGACGGCGCAGGCTACACCCTGCTCGGCGAGGGAAAGCTGGATACGCTGGACAACGGGACGGTCAGCCGGTGCTCGTATACCACGACCGAACGCGTCTCGCTGCGCTATCTGAAAACCCGCATCACCGGCTCGGGCAAGGTGTTTGTCGACGAGATCTTCGCCGTCCGCCACGGCCTGCTTTCGCAGACCGGCAGTCTGGTATACGACACGCAGGGGCTTGTCTATGAGCTGCGCGGCGACAGCGCGGCCGTCGTCGGCTACGACCCGAGCGTTACGCTCGGCGGGGATGCGGTCACGCCGGTGATCCCCACGCCGGCGGATGGGCTGACCGACGGCGTCACCTACACCATCGGCCGCGGCAGCGAGGCGCAGACCGAGGTCATCGCGCAGTTCCTTGATCCGGCGCGCCCCAATCATCCGAATATGTCCACGCCGGACAAGAAATACATCGTCATCCACAACACCGGCAATTACAGCGACGGCGCCGATGCGTCGGCCAACCATCGGTATATGCTGTTCAATACCGACTGCGAGGCGTCGTGGCATTATACGGTCGATAAAGACGTGATTTATCAGGCGCTGTCCGATTATACGACCGGTTACCATTCGTCCGACGGCGCATACGGCGCCGGAAACTATTACGGCATCGGCGTCGAGATCTGCGTCAACGGCTTTCCGGGTACATACAGCGGCGACGTGTATGAAGCATGGCTTGAAGACAGCTTCCTGCCCGCCGTGCGGCGCGCCGCGATGCTCACCGCCGAGCTTTGCGTCCGCCACGGGCTGGACCCGGCGACGGCCATCCGCCAGCATTACGATTCCAACGGCAAGAACTGCCCGATGCAGATGCGCTATACCTCGTCTCTCGGCGGCTATACGCGGGACGACGGCGACGTCTGGAAGCAATTCATAGGCTGGGTGAACGACGACTACCGCGCGCTGACCGGCGGCACGGCCGCGGCGTACGAGTCGGTCGGCCGTCTGACGGTGCCGGACAGCATCACCGTCAGCGGTCGGGACTATCCCGTCACCGCCGTCGAGGAGGACGCCTTTGCGGCCGCGCCCGAGAGCGTGTTCCTCGGCGCGAATGTGCAGAACCTGCCGTCGGCCGTCCGCGGCGTGACCACCATCAGCCCGCAGAACAGCCACATTTCCGCCGTTATGCCGGCGGCGCTGCCCGACTCGGGCGTCGTTATCGCGGACGGCCTCGTGAAAGGCTTATACACGGGTACGACGGCCGGCGCGCTGCTGTCGAAGCTGGAGGACGGGCCGACGCTGTACGACGCGTCCGGCGAACCGAAGGCCGACGCCGACGCGGTCGCCACGGGGGATTATTTCAAATCCCCGAACGGACGGCTGTACGTCGTCGTGACGGGCGACCTCAACGGCGACGGGCGCATCACCGCCTCCGACTATCTGCTGCTCAAGCGCTATGTGCTGCGTATGTCGGCGCTTTCCGCGTACCAGATCGAGGCGGGCAAGGTGGGCGGCGGCGACCGTCTGGGCGCCTCGGATTATTTGCTGCTCAAGCGCGCCGTGCTTTACGGCGGCAATTTCGCGCCCGAGGAGGAAACACGCACCGTGACCAACTATGCGTATATGAAGGGCGTCTGGGTCTCGCAGTACGACCTCGCGCCGCTGCTGTGCGAATCGGGCAGCCAGCGCGCGGAGAACGAGCTGCGGACGCTGGCGGGACGGCTGTTCGACAATATAAAAAAGGACGGCTACAACACCGTCTTTATGCAGGTGCGTCCGTTCGGGGACAGCTTTGCGCCCTCGCGCTACTATCCGGCTTCGTCGTTTGTGACGGGCGCCTACGGCCGCGCGTTCGACTATGATCCGGTGGCCGTTCTGGTGGATGAGGCGCACGCGCGCGGCCTGTCTATCCACGCGTGGATCAATCCCTACCGGCTGATGAAGCCCGATGAACTGCGGGCCGTCTCGACCGACTACCTGCTCCGCCGCTGGCTCGACGAGGATCGGCTGCGCGAGGTGGACGGCCGGCTCTACCTCGACCCGTCCGACGCGGGCGCGCGCAGCCTGATCATCAACGGCGCCAAGGAGCTGCTCCACGATTACAACTTCGACGGCCTGCACATCGACGACTACTTCTATCCCACGCAGAGCGAGGATTTCGACCGCGTCGCCTTCCTCAACAGCGGCGAGACCGACCTCGCCGCGTTCCGCGAATCGAACATCAATAAGCTCGTGTCGGGGCTGTACGCGGCCGTCAAATCGGTTGACAGCCGGCTGCTGTTCGGCGTTTCGCCCGCCGGCAATCTGAGCAATCTCAAAAGCGGCTATTATCTCGACGTCGAGACATGGTGTTCGCAGGAGGGGTATCTGGATTATATTCTGCCGCAGGTTTACTTCGGGTTCCTGCACGAGACGTGCGCGTTTGACGAGCTGACCGCCCGCTGGGCCAACGTCGCCGCCTCCGGCAGCGTCCGGCTGTACATTGGGCTGACCGGCGGCAAGGCCGTGGACGGCCGTGCGGGTGTTGAGGACCGCTACGCCGGCACCGAGGCGGGCCGCCGCGAGTGGATCGAGCACACCGACGTCCTCAAGCGCTCGCTGGAATGCCTGTTCGATACCGACGGGGTGGACGGCTTCTGCTTCTTCTCCTACCAATACCTGTACGACCCGCTCACCGGCAAGGCGAACGAGGCGCTGGCCGAGGAATATGCGGGCTTCGCACCGTTGATTCGGAACAAATAGAAGAATCCGGATGCGCGGCATTCGGTACAAGTCAAAAACCGGACGTGCGGCGGCTGTGCCGTGCGTCCGGTTTTTTCGGGTTATTACGGACTTTTGTTTGGCTTCGAAGTCTGCCGAATGTGCGCGGAGGCGAAAATGGCAGGCTTCTGTTTGCTTCCCGCCGTTTTTTTGCGGACGGCACATTGCTTAGGAAGAACTGCCGCACAGTCCGTCCGGCGTCCGCTCGGCAATCCGTCCGGCGCTGCGGAACCTGCCGTCTCACGGCTTCGCGCTGCACTGTCGAGAAGGAATCGCGCCTCAATGGCCGAATCCATTTTGCCGCTGCAAATAGGACTTGTCCCTCTCGTGGACGGCTTACAGGCATACCCCCTGTTTTTTTGATGGAAACGGCGGAAACAAGCTGCCGCAGCCTGCGCGTCGCTGCTGTCGTGCCGATGCCGGGCCGCGGCATCCCTGCTGTATTCAATTATACGCACCGGCGCGGCGTAGGTTTGCCGCCTGCCGAATTGCTTAAAGCGGAGAAAACACGCATACGCCGGATAATCTGCACAATGCGTCGCCTTGTTTCTGCAAAGCGCACGGTAAAACCGAAAAGGCAGGCCGCAGAGCGTGGTGGGGCAGGCGCTTTTGCTTTTACAGTGCCGCTTCGGCGCGTGCGGATTGCCGTCGCGGCATCCGGCTGTGTTGAAGAAAAGTCGCTTACCGAATTTCTGCCGCCTATCGGATGGCGCGGGATGCCGCAAAGAATCGGGTGCGCCATATCCGTGCGGCCGCCTCCGCGCAGCAGCCTGTCAAGGTTTGTCTCTCAATCGGCAAGGCGTGCGGGGCTTGCGCGCGTGACTGCTGCCGTCCTCGTTTCGGCAATCGGACGGCGTCTTCCGGCTTCCGAGCGCAAAACGGATGAAAAACCCGCCGATTGAGAGCGTCGTTATAAGAAATACCTCGTAGGGGCGGCGCTCAGCCGCTTGCGGGCGCATACTATGCGCCCCTACAAGATGCTTTCTTATCTCAACGCCCCCGTTTGGCGGGCTTTTCTGCCTGTAAGGTCGCCCGTTCCGCACGGGCCTTTATTCCGTATCTCGCCTTATTTCCTATGCGCTGCGGTCGTCGCTTTCGATCACGCCGTCGGAGAGCACGATTTTCCGCCGGGCAAAGGACGAAATCTCCTTGTCGTGCGTAATCACGACTACCGTTGTCCCCCGCTCGCGGTTGACGCGGCAGAGCAGCTCCATAATCTCGCGGCCGGTTTTCGTATCCAGCGCGCCGGTCGGCTCGTCGGCCAGCAGGACGCCGCAGCCCGAGACCAGCGCCCGCGCGACGGCGACGCGCTGCTTCTGCCCGCCCGAGAGCTGCGAGACCTTTTTGCCGAGCTGGTCACCCAGCCCGACCAGCTCGAGCATCTCGATCGCAAGCGCTTTCATCCGGCTGTGCTTCGTGTGCGAGAAATACAGCGGCAGCATAATGTTGAACAGCACGTCCTCCTGCGAAATCAGGGCGAAATCCTGCATCACGAACCCGATTTCGCGGTTCCGTATCCCGGCCAGCATGCGGTCGCCCATCTTTCCGACCGAACGGCCGTTGAGCAGGTAGGTTCCCGAATCAAAGCTGTCCAGACAGCCGAGAATGTGCAGCAGGGTGGTCTTTCCCGCGCCGGAACGTCCCTCGACCGAGACGAATTCGCCGTCCCCGATCTCCAGACTGACGTCTTTCAGCGCATGGAAACGGCCCTTGCCCAGCTTGTAGAATTTGTTGATGTTCTCGATTCGGATCATATCGTTTTATCCTTTCCGCCGCAGACGGTCATTCCTTCGCCCGCCGCAGCTCCTCTGTCGGCGAAAGCCGTCCGGTCGTGAACGCGGCGATGCCGATGACGACCGTAAGCAGCAGTACCGATGCGGCGGCGGTCAGCGCGAAATTCTGCCAGCCGAACAGGACGCCCGGCAGCGCAAATTTTCCGGATTCCGCCCAACGCTTCAGCACCAGTAAGACCGCTGCGACCAAAGCGTCGGTGAACAGCAGGGGCAGGGCCGACTGCGCGGCGGCGAGCAACAGCATCCGCCGTTTCGTGCAGCCCTCCATCGCGTATATCGTAAAGTCTGCCCGCCGGCGGTAGATGCCGAGCACGGCGACGCTGATGTAAGCCAGCGACGTAACCGCCAGCAGGAACAGCGGCGCCGGCAGCAGCCTGCGCATGCTTTCGGAGACGTGCGCGCGGGTGCTTTGCAGGATCGTATCCACCGGCGTGACCTGCGCATAGACAGACAGTTCCTTGCGGATTTCTTCCCGCCGCTCGGCGGCTGTATCCTCTGCAAACAGCAGAATGCCGCTGGAAACGGGCTGGGCGCTGCCCAGATTGAATGACGCGGTGACGGTCGCCGCCAGCGCTTCGCTGTAAGGCACATACAGCAGCCGTTCCTCGCCGAAGAAATTATCGGCGGTCATCATCGAAATGTTACTGATGTAATAGCCCGTCTGGAAGGTCATCGGCGGGTAGGCCAGCGTGCCGGTAATCTGCACCTCCAGCGAAGCGTCGTTCCCCGGGATGCTCGAGCGGACCATAACCGTCTCGCCGACGGGAACGCTGCTCGGGTTTACACCCGCAACGACGCCGCCGAGCGGCTCGCCGCCTTCCGGCCAGCTTCCTTTATGGGGCGCGCCGTACATCGCGGGGTAGACGTCGACGTCGTACAGCACGAGCTGGTACTCTGTTCCGCCGATCGTCACGCCGGCCGAGCGCCTTGTGATCAGCTTTTCCATTTCGCCGCTTTCCCGCAGCGATTCGATGCGTGCGTCCAGCGCTTCCTGCCCTTCGGCGTCGTAGGGCGTGGTGTTGACGAAGTGCAGACCGCCGGAAAGACCCGCGTTTTCAAACATTTCGCCCGCGCGACGGATATAAAGGTACTGCGAAAGGGTGTAGTTGAGCGTCAGCAGCACCGCGCCGAGCACGACGAACAGCGTCAGCGAGGAGAAGACGGAGCCTTTGGCGCTTTTGAAAAACAGTCGTATGCTGTTCATTCCCGCGCCCTCCTATTCCAGCCTTCGCTTGAATGCGGCGGCCGTGCCGCGTGTGAAGGAGAAAAGGAACGGAATCGATACGAGGACGACCGCCGCGCAGCAGACGGCGATGACGAGCAGATAGTCGTGCGGCTGGTAGATCAGTCCTTCGTAAATGTTCAGCTTGCTGAACAACGGCTCATACAGCAGCGCATGCAATGCCACGCCGGCCGCGCTGACCGAAAAGGTGAGCAGGAACACTGAAGCGAGCTTGATGAACACCACCGTGTCCTTCGGCGCGCCGCAGACCGACTGGATGGCGCTGATGTAATTCGTCCCGTCCGACAGATATTTCAGCAGGAACATAAACGCCGAGATGGCCGCAACGAAAACGATCGCGAGCACCAGCAGCACCGACGGCGTGTCCCGCTTGGAATGCTCATAGGAGGAATACGGGTGGCCGCCGACCGAAACGCCGGGGAACTGCTCCCGCATGTCCCGCAGCAGCTCGAGGTTTTCGTAATAGGACGGCCGTTTCTCCATCGTCACGGATACGGAGGCGATCGGAAACCCGTTTTTCGTATAGGAAGCGGCGGGGATGAGGATGTCACAGCCGAAATTTGCTGTGCCGATGACAGTGAAATCGACGCCGTTGACATGGATGGTGTCCTCGCCAAGCCGCAGTGTGCCGCCCGACGCATGGTATTCCGCGGATTCCGAGATAATGGCCACATTTGCGCCTTCTGCCAGCTCTTCCTCGGTGAAATAGGTTCGTCCGCGTGTGCGGCGAATCCCGTTGGTTTCGCTTTTCATCTCACAACCGACGGTGTATATACGATCTCCTTTGCCGGGATAGCCGGTGACAGGGGCTGAAAACAGACATAGAAAGCTTTCTGTCTCATTGTAGCGGTTTAACAGTGTTTCCATATCTTGTAAACTTGGATCGGAAGGAAATGAAAAAGTATATTTGCGTGCATACAGGTCGTTGGTCGAGTACTCCCGGACACTGGGCGTAAGATTGCCGTACAGGTAAATCAGCAGCAGCGAGGCGCTCAGCAGTCCGGCGGTGAACAGCCAGAAGACAGGCCGGCTGCATCGGTAGTAATACCGTATGTTTTTGCCGATCAATGCAAGCGTTTTCATATTGAATCGATTGTAGAGGGGACTTGTACAAGTCCCCTCCGGCCTCCCGTTTTGATATTCAGCCCTTATCCTCGCATGTAGGGTCTTTGATTTCAATGCGCGCGTCAAGGTTCCGTACGCCGTTCTTTGTCCGGTAAGCCCCATGCCATGTTTCTTTTGCATACCGCGTGGACGAAACGTCGATTGCGGGTACTATGAGTCTATTGGAAACGTAGCCGGATTTAGGGAGAAAAACCTCAACCCCGTTACGGTCGATGTTTTTTACCCAAGCATAGCAGAATTGATCGGAGGTCGTCTCACATTCAGTGGAACTCCAGCCATTCGAAAACCATGACCCGCAGTCATAGTAGCAATGGATTGCGGTGTCGAGACGGTAGTACTGATCTTCCTCCAGTTCGCGGTTTTCACTGACGTCATGTACGGCGCTTCCCGCGACGGCGGAAGCAGAAAGGAAGAGCACGGTGAATAAAAACAATAACGCTTTTTTCATAGTAAACAGTCCCTTCTTTTATTTTGTCCATATATTACCACATAAATTGAAATTTGTCAACCCAAATCGGGCAGATTCGTTAATATATGAAAAAATATCATCCTGTATTTGTGCGAAACCTCCAAATTCTGTTGTCGTACGGATGCGGCAAACGGCGGCTTGCCGAGGCGGAAAAGGCAAAACAGCCTGAAGAGAAAACAAACCGCGCTCCGCCTGCGGGGCAGCATGGCCTGCTGTCCGACAAAGCGAGCGAAGTCCGAAAACCGCTTCGGGCCGTTTCTTTATGTTCCCGATACCCAATATTTGACGACCGCCGCGCATTCGCGCAGCATGCGCACCGGCAGCGCGTACCACTCGGCGTCCGCGTGGAGGTGTGAAGCGTCCAGCCCCGCCGCTTTGGCCAGCCGCGAAGCGCGGTAGACGTGGTAGTCGCTCGTGACCAGCGCGACGCGGCAGGGGCGCGCGGACCGTTCGTCCAGCAGCGCTTTGGCGTTGGTCAGATTCTCGTACGTGGACGTCGAAGCCTCTTCGCGCAGGATGCGGTCGGCCGGAACGCCTCTGGAAATCAGCCAGCGTTCCATCGCGAGCGCCTCGGAAATCGCTTCGCCGTCGCCCTGTCCGCCCGAGACGACCAGCAGCGCGTCCGGGTTGCGGAGGTGGTAGGCGTACGCTGCCTCGAGCCGGTTTTCAAGCTGCGGCGTGACGGCTTCGCCGTCGAGCCCGGCGCCGAGCACAATCAGCACGTCCTCGTCGTACGTGACTGTGTCGTTCCGGCCGTAAAGCGCGAGGAAAAGCACGAACGCGAGCAGCAGCGCATAGGCGGTGCACAGCAGGCAGAGCGGCCATTTCCGCTTTTTCAGCGGCTTGTAAAACATGCCTGTCAGCAGCAGGACCGCACCCAGCAGCGCGGTCAGCAGCAGTCCCGATTCCAGGCGCATGAAAAAAGAGAGGACTGCGGCGTACAGCAGGACGAGAATGCCGGCGGCCGCAAACGCAGCTGTGCCGCCAGACAGGCGCTTCATCCGTACAGCTTCCCTTCGATCCAATTCACCAGCCGCACCGGCAGCAGTCCGGAGAGGGCGAACAGCAGCTTGTACCCTGCGCCGACGGTGAACAGCGGCTTGGGACGGCGCTTCATCGCCGCGCGGTAGACGGCGTCGGCGATCCGCTCGGGCGGCATACCGTTCTTCTCGTCGGCCTCCATCCGCGCGACGGCGCGCTCGAGCCGTTCGCCGTACAGCTCCTTCCCGTCGGCCGACTTGTCTCGTGCGGCGGTGAAGCCCGTGCGCACATCGCCGGGCAGGACCGCGCAGACGCGTATGCCGAACGGCCGCAGCTCGTTGACCAGACAGAGCGTGAGCGCGCTCACGGCCGCCTTGGCCGACGAGTAGACCGACTGGAACGGCACCGGCAGCGCCGCCGCCAGCGAGCCGACGTTGACAATCAGCGGCGAGGCGCTCTTCCGCAGCAGCGGCAGGGCGTGCTTGACGCAGGCGAGCAGGCCGAAATAGCCGACGTCGAACAGCGCCTTCGCTTTGTCGAGGTCGGTGAACTCCGCCGCGCCCGAGATGCCGAAGCCGGCGTTGTTGACGAGGATGTCCAGCGCGCCCTCGGCCTGCTCCAGCGCGGCGAACGCCTGCCGCACGCTCGACTCGTCCGCTACGTCGCAGGGGATATGGCGCACGCCGTCCGCGGACGGACGGCGTGAGAGCGAGTAAACGGTGTGCCCTTTGGCGGCGAACTGCCGCGCGATGGCCAGTCCGATGCCCGAGCTGCCGCCGGTGACGGCGATCCGCAGGCTCATTGGATTCCGAACCGAACGAGCACGTCGCGGATGATGTCCAGCGCCTCGTCCAGCAGCGCCTCGGTGTGGATGGCCATATAGCTGGTGCGCAGCAGGCAGTCGCTTTCCGGGACGGCCGGCGGCAGCACGGGGTTGACGTAGACGCCCGCGTCGTAGATCGCTTTCGCGACGGAGAGCGTAGTCATAACGTCTTTTGTATAGATCGGGATGATGGGGATGATGCCGTTGCTCTCGCGGATGCGGATGCCGCGCGCGAGCATGCCCTGATGCACATAGCGCGTGATTTCCGCGAGCCGGTCGACGATCTCCGGGTGCGCGCGCAGATGCCGCAGCGCGGCCAGCGCCGTCGCGCAGCTTGCCGGCGGGATCGAGGCCGAGAAGATGAACGGGCGCGAGGTGTGCCGCACATATTCGGCCACCGGCGCGCTGGAGGCCATATAACCGCCGAGCGACGCGAGCGATTTGGAGAAGGTGCCCATGTAAATGTCCACCTCGTCGGCCAGCCCGAAGTGATCCGCCGTGCCTCTGCCGCCGCGGCCGATGACGCCGAGCGCATGCGCGTCGTCCACCATCGTGCGCGCCCCGTATTTTTTGGCAAGTGAAACGATCTCGGGCAGCTTGGCGATGTCGCCGCCCATCGAGAACACGCCGTCGGTCACGATCAGCTTGCCGCTGTCCTCGGGCAGTCCCTTGAGGATGCGCTCCAGCTCGTCCATATCGTTGTGCCGGTAGAGCAGGCGGCGGCCGTAGCTGAGCTTGCAGCCGTCGTAGATGCTGGCGTGGTTCTCCTTGTCGCAGATGACGTAGTCGCCGTGGCCGACAAGCGCGGAGATGATGCCCAGATTGGTCTGGAAGCCGGTCGAGAAGGTCACCACCGACTCCTTGTTGAGAAAGTCGGCCAGCTCCGATTCCAGTTCGAGGTGCATCCGCAGCGTGCCGTTGAGGAACCGCGAGCCGGAGCAGCCCGTGCCGTACTGCCGCAGCGTCTCGACGCCCGCGTCGATGACGTCCTCGTTGACGGTCAGGCCGAGATAGTTGTTCGAGCCGAGCATGATGCGCCGCTTGCCCTCCATAATGACCTCGACGTCCTGCCGCGATTCCAGCGCGTGGAAGTAGGGGTAGATGCCCGCTTCCTTCGCGTCGCGCACGATGGTGTAGTCATAGCATTTCTTGAAAATATCCAAAAAGAACAGTCCTTTCGTCCGGCGGCGTTTACCAGCCGAGCTCGTTTTTGATTGTCTTCGCCAGCAGGTCGGATACGCGGATCGACGCGTTCACGTTCGGATGCCCGCCGCCGCCCACGTCGCCGTTCTTCAAATCAATCGGCGCCAGCGGCAGGAAGCGCACCCGTTCGTCGCCCAGCGCCGCGACGACTGCGGTCAGGGTATCGGTAAATTTGACGTCCATCATCCCATACGCCCAGATCAGCAGCGCGTCGGGGTACACTTCGCGCAGCTCGCGCAGGAATTCGTCCGCTTTCGCGCCGAAAGCCGCGCTGTCGACGCCGCCCCACGAGTCGTTGGTTCCCGCGTTGACGACGACGACGTCGGGCGTCCAGAGGGAAAAGTCCCACGGCGTTTCGTCGCGCAGCGTCCAGCGGTAGAATTTGGTGATTTCCAGCGCCTTTTCGCCGTTGCAGTTGCAGAGGATGCCCTGCCCGGAGATCGCTTCGTAGCGGCCGGAGGCGTTGAGCTTTTCGGCGGTCATATACGCGTAGGCCATCGTGCTGTCCTGCTCGAAGGTGGTATAGCCGGTGACCGTCGGCTCGGCCAGCACGCCGTAGCCGCAGGTGATGGAATCGCCGAAGAATTCGATGCGCCGCTCCTTTTCCGCCGGCGGGTCGAGAAAGGCGGCGTTTTCGCCCAGCAGCGTGACCGATTCGATGCGCAGCGAGTCGATGCTCTCGGACACGCGCAGCAGGGTAAGGGTGTGCTCGCCGTCGTCGAGCGACTCGAACAGCAGCTTTTCGTCGCCGGTGGCGACGGTATGCTTCGTCGCTTTGCCGTCGAGGAAGGCTTTCAGATACAGCGGCGCGCCCGAGGAAAAGGGCTTGAAGGAGACGATGGCGCTGCGCGCCTTGAAGCGTATGGAAAAGCCGCTGTTCGGCCAGTAGACCGCCAGCGCGCCGTCCCGGATTCGCGAGCGCCCGATGGGGAGATAGCCGCTTTCGTCGGCCAAAAGAAGAGTAAGCATCCGCAGGATTCTCCGTTTCCCGCCCGTCCTGTTGCAAACGGGCGCGCAGACCGAGCGGCGCTTTTTTCGGAACGCGTCGCTCGGTCCGGATCTTTTCTGTATGGCACTTTCGCCGCGGCGTCCGGCGCTTTTTCGCACCTCCCCGCGCGGGGGAGCGCCCACGGGCGCCGAATGCGCGCAGCTTGCGCAATAAGCTGTGCGGCCGTTCTGTGCGCGCCAAGCCGTCGGCGTTTTTCGCGCTCACAGCGCGGAAAACTTGAATAGCCGCTGCACATACCTTCACATCGCTAAGTACACTATGCGGCTGTTCTGTGCGCGCCGAGCCCCAGAGTTTTTCGCGCCGACGGCGCGGAAAACTTGAATAGCCGCCGCACATAGCTTCAAATCGCTAAGTACACTATGCGGCTATTATATCCGCTGTGCAGTCCCAGAGTTTTGCGCGCTTACAGCGCGGAAAACTTGGATAGCCGCCGCACATACTTCCACATCGCTAAGTACACTATGCGGCTATTATATCATATCCTGCGAAAAAAGACAATTCTTTTTCAGATTTTTTTACGATTCAGCGCTTTGTAGATTTCGCAGATGACGACCGGTGCGAACGAGAGCGCCAGCACAATCAGCCACGCGCGCCCGTCCAGCAGCACGGTGCCGAACACCGTCCGCAGCGGCTCGAACAACACCACCGCCACCTGCAGCGCGCCGCAGAGCAGGAACGAGAAATTGATCATCCCGTTGGAAAATGGGCCGATGCGGAAAATCGACTTGTCGCTGCGCATATTGTACGAGTGGAAGAGCTGCGAGAGCGAAAGCACCAGAAACGCCATCGTGCGCCCGGTCATATGTCCCTCCAGCCGGCAGCCGATCAGATAGGCGCTCAGCGACAGGATGCCGATGAGGATGCCCTCGAAAAAGATTTGCAGTCCGTCGACGAAGGAGAACATCCCCTGACCTTTTTTGATCGGCTTGCGCCGCATCACGTCCTCGTCGGTTTTTTCCATCCCCAGCGCGACGGCGGGCAGCGAATCGGTCACCAGATTGACCCAGAGAAGCTGCACGGCGGCCAGCGGCGAGGGCAGCCGCACAAGGATGGCGGCGAACACCGTGATGATCTCGCCGATGTTGCAGGACAGCAGAAAATGCACCGTGCGCCGGATGTTTTCGTAAA
>OLWB01002856.1_pt1 | contig 13312 bp, 12 predicted proteins | sample 1673331 | NCBI WGS metagenome assembly OLWB01 (sample SAMEA3178943, study PRJEB25190) | human gut metagenome | biome: human gut; feature: human-associated habitat; material: faeces | place: Austria | collected 2013
CCCGCGTGTAGAGCATTGCAGGCTTTTTGTCCGCCATTGTCAGCCTCCCGTCTTTTCGGCGCGCCGGCGGCGCAGCACGACCGCCGCATATTTCGCAATCGCGCCGACGCTGGAAAGAATCAGGCAGAGATAGTAGCTCACGCCGCGCGTCATCAGCATCGCCGACGCGGCCAGCTCGCTGCCGAACAGGCCGTCGTACATCATAATCATCGCCAGCTCGTTGGCGCCCATGCCGCCGGGCAGGGGCAGCGAATCGACCGACATCGCAATCACCGCCTGCACGGCGATGAAATAGAACGGATTCAGACCGTGCTCGGTAAAGCCGAGCGACAGATAGATGAAATAGGGGACGAGAAAAAACGCCGTCCGCTGCACGAGCACGAGCAGGAAGCATTTCGCCAGCAACGCCTTATGCGCCTTCACATGCGCGGCGGCCTGCTGATATTCGGCGAGCGACATCGCGAAGTCGACCGTCTTCTTTTCGGGGTTACGTACCAGCCGCAGCTTCCCCAGCAGCTTGATGAGCGCGCCGCCGATGCGCTTGGTGACGCGCGGGCAGAACATCGACAGCAGGCAGGCGGCCAGCATCAGCCCGTTGATGGCGGCGCCGAGGATCAGCAGCGCGACAAAAACACCGCCGCCGCCCTGCCGCACCAGACCGGGATAGCAGATCAGCCCCGCGACGGTAAACAGGATGAGCACGGTTTTGTACAGCACGGTGTGAACCAGCGGCGCGAGCACGCTTTTGGACATCGGCACGCCGTCCTTGCCCATATGATAAATGACCATCGGCTGCCCGCCGGTCGACGACGGGGTGATGGCCGAATAGTAGAAATCGATGCAGCCGTAGCTGGCGCAGCGCAGCAGTCCCGCAGAATAGCCGAAGGAACGCAGAAACAGCCGCATGACGCCGCCGTAGCACAGCAGATAGACCGGCACCATCAGCACGGCGATCAGCAGCGGGCCTGCGGACGCGCTGTGGATGTTGCTCCAGATTTCATCGAACTCGAAATGACGAAAAAGGAGAAAAAAGGTCAAACCCATCAGCAGGAACAGGAGCAAAAGGCTGATGATGTATTTTTTATCGCTCTTCAAGGCGCGTCCTCTCCCCTTCCGTCGCCCGATTTTGGAGCCGTACCTATTATACCCGTTTTTTGCAGTCTTGTCAATGTCTCTTTTTGACGAAGTCCGCTGTCCGATTCGGTCGAACGGGCATATGCTGAAAGAAGAGAGAGGCGCGCGGTGCGCCGCGCCGCCTCACGCTTACTCGATGAAAGGAACGACCTTCCTATGACGGAATTCAATAACGGCGAGGAAGCCTGCTTTCTCAACGACTTTCTCTGCCAGCTCAACGGCGGTCCGAGCGTGTTCCCCGCACGGACGCCGCTGGCGATGGCCTATGTGCCGTATCAGGAGTTCGAGGACCTCTACGACGCGTCCGCCGCGCTGGAAAACGGCACGCTGTTCAAAAACCTCAATTTCCCGTTTGAGCGAGGTGCGCGATGATGAACGCCAATAAAGAGACGATGCTCAGACGCTTGCAGGCGGCCGACTTCGTCCTGCACGAGACCGTGCTCTATCTGGACGGCCATCCGACCAACCAGAAGGCGCTGGAATTTTTCCGCAAGGCGAAAACCGCCTACGACGAGCTGCTCGCCGAGTTCCAGCAGGCGTTCGGCCCGCAGACGGCCTACGCCGCCGACGGCAGCAGCCCCTGGGAATGGGTGCAGGGCGCCTGGCCGTGGCAGAACGACATGCCGGACGGCGGAAGGAGGTAAACGCATATGTGGGCCTATGAGAAAAAGCTGCAATACCCGGTAAACATCAAGAATCCCAATCCCGCGCTGGCCAAGCTGATCATCACGCAGCTCGGCGGGCCGGACGGCGAACTGGGCGCTTCGCTGCGCTATCTTTCGCAGCGCTACGCGATGCCGTACAGCGAAGCCGTCGGCATCCTCACCGACATTGGTAGAGAAGGCTCTGAAATGTTCCATTTCGGGGCCGACGCTTTTTTTAATTGTCCGCCCTGCGGACAATTTGTGCTTTTTGCAGCCGTATAACTCCACTTCATAGGGAGCAAGTTCAAATATACATCAATGTTATCCCTGTCGCCTATTACCATCTTATCTAAAATGTGTTTGTAAAACTCGTCGTCATATTCAACGCCGTTTACTATCTCATTCATAGCGTCTCGGATTTCCCGCATAAGCTCCTGCTGCTTTTCAGTCATCGTCTGCTGCCTGCCGATGCTGTCGATGACCGATTTAAGCTCGGAAATCTCAGCATCGCACTTTGAGCGTGCTGCATGAAATTCCTCTTTTGTTATGTCGCCGGACATATAAATATCAATGAGCTTCGTTCGTTTCTCTTCAATCGTATCCATTCGACCCTTTAGCTTTTCGATGTCTGTACCCGTCCAATCCGTAGCGATAATGGGTTCAATAACCGAGATAAGCTTATCCGTTATTTTCGTCTGATTAAGCTTCAATTCCTTCATAACAAGATACATAATATGAGTCGCATCTTCATTGCGAATGCTGATGCCCGAACAACCGACTTTATTGCCCGCCTTATCCGTATGAGGACTGCCGTGTTTTGCCGCTTCATTACAGCGCCACGCTTTATAACGGCTTCCGTCCCGTCGGGTTTTGTATCTTGCCACATAGCTTGCACCGCAGCAGCCGCATTTAATCTTGCCGGAGAACGGATAGCGGCTGCTGTGCTTTGCCTTTCCCTCCTGCGACAACGATTTTTCATCTAAAATACGATTGGCTTCAACGAACAGCTCGCGGGATACAATCGGCTCGTGGTGGTCTTTGATTATCACAAATTCCTCTTGCCCGCGATTGTACTTTTTTTCGTGCGATAAGAAGTCGGGCGTATATGTCTTTTTCTGTACCAAATCGCCGCAGTATTTTTCGTTGCGGATCACGCGAAGAATAACGGTATTCTGCCATTCCTTAACACGCATAGGGGCAACGCCTTCTTCACGAAGCTCACGGGCGATGACGTGCGTCCCCTTTCCTTCCTTTACGAATTTATGAAAGATAAGCCGTACAATTTTTGCCCCTGCCTCATTGATATACATTTTTCCGCCTTTAACATCGTACCCCAACATACTTCTGCCAAATACAACGCCCTGCTCCATTTGTCGCTTCTGTCCCCATTTTACACGTTCGGATGTCTTGCGGCTTTCTTCCTGCGCGATAGAGGACATAATCGCCAGCCGCAGCTCTGCGTCGCCGTCTAAGGTGTTGATATTGTCATTCATAAAGATAACGCCGACCCCGTGCTTTTTCAAGTCACGAGTATAATATATACTATCGAGCGTATTTCTCGCAAAACGGGAAATCTCTTTCGTGATAATCAAATCAAAATCACCATTCTTGGCACACGCTATCATTCGGTTAAATTCTTTACGCTTTTTTGTATTCGTGCCGGAGATGCCCTCATCGGCAAAAACCTCATAAAGCTCCCAATCGGGATTACGCTCGATATACTGTCTGAAATAACGCTGTTGGCTTTCAAACGAATTAGCCTGGTCTTCGTTATCCGTGGAAACACGGCAGTACGCAGCCACACGCTTTTTGGTATCCGCAATTTTTCGCTCTTGATTCCATCGCTCATATATATTCACAATGCGAAACTCCTTTCCCGACAATATAGGCTGCCGTTACTCTTGTTTTATAGAATACCTAAAGCTATGTCAAATGTGCAGATTCGGAAACTACGCATTTATATGTAAAAACGCCAAGCCGTTATGCTTCGCGTCCGTTTCCGTGAAGCGGCAAACAGAGCAGCTATGTCTACATATCTATTCTGCAAGCTCCGCGAGAGCCAAAAATCAAAGGAAATCAGATTTCTTATCTTGACGACTTCGGGTTTGCCGGCGTTCAAGTTCGGTTATGCAGCGGTCACGTTGAGAAGCGGTCAACAAGTTTCTTTTCTCCAAAGAAAGAAGGATTGACTTTTGAACATTTAACAAAAACGCTGCGTGTTCCTGTTCATTGAATTTCGGAGCAGGGTCGCCGACATATATATATTCTCTGTGCTTCATATCGAAAGCTCCTCCTTCGTTCTCAATATATGAACGACAGCTTGTACCGTATAACGAAGGGGTTCGTTCTTTTTCGTAAGTCCCGGACGAATTAAAAGCGCATTGCCGGCTGCAAGAGCATCTCCGGCGTCAAGCGTTCCGATATGCTTTTTCAAACGCTGCTTATCAATGGTGTGCATCTGTTCAAGCAGAATAACAGAGTCTTTGTTAAGAGCCTCCAGCTTTTTAACAGCCGTATGCGCAGGCAGCTTTGCCCTTGTGTTTACTCGGCTTGCAGCAGCGGCGGCAATGACAATAGGGCTGTGTCTGTTGCCTGCATCATTGGAAAGAATAAGTACAAATTGCGCGCCTTCCCGTTCCGAGCCGGTGCCGCGACCCAAGCGGCGTAATTGTGCCGGACAGCAAAGCGCCCGTCATAAGAATTTTCTTACAACGAGCGCTCTTTTGTGCTTTCGATATAGACTTGCAGGTTCAATTTCTCCTTGTTCAACCGCATATAGCGTCTCTGTTCGGTTTTGCATTTCCGCTAAACGGTACGGCAAAAGAGATATGGACAGTGATAGCGCATTCAGAACCGAAGCATCCCATATCGCGACGGATTGTGTAGCTGTACGCTTATATTAGACCAGCATTGCACCGTGTCCAACTCCGGTTCGTCCGTATCTACATCATTGAGGATAACGTCCAAGCCCAAATAATTTAACGTATGAAAATCAATCTCAAAAAGTTCCCATTTCAATTTAAGATTCATTTTATACCCGTTGTTTTCCAGCTTGATTTCATAACACGAATCTTCCAGCCGGATAACTTGATTGCCGCGCTCGTCCGATCATTTGTTGTTATACATCATTTGTACCTTCAGGATATTGTTTTCGTCAAAAACCGGCGTGACGAATAATCCGGTTATAGGGTGCGTGTTTTGATAATGATAACAGGGATTGTATATAAAAATGTTAAAGCTTTCGCCCCATGCGTTTGGAAAGCCCGGACCGGATATTTTTAGGCAATCGTCCATTACGGATATGCTGAAATACAAGTATTGTGCATCATAAGATAATTGAATATGGGCGCTGCAATGTGTTTCCCGAGCCTGTAAAAACGGATAGCGCAGAATCGAACCGTATTTATCCTTTGTGACGCTTTTCCGATTATTATCAATATAAAGCTCGGCTTTTCCGTTCTTAAATTCTGCCGAGATGGATTCAGAAAGGGAATACTTGATAAAATCAATCCCTTTTTGACAGAAGCCGTCTTTGATTATATCTGCAGCATCCAAATTTGTTATGTATTGGGACGAAACGGCATCCTGTGCGTTGACGGCATAATTGCCGCACCTTTCAAGCCTGTTTTTATCAATAAAATGGAAATCAAAGACCGTATTTAATATATGATTCGCCACGCGTATATCATAATGAAATCCCAACAAAGAAATTCTGTCATATATTTCTTCAAGCTTGTTTTCCAAACCGTATTTGTAAAAAATAAGGATTGCATCGAACAGGCTTTTATAATGAAGCGGCACGGAAAAAATTTTTTTATGCAGCCACTCCTGCTCGTAATAAGATATGATATGACGGCCAAAGTGCTCGAGTCCGAAAACAAAACGGTCAACGGGACTCAAAACATAATACCCCGAATCTAACGGAAGAACATCCCGCATAACGGTTTTTGTCAAATCCATATTGTTATATTCTTTTAACTGTTTCCATGTGTTTTTCAACACCGTATGGATTTCTATGCATACCGTTATATTGCCGTATTTTTTGAAAATCGGGTCGATGTGTGCTTGATGGGCCGAAACGCTTAGGTCGTATTGGACGTTGGAAGCGTTTAACGGCTTATCGGAAAACGAATAGCCCAAAGACGCCAAATTTTCGATGAAAGGGTAAATATTCTCTTCATCGATGAGCAAGTCGATATCATTATATGTTCGGAAATATTCGCTGTACAGATCTTCATCTTCAGCAAAGCCCTTCATTAAAGCGACAGCGCCGTTATACGGTGCGGCGTCGTAAATATCGCGAATGGCTTTCTGATAATACTTTTTTAGCTTGTTGTAATACATCAATTGGAATTTGCTCATACGGCTAAGCGGTCTCTGTAGAAAATCCAATTCATAAACATAATTTGTCAAACCGGCGTTTTTCATAGTCTCGCAAAAAAACAAATAATGTTCATATGCAGCGGCAATCAATATAACGACCTCCCTTAAGTTAGACATCATATTTTTCGGCTTGAGCAGACCACATTTTGAAGTAGATGCCCTGTTTTTCAATCAGCTCACGGTGGGTACCCTGCTCGGCAACGACACCGTCCTCAAGCACGATGATATTGTCAAAGCGGTGCATACAAGCCAACCGGTGTGTGATATAGATGACTGTTTTTCCTTCGGCGCGATCCAGTATATCGCGGATGAAGCGGTACTCAACCATCGGGTCAAGCGAAGCCGTCGGCTCGTCAAAAAGCAAAAACGGCGTTTGGCGGTAGAAGGTGCGTGCCAGCACCACGCTGTGCCACTGTCCCTCCGATAAATCGGTACCGTCGGCGTCATATTCCTTATTCAACGGCGTTTGGTCTCCCTGCGGAAGCGTTTCGGCGATAGCGTCGCAGCCTGAGCAGGCAAGCGCATACATATACCTTTCCCTGTCCACCTCATCGCTCATCGAAATATTTTCGCGGATACCGAACGGATACTTGCAATAGTCCTGAAACGCCACGGAAAAGGCGGCGTATCTGTCTCGGTTGGCAATCTCCCGCGCTTCGGTCTGCCCGAACAGAATATCCCCCTCATAATCGTTGTACAGCCCTAAAAGCAGCTTGGACAGCGTGGTTTTGCCCGCACCGTTGTGTCCGACAATGGCCGTTCGCTCACCGTTCCTGATTGTTATGCTAAGCCCGTTAAGCGCGTTCCGTCCGCTCTCCGAATAGGAATAGGTGAGGTTGCGGAACACAATATCGGCTGTCTCATCCAGCGGCTTTCCGTCGCGTTTTTCCTCCTCATACTCGAAAAATTCCATAAAGTCGTTTGCTCTCTTGAAGTCTGAAGCAATGGCGCTTATATGACTACTCATATTTTGCAATTCGGTATTTAAGTTGCCGATCAGCTCTATCGCGACCCAGAAATTGCCTATCGTCATTTTGGCTGCCCATACGCCTAACCCAAGCGCGAAATATATGCCGTAGTACAGCAGCGTCGGCACGAGCTTGAGCAGGGTGCTGCGATTGGTCATCTTTAGGTTAAAACGCACGGACTCGTCCTGCATTTTGCCGAAAAGCTTCTTTCGCTGCTGTATAAGCCGGTCGAACGACTGAAACAGCTTCAGCTCCTGTATGGTGGTACGACCGGCAATAAATGCAAAGAGCGAATTTAATTTGGTCTCCATATTGATTCGCGATTCTGCGAATGTTATCGTTGAAACACCTTTTTTCGTCTCCCAGAGACATACGGGTACATACGTCAGGAAAAAGAGCAGCCCGATCCACGGCGATATGCTGACCAGCGCCGCTGCCGCAATCACAATGCTCACAATACCTGACAGAAGCATAATACAGCTTATGAAAAAAAAATGTATCTTTCCTGCGTTGAATTGACTGATATTGGCATTGGAGCGATAGAGCGCGTTTGTTTCAAAATAGTCCATCTTTATACGGGATATTTTACGCAGACGCTCGATACGCAGGCTTTCGTCCGCGTCATATTGCGTTAAGGTCCTGCGAAAGTTGGAGTAACACTGCAGCCCCTCGTTCAGCAGCTCAGAGCCTACGATGAGCGCAACCATCAGCAATATGCGTTGGAAGCTGCCCTCCGAACGGTAGGTCACGGCGTCCAGCACCGCACCCGCGCAGTAGATGCCGGCATAGAGCTTCAGCTTACCGGTAATCTCCAACAGCACGAAGTAAACCGCCAGACTTTTATTGTATTTCCATTGCAGCCTGCAAATGGCTGCAAAATTTTTCTTGAATGCGCTCCACTTCATATGTGTCCCTCCTCATATTCGGACGCCTGTGTGACAAACATCGTTTTGTACAAGCCGCCGCGCTGCATCAGCTCTGTATGCGAGCCAATGTCCACAATGCGCCCCTTATCCATAACAATGATTTTGTCAACGTTTACACAGCAGGACAAACGGTGCGATATGATGATAACGGTATGCGCGTCATATTGCTCGAGCAAAGTATCCATAAAATGCTTTTCGGCAAGCGGATCCATAGAATTGGAGGGCTCGTCGAACATCAGCACCTCACGTTTCCTGTACAATGCGCGTGCCAAAGCGAGCCTGTGCCACTGTCCCTCGGACAGCTCGGTTCCGTCCTCGGCGAACACCTTGTTCAGCATCGTTTCACAGCCGTCCTTGAGCGCAGAGATAAAGTCCTCGGCGTCTACCTTGGTTATCGCCTCGCTCAGATCGTTTTCGTCGGCATTCGACGGGTCGCTGAGCGTTATATTATCCCTTACGCTGAACGGGTATTTGCAGTACGCCTGCATCGCGACCGTGAACAGCCCGTAAACCGAGCGCTTGTCAAGCGTTCGACCGTCCTTGCCGCTGTAGAAAAGCTCGCCCTCGTAGTCGCTGTACAATCCGAGCAGCAGCTTGGAGAGCGTGGTTTTGCCCGCGCCGTTCGGACCGACGATGCAGACCTTTTCACGCGGTTTGATTTGCAGGCTTATGTTTTCCAGCACAGCCCTGTCGCTGTTCGGGTATGTAAAGCAAAGGTTTCGCGCCTCAATGCCGCCGAAGCCGGGCGAAAGCCGCTCGCCGTCGAGGTTTTCCTCCTCGCAGTTCAGGATGAAATTCAGATCCTCCACAGAAAGAGCGGTGTCATACAGAGAACCGAACAGACTTGTCGCATGTCGAACCATATGCATTAAATTTTGTGATACACCGAACAGATAGGTGAACTGACCGGGCGTGATAAGCCCGCGCAGTGCTCGGTATGCATACAGGAGGTACAGCCCGTATTTGCAGAAAATTTCGGTAAAGGTTACGAGCATTTGGAGCACAAGATTTTTTTTGCCGACCTCCTTCTTGCGTTCGATGATGCTTTGATACAAAGCATTTTGCTTTCGCTCGAAAAACGCGGCGCTGCCGTTCAGCTTGATGTCCTGTATCGCCGGCTTCTGTGCAAAGAGACCGGACAAAAAGTCCAGCTTCCGCATCTCCGGCGTATTGATTCGGGCTTCGTTGATTACAATATCGCTCATTTTTACCCAAAGCAGAATGTATGCGCTTTCGATAACAATCACGGCACCGGCAATCCAAATGCGGTTTGAAAACAGTATAACGGCAGCCGTGATCGCGGAAATCAGGACTCTTAGAAAGTTGTTTGTATAGTTGAAAACGCGCAGCGTGTTTCTCGACGCCATAGAGCGCGCGCGGTTAAAGCGGTCGTAGAAATCGTTCTGCTCGAAATATTCCATCTTGATGACGGCCGCCTTGCGTATGATAAGGTTCTGCATACGCTCGTTGGATTCGGCGTCCATTTTTTGTCTGAACACGGTAAGATAGTTGGAATAAACCGAAGAAAAGAGAGTGACGAAGAACACCGCGAAGCATAAAAGCAACAGCTTATTGGCGAAGTTGGGTTCTTCACCGACGCTTGCGCGCGTGATAAGATCGACGAGCAGCTTTACGAGATAAAGGCGCGTATAGGTTATGATGTTGGTAAGCACGACATCGTCAAGCAGTCCGAAGAAAAAGGTTTTTTTGGAGATACGCCATGCGATTTTATATGACAGCGCGATGTTTGACAGCGCCGTCCTGATTTTTTCAAGCTTTTGTTGTTTCATTATGTCGCTTCTGCCTCCTTATGTTTCTGATGAATCGGCTTCCGGCAGCTTCATATTTTTTAACTGTGTGAGGTCATCCGGATACAGCAGCTCCCGGCAATTAAAAAGGGCAAGATTGGTTTGGATAAAATCGACTGCTGCATTAAGCAGGTTGGAGGGCAGGGCTTTTCTGCCATATGTATTCATTGATAGATATATGCGGGATTTTGTCGGACCATAAGCGGAATATGTAAATTCACATATGGAGGATTTGCGATTCAAAAAAATTACGGATTTAACGGGAACAGAGCACACACGGGAATCCAACAGATAATTGCGTTCATCCTCTTTGATATATGAGTCGCTGCAAAGGTCAGCCGGAGGCGCCAGTTCCGCGCTTGATACGGTTCGCATTTTTATTTTTGCTGCCCCGGGAAATATATGTAATTTCCCGTTTAGGACTTTCATTGGCGCTATATCATCGCATAGAACAGCAGCGTCCAAATATTTATACGCAGCAAATGCCATTGTCGATTTGCCGGCATGGGAATGACCGGAAAACAAATAGGCAAAGCCGTTCCACACAACTGCGGAAGCGTGTAAAAGAAAATAATTTCGCTCAAACAGAAGCAGGCTAAAAGCCTTCCCGGCAAGCAGCTCAAAAAAGATATGGATGTCATCGGTATATATTGTAAGTTCTCCGATTACAGGACTTTCGGGCAAACGATTATATGTGATGACATATTCCGGATAAGCATTGATTGCCCATGTGTCGTTTCTGCCGCAGGAGACCTGCTCATAATATGGAATACTGTGCCGGAAAACATAAATCTCCGCTTCCGCATCTTGTATATGTCCGTGCCGCAAAAACGGAATATCCGTATCCGTGCTAATGTTCAAATTGAAAGCGTTATATTTCATATATCCTGCTCATTTCGGTTGATTTAACATCCTTTTGTTATATAGCATATCTGCAACAAGTTCAATATGCCGGTATACAGCCTGCTTATTAAATCTGCATTCCGTATTCCCCTCAAGGACAGCGTTGGGGCAAAGGCGACCGACGCATACCGGGTAAAACTCGCAGTTGCTGCATTCATCTAACGATAATTTGCATTCGGTCCATTGAGAAAGCGCGTAAAAATTCATATGGAAATTTTCTCTGTCTATAATTTCGCCGACCTTGTTTTTTTCATCGGTTAAGCAAACCGTACATTTGCGAATTGCGCCTTTGGCATCAATAACATAACGTGCAAGTGCTATATGTTCCGCTACAGCCAGGATTAAATAACTCGTTAGCGGCAAATATGCTGTCAAACAATAAAAGCTCAAACATACAAGAACCTCCCAAATTTATATTTTGCTATGTGCTTTTAGCCAACCGCTTAATTTTATCTTTGTATAAAATCAAAACAGCGCAAAGTTACCCTTCGTTCAGGAGAACCTTGCGCCGTGTTATGAAGATTATTTTATTATTTTCGCTATGCCGATGACGGCGTAGCCCATCAAGCCCCTTGGCGTTCGAGAACCGAGGCAGAGGGCTTTGATTTAACGAGCTGCAACCGAAAGCAGGCGAAAAGGCAAGCCAAGCCGTATTACAAGCAAACCGAGCGTCCGCAATTAAGCAGTGCAAAACATATGCCGTAAATAGGCATGTCGGCGGCAGAAATGAAACCGCGCGGATGTATAATTCCTTTGCAAAAATTCGTTTTTCCATATCGCGCCCTCCTTCTAAGAAATGAGAGAGGTTCTGTTTGTCTGTCAAAACAGATGAAGATGCCGATATAAATTCCGATTTGCTTTATAATGCTTTTGCCCGCTCGGTCGATAGATACTGAATTCAACAAGCTCTTTGCTGTATGGGACGCTGTGCTTTCAATGTGTGTATTCGTTTCGTTTACCATTTTAACATATAAATTACAAAAATGCAATAGGAATTGAAAAAACGCGTAAATCCTCTTAAGGAACGACTGATGCGCTCAAATAAAGGATAAGCAGATTATACCTTACCGGCTTAGAGGCAAGAGGACATGGCGGAGAGGCAAGTATTCATTATACTTTTTCTTTAGCTTGAACTTTTGAATTGTTTCTTCGCATTTTCCCAAATCGGTACTGTATCCTATATTACTCATTTTCTTAATCACTCTCCATTTATTGTCTGTAAAACACCACATCTTTTGCCATTCATCCTCATGTCAAATACAGGCTCAAGAAAAGTCCGTATCTCATCAATCGCAACAACAAACGCAAGCGTATCGTCCTTGCTATTCTTCAAAAAATATTTCCACCGTTCCATCGGCAAGGACTATAATCCGCTTGAAGCCATCCATGTCATAGGGCGTTCCACGCCGCTCTAAGGTTCTCTCAATTGCCGTCTGCAATTTTGCACCGTCGAAGTCGAAAGCTCTTCCAAGATAGTAAATGTCGCAAAAGTCCTTCATCCGTCCTGTCAGCTCAAAGCGCTGCAAAATAACGTCCAACGTTTTGGCAATCGTACTTACGAGAGAATAGGTCATAATGACAGGAGCTTCAAAATCCGGAAGCTGCGTATTGATTTTGCGTTCCTCGGCTCGGGGAACGATGCCATCCCCGACGCCAATATTCACATTAAACGGCACACGGACATTTTTATCTGAGCGATAATCTGTGTTCTGATACCGTGGTATTTTCTCTGCTAACATAATTCCACTCCGTACTAAACTGAGCATAAATCATTCAAAAATTGTGTGGTTTATTACGAAATTTTAACCTGCTTGTCCGAGCAAACAAACAAGCAGGCTATCTCAAATTTGAAGCTCAGAATAGCAATCCAAAGCTGCTGTGACATAAAGATTTATTGTCCTTAAAGCGCCAAAAAGAACGGTGTCATAAGGCTTTTCTGAATTTCGGGAGAGAGCTTGTCCATCCCATTTCTTTATTCTTTCATAGCTTCCCATGCTATGTATCAGTTGGCTTGTCCGTATAAGGCTTAATATGGAACATTTCTGAGTACAATATAGGCACCGAGGAATTGGCGCATATGGAGATGATCAGCGCGATCGTCTACCAGCTCACGCGCAACCTCACGCCGGCGCAGATTAAGGAATCGGGCTTCGACACCTACTTCGTCGACCACACGACCGGCATCTATCCGATCGCGGCTTCGGGGCAGGCGTTTTCGGCGCTGACCTTCCAGTCCACCGGTGACCCCATCGCCGACCTGCACGAAGACCTTGCGGCCGAGCAGAAGGCGCGTCTGACCTACGACAACATCCTCCGCTTCACCGACGACGCGGACGTGCGCGACCCGATACGCTTCCTGCGCGCGCGGGAAATCACGCATTTCCAGCGTTTCGGCGACGCGCTTCGCATCGTACAGGACAATCTGGACGCGAAGAACTTCTACGCCTACAACCCCGCCTTCGACAAGGGCTGAGCCGGCCGAGCGCCATTCCGCCCGCCCCATACGCCCTGCGGCGCATACGGCCGCGGGGCGTTTCGATTTGTCC
>OLWB01002869.1_pt1 | contig 13222 bp, 15 predicted proteins | sample 1673331 | NCBI WGS metagenome assembly OLWB01 (sample SAMEA3178943, study PRJEB25190) | human gut metagenome | biome: human gut; feature: human-associated habitat; material: faeces | place: Austria | collected 2013
TGTGGTTTGCGATTCTTTAGACTGAGCCTGCTTGCCGCCCATAGAGGTATAGAAAAACAGCTGTGCCCCTGCACCGCAGCCCGCGGCGTTTTTTCTATCCACAAAGCCGCAACCCGAGAATATCACCCCGTTTACATCGGGGTACATGGCTTCGTCCAACTGCTCCCAGCGCAGCAGGTCCCGGCTCACGGCGTGGCCCCAGTGCATGTTGCCCCACTGTGTACCAAAGGGGTTGTGCTGGAAATACAGGTGGTACCGCTTGCCGTCAAAAAGAAGGCCGTTGGGGTCGTTCATCCACCCAGTGTGAGGGGTGAAGTGAATGGCCGGGTGGTCTTCCTTTTTTTCGGGAATAGCTTCATGCTGCTCAAGCCGCGCCAGCCACCCTGCGGGCACGCTACCGTCAAATGCCAGTGTCTCTCCAGCATAGGGCCGCACGTCCCACCACGCGTAAAAATCCGCTGGCCCATCGGCCGCTTCAATATCCAGTTCATATACGGTTTGACCCGCCAGCATCACGGTAAGCCTGCACATTTCGTCGCCCGTGCGCACGGGCAGCCACAGGTAATTGTTTTTGATTTCGATTTGCGTCATTGGAGTCACACCTATCTCATGGGTGGCCTTTTTCTTTGCCGCCCGCCGCCATGTACCAATAGCAGGTCGCCCTGTATTCGCACACGGCGCGGCTATCGTCCCATGTGTTTGCTTTGTATTTTTCGATATAAGCTTCAAGCTCGTTTTGGAAGGGGATGTTGTCCACGATGTGGAAGCGGGCAACCGAGGTCATCCCGTTTCCGGTGAGCGGCACGGCGTTCTGGACGGCGAAAGCACTGTCAAAAAGAGAAAATGGTGGCTCCGCCGCCCAGGCATAGCCAATGTAATCCTCGCTGCCTGTGCCGAAGGTGGAGGGGAACGCCTCGCCGTCCACAAAGAATTTTTCGTCGCCCTCGCCCCACCACCAGTCAATGGTCTTGTTTTGCCCCACGCCGTACCACCATTCGTCAGCGGGCTTGTCCGGCTCAGGCCAGCGGTTGTCTACCGCCAGGTGTACGCCGCACAGGCGGCCCCGGCCCTGGCAGCGAAGCAGAGGCCAGTCGGGCCAACGATCCCCGCCCGGCGCAAAACGGGCGGCGTCCAGCCCGCCGAACGCATCGCTGTGGGTACGGGCGCAAAAGCGCAGCAGCCCCGCCGCTTCCCCGCCTGGAATGGTCTTCGTCCGGCAGCCCACCCGCAGCAGGGTATCCGTGCCGCCCGCATTGCATAGCACAATTTTGGCCGAGGCAAAGGGCATATACCAGAAGCAGGCATACAGGCCCCCGCTTTTGGCCACGGGCAGGCAGCGAAAGTCCTCCGCGCCCGCCGCCGTGCAGGCAAACAGGTTTGGCAGGGGGCATGCCACGGAAGGCTGCGCCGCACCATCCCAGTACATCTCCACCAGCAGGTTCTCAAGGGCGGCGGGTGGCATTCCCTCCGGGACCTCCAGGGCGAAGGCTGTCAGCGCACCGGGAGTATCACTTTGGTAGAGCACGGTGCTTTCCCCTGCGGTGCACGGCACCTGCCGCCATTCCATGCCGTCCATTGGCAACTTCCCTCGCAAGGCCAGCGCGCGGTCAATTTCAGCCAGGCGCGTCTGCGCGGCGCGCTCAAGGGCCGCACTGTAGGCGGGCGCCACCGTCCCGGCCGGAAATTTTGTGTAGGTGAAATGGTAGAACATTCCCCAGCTCGGTCCAAGGGTGATTTTGCAGCCTGTGGAAAAGCAGATGGGGATGAAGCGATTGCGCCCACGGGACAGGGTCGGCATCAGCCGGGGGAAGTTAGCGGGCCAGAACTGGTCGCCCTCGGCATCGAACCGCTCGAACAGGTCGCGGAAAGGCATGTCCAGCGCGGGCGCCGCGGCGCCGTCAATGTACACACGGATGTGCCCCATTTGCGGGTTGGCGCTCCACGCTCGCCAAATCACCCCCGGCCCGTCTATCTCCAGCGCAACAATGTCTTCACCCTCCCTGCGGATATAGCCGTCGCCGTCGCTGTTGGCGCCCCAGTCTTCATACAGGCCGGTGGCCTCGTTGTAGCGGGAGCGGCGGTCATAGCTAGAAAAGCAGCCGGATGTCTCCCCAACCGCAGGCGGCACGGCCAGGGCCTTCAGGTCGGTCAGCCGGTCCAGCAAATCGTCGTAGGTGTATTCCATGTGAACCTCCTTTAGAACTTATATAGACTCTCGGAATCTCTAACCCCTTGAAAACACTGGGGTTGGAGGTTCCTTTTTTATCGAAATCACCCACTTTTTTGCAAAAAGGACTTGACAAATGGCCCCAAAAATGCGGCGCTTCACGCCCTTGCTTACAGAAACAGCTTTTGCGAACAGGGGGCGACTTCGATGTTACCGATTTATCCCGGCGGCCATGCGGCCTACCAAAATTTTGTGGTTGAGCAGTTGCGCAACCACTACGCTAATCCGGCAGACTTACCGGACACATTGTTGGACATTGCCGAACGCTTTTTGTTGAAAGACCTGACGGGCGTAGACGCGCTCATGCGAGAGTGCTACTCCCTGTTTGGCCCTGAACCAAGACCTCCGTCCTGTATGCTGCGTTCAATGATGCTGTCCATAGCCTTGGGTTATCCGTCCTACACGAAGTGGGTAGAACAGATGAAAACGGTGCCTGCATACGCCATCCTCAGTGGGTTCGAGTATGGAGACACGCCTGGAATTGGCACCTTTGCAAACTTCTTCTCCCGCCTCTGGCAGCTTGACATGAGCAACATACAGTCCCATGTCCATTAAACCCACAGAATTGCCTGAAGCATTGAAACGAAAGGCAACAAAGCATCGTGAAATGGCGAACAAACGGCACTACGGCGCGAGTATTTCGACCCGTCCGGAGATTGCTTGTCTTCGTCTTGAAGAAGGACACTGGGAGGGCGATACCATGGTCGGTAAGCGCGCCGGACAATAATCAGTGGTGTTTTCCCTACTGGAAAAGAAGACAGAAACCTACCTGGCGTTCCGTATTCCCGGCAAGACCAGCGAAGCTGTGATGGGTCTCATGACCGCGCTGCACAATGAATACGGCGAAAACTTCTCCCGTATCTTTAAGACCATTACAGTCGACAATGGCAGCGAGTTTGCCGACTTCGCTCAAGTGGAACAATGGGGAACCAAAGCTTTCTTTGCTCATCCCTACACATCTTGGGAGCGCCCGCAAAACGAACAGCACAACGGCCTGCTCCGCGCTTTTGTTCCGAAGGGAGCCTCCATTGAGGCTTTCTCCGACGAAGACATTCTTTCCGCCGCTGACGAACTGAATGGACGCCCTCGCAAGAAACTCGGATATCGCACTCCTGAAGAGCTATTCGATGCCTTTCTCGATGCTGTATTCGCTGCGTGACTTTTGAAATTTTTCCGGGCACGGCGGAGGCCGTAGGCCGGAGCCGTGCCCGGGCGCCCGCTCCTCTCTATCTTCCGGCAGTGTCCAACTTGTTCTTGCAATTTTCAGGCTTAAAATAGATTTCCGTTTTCTAAAAGCATTCACATTCTTATCCATAACAACCTGACTATCAATTCCAGAATCCAGAACTGTATTCTGAGTTGATTCATTTTCCGTCAGCACAGTAATTACATCCAGAGATTCTGCTCGATTGACGCCCAATAGTGCTCCGACCTGAAGAGAATAGCAAGATTCTACTTCAGCTGCACTTGTCTCAGATGCCTTGGCAATTGCGACGATATGGTTGTTTGAAATATAGTTCCCGTCACCCGAAACAATATGTATAATCACAGGAATGGCTCCAGATGGCGTGATTCGCTCAGCATTAATGGTTTCGGAAATGTGATTGCCTATCACTGAATTATTACTTCCGTGTATATTCAAGAGGCCATATAAATCATCCAAGCCGTTGTTATATGCTTGCATAGGGGGCCAGGGCTCGTGATCACGATAAAAGTGATTGGCTGAAACCAGATTGTCCGCACACTTGTTCTCGAAAATTAACATGCCCGGATAAAATGAATGGAATCGATTGGATGTGATGGTGGAGCGTATCACGCCGGAAAAGTGGATGCAACTTGCTCCCCTTGGGAAGATATTGTTTCCGGTAATCAACAGTCCCCCAAAGTTTTGCGCGTATATAGAATACCCTTTATAACCGGCACCTATCAAGTTGTCGGTGATTTTCGATGCCTGCCCCCAATCTCGCAATTCTATACAGTTGCCGCATTCAGCGATAAAATTGTCGTGTATGGATAGCGCGTCTGCGCCATAAATAGTTATACCATGCTCCAGATACACAAGCCCCATGCCCGTGATCCGAAAAGAATCCTGAGGACTCCCAACATAGATGCCTGTTTTTCTATTTGTATATGTGTTTTCCGGATTAGCCATGGCAGTACCATCATCCACAAAATGCAACCCATCAATACAAAAATTAGCAAAATGCACCGAACTAATGCGGGGATTTCCATTTCGCTTTATAAGAAACGCGGCCCCTTTGGATTCGTCCTCGCCGGTTTTAGGTTCAATGTCCACGAGAACACGGCTTCCGCCCGGCCAAAGTTCATGACAATCTGCCAGTTCGCTTTCGGGCGTATTGAAACGAATGCTGGAAGAAGTGAATCCATGCCCGGAGCCAATGATTTTCAGGTAGCTGATGTCGATAACCACCTGGCTGCGCAAATGATAATCACCCGGAGGAAGATAGATAACCGCCCCCGGCTTCCCGCCGTCACGTACATCTCTGTTTTTTTGCCTGTCCTTAATGTCCGCAATGATGCTATTTATCACTGCCCCGATGTCCTCATGCGGATTCCCGACACCCCATGAAGTCACATCATAGTAATTGCTATCCATGCTATTATCTGCTGTCCTGACGGACATAAACATCCTCCTTATTTGGCCTACAAAGCAGCGCGCCTTTCTGGGAGATTACCAACGTAGTCACCGCATTTGCGAATCGAAGCATTGCTTCTACATCGTCCTCATCCAAGTCATTCAGCCCCTGCTCCAAAACAAAAGCGAGGCAACAGCCCATGAATGTATTACTCCGGCTCCGGTGGTATCCGCCACCTTTTCGCAGAAAAAAGCGGGCACAATACCTGCATCTGCTTGGCTGGCCAGCTCAGGCACGGGCTTTTTCAACCATGACGATTCGCTGTGTATAATCCATTTTTTGTACTCCTCATACCCAAACGGCACAGATATCTCTGCGCCGCCTGTTTTTCAAGGATTACTCTTTCAAGGAGCCGGCGGTAAGCCCCTGTATAATATATTTCTGGGCAAATATGGCCAAGATAATGATGGGGAAACTGAACAGGAAGGAAGCTGCCGTCATTGGCCCAAGGTTGATTTGATACCCCAAAAGGAATTCTGACAGAGATACTGTGAAGGTTTTAGCGTTGGTACTTGTCAGCATCAAACTGAGCAGAAAATCATTCCAGGATAGAAACAGTGTGAGGATGCCTGCCGTGGCGATGCCCGGCACACTGACCGGCAGAATGACCCTGAAAAACGTGGCAAGAGAGGACGCACCATCCACACAGGCTGCCTCGTCCAGCGAAACCGGAACGGATTGGAAAAATCCAATCATAATCCAGATTACCAAGGGCATATTGGTGGCGGCCAAAACTATTACCAGTGCTATGCGGGTATCATACAGGCCAACGCTGGTGATAATTCGGTAAATGGGAACAGCAATGGCGGAAAGCGGGATCATCTTCAGGAAAAAGACCATTGCCAATAAGATGGCGCTTAGCTTACTATTTGCACGAACCAAAGCGAAAGCCGACAGCGCCCCCAATAGAACAGCGATGGCTGTGCTGCCAAAGGCGGATACAAAACTGTTCAGTAGAGATTTTTCAACATTGATGTAATTGTACATCTCCTGATAGTTCTCAATAGAAAACGTTTTGGGGAAGAAAGTGGGCGGGATTGTAATAACCTCTTGGGCAGGTTTGAAGGAAGAGAGGGCGAGGAAAACATAAGGGAATAAAAAAAGGGCGGATAAAAGCAACGTCAAAATCAGGAGAGTGACTCTAACGAATCGGACCCTTGCCTTGTAGCCTTCAATCATTACATTCTCCCCTTTCTGGGTTTCCACATATCCCTCATGAAGACGAGGGCAAAAACTAATAGCAATAGCACAAAAATGATGGCAATTGCACTTGCGTACCCCACGTCGTTGTAGCGTACCAGGATACGGTAAAGAGTTACGCTGAGCAGCTCCGACGAGCCTCGCGGGCCGCCTTCGGTGAGTGTCCATACAATGTCAAAAGTGCGTGCTGCGTCAACGATGCGGATGCTGACGGCAGTGAGCAATACCGGCATGATGCCAGGCAGCTTAATGCGGAAAAACTTCTGGAAAGCGGAAGCGCCGTCGATGGAAGCAGCTTCTATCACACTGTGGTCCAGGCCATTCAAACCCGCTAACAGCATCAACATCATGAAAGGCGTCGTTAGCCAGATATCCGCAATGCAACAAGATATCAGAGCGATATTGGGGTCAGCCAACCACATAATGTCATTGATATTGCCGATGATACCGATTTTTTCCAACAGCATATTCACAATACCGAACTGAGTGTTCAGCATCAGTTTCCAAATTAATCCTGCTACAATGGGAGCAATCATCAATGGCGTGAGGAAAAAGGAGCGAAGCACTTTGTTTCCGGGAAAGGGAGTGTTGAACAGTAAAGCCATAACCAAGCCAAAAATCAGTTCAAAGGATACCGCGATGACTACATATACTATGGTGTTTCTAAGCGGTTTCAGAAAAGAGGACGAAGTGAAAAGCTTGATATAGTTGGCCAGGCCGATAAACTCACGTTCACCGCCCAACTCATAGTTAAAGAAGCTGTTTACCAGCATTTGAACAAGAGGGACCACCAAAAACACCATCATGAAAATAGCCCCTGGCAAAAAGAATATGAGCAAGGTTTTGCGGCTCATCATAAGCAAATACCCCCTAAAAGTGCGGCGGCGGGAATTGGCGAACCATCTGTTCCTGCCGCCGCTGTGATCTGTAATCTGTTTTAATCTTCTGGACCCTACTCACGTTTTCGTTGAAAGACGAAAATCAAAACGGATTTGGGACAGTCAAATCGAGCTTTCCCGCGACCATCTCCTGCTATCCCATGATGGAGTCGATTTTGGCCTTGGCGTTATCCGCCTCCTGCTGAGGGTCGTTGCCGCCAAAGACGTTTTGTATCATCTCGATGAGAACTTCCTCTAATTGCTTCCACTTGGCAGTGTTGGGGCGATTCTGGCTCATGGGCCCTTTCAGTGTTTCGATCATGGCATTCAGGTGTGCGTATTCCGGCTGGACGCTGTACTCTTCAAAGTCGGAAATACGAGCGGATACCTTCAGGCCTGCACTCAGGAATTCGCTGTTGTTGTCAAACATGTAGTTCATATACTCAATGGCCGCATCTTGGTTTGGGGAGTCTTTCATCAGGCTCATGTACCAAGGGCCGGAGATGGCGCCAACACCGGCAGGACCGGCAATGTTGGGGGCGACACCCACTTTGTCGCCCAGACGCTCATAGTCGGAAGCATACTGGTGCGCCCAGTTTAGTTGCATAGCAATCTTGCCATTAACAAACAGTTGGTTACACACTTCGGCACCGATGGCCATGGTGTCGGGAGGAATTACGCCGTCCTGCTGCATTTTTTGCATATAAGTCAGGGCGTCCACGTAGGCCTGGTCGTTGATATTCGCAGCGGACATGTCATCGTTAAGCACCAGTGGGCGGGCTCCGGCCTGCGAGGCAAAATTCAAAAACATTGTGGGAGCACAAGGCCCATAGCCGTGTAGTGCGGTGCCATACATATCATCCTTGGTGAAGAACTTGGCTACATCAGCAAACTGCTCCCAGGTTGTGGGCGGTGCCAGAGGGTAGCCGTATTCAGCCTCAAACGCTGCCATATTGTCGGCGTCTTCGAACATATCCGTGCGGTAAATCAAAAGCTGGGTGTTGGTCCACAGGGGGTAACCCAGCAAATCACCGTCGATGGTGGCGCCTTCCAACAAGCCCGGCATGCTGTCGTTTTTCACCTCATCGGTGACCACGTCATTCAGCGAGGCTAAGCCGGGCTTCATTGCGGATAACCACAGCGCGTCGATACAGATGAGGTCGTGCCGGGCAGTACCGGAACTTATTTCTGCCATCACTTTGTCATAAATGCCAGCGTAGGGAACAGCATCAACAATAATCTCAACACCTGTCTGCTCCTTGAAGGCATCCTTAGTGGCCTCCACCACCGTATTGGCGGGGCTGCCGCCCTCCACCAGCACGGTGAGCGTCTTGCTGCCCTTCGCGTCAGGTTCCGCAGTGGAACCTGACGGCTCAGAAGTTGCTGTGTTTGTGCCTTCGCTGTTAGCAACTCCACTGCCGGAGTTTCCCCCGCCACAGGCAGCCAACAGACTTGCTAGTAGGAGCACTGCCATCATCAGCGGCAAAAGTCGTTTCGCTAATTTCATTTTTATCCTCCTTGTGTTTATGATGAGTAGGGTATGCCTATATAATACAAACCTCGAAACGGAATGTCAATCGTTTTCATATAATAATTTCATTTTTTCTATTGTGAACAAGAAGTATTGCATAAATTTGTGAGATATAACCATTGAAAAGGCAATTTTTGAAGCAAGAAAAGCTTGATCTATGAAATTTATTTAATAAATATTTTCATTACCTGCTTGAAAATATTTATTACTGTGATATAGTATATAGTATAGTATCAACGAATGCGAGGATAAATTATGAAAAAGGTTAAGATTAAGGATATTGCTGAAAAAAGTGGTATGTCTCTCACCACAGTATCCCGGTATTTCAACCACCCAGAACTTCTATCCCAAGATACAAAGAACTCCATTGAGGACGCGGTGAAGGAACTGAACTACAGCCAGGACAATCTGGCTCGCATTTTGGTGACAGGAAAATCCAACCTTGTCGGTGCCATTTTTCCTCACCTTCACCTGAACTTTTATTCGGAAATTCTTAATCAATTGATCAAACAGGGCAAAAGCAAAGGTTATAGTTTTATTGTGTATACTTCCAATGATTCGCGGGAAGAGGAACTTGAACTGATCAATAATTTGAAATCCTACCGTATCAAAGGATTGATTTTGCTGAGCCATATGTTGAGCGGCACAGAAATAGAAAACCTGGGCATACCCGTCATTTCCATTGAAAGGTCGGGAGGCAATTTCAAGCAAATAAACAATGACAATTTCACAGGCGGCAAGTTGGCTGCCGAACTGCTCATACAAAATAAGTGCGATGTGTTTGTGCATATCAATAACGGATACCATGAAGACTGGCCTTCCTTCAAGCGCATCGTGGGCTTCGAATATGTGTTAAAGGACTACCCTTTTGAAATCTGTATTGACGAGGGACTGACCGACCCTTACTCAGAAGTCGCGCATCAGGCGATGCGCCGGCTGACATCACAGCTCATAGAAAAATACAATAATAAGAAAATTGGCATCTTTTGCTCTAATGATGATATCGCCAATCTATTGCAGCGAGAATGCATAATACAAGGTATCCGCATTCCTGAAAAGATTGAAATAATCGGGTATGACAATTCTCCCGAATCAGATTACGCTGTTTATCCTATTACATCCATCGATCAAAATATTCCGTTGATGGCTCAGATTGCTATTGAGTCTTTGGAAAACTATTTGCCCCACGAGAGTGTTGTGCCTGCTACTTTGGTGAAGAAACGCACAACTCAATAGATAGTGTCGACAATAGAAATGTGATATCATGGAGAGAGCGCACCTGGGAGGTTTTCTTCATGGTAGCATCGTATCATCGGCGTGATATTTCGGACAAAGCGTGGGCCTTGATAGAGCCGTACACTATTGGGAACAAGGGTACATGGGGCGGCAACGCCAAAGATACTCGACTGTTTATCAATGCTGTGTTTTGGATTTTGCGTACTGGTGCACCTTGGTGCGACTTACCACCTGATTATTGTAACTGGAATACGGTTCAACGCCGTTTCTGTCGTTGGCGCGATAAGGGTATTGGGGAAACGATTTTAGAGGCAATTGTCGACGGCCCGATTTCGAGTCTTTTATGCAACTGTGACGGGGGTGTCCGGTTTGGGGTCGTTTCTGTAAGCCCCGTACCCGCTGAAAGCCGCTTGAAATCAGGCTTTTTCGCCCGGAAGCCTTGCGGGACGGGCTTTTTTGAAAGTGGGTTCAAATCGGCATTTTTCCCGATTTTGGAGAGAAATGTGGGAAGATAGGAGAGAAAAACCGGGAGACGGCCATACACCGCAGGATAGAGCTTCCAACCGACGAAAATCTATTTTTGAGGTGTTACAAATGGATGTATTCCCCGTCAACTGGGACAGCGTTCCCGAAGTGATGAACAAGGAGCAATTTTTCCGCATCTGCCACATCAGCAAGTCCACGGCGCTGCATCTGCTCAAAAGCGGCAAGGTGCCCTGCGAGTGGTCGGGTAAGAAAACCCGGTGCTATAAAATCAGAAAAGAGGATGTGAAAGCATATTTGGAGGAACGGGCGATTTTCCCTGAACTCTACTCTGCGCCGAAGGGCTGGTACGGCACCCACTATGTGGCGAGGCTCTCCAAGGAGCTGCCGGAGGACACGCTGCGGCAGATGCACGGCTACTATGAAAAGCTGCTGCGCAAATACCCGGATGTGGTCACGGTAAAGGATGTGGTGACCCTGACCGGCTACACCCTGACCACCGTCCACAACTGGTGCAGCCGTGGGTCACTGAAAGCCTTCCAGAAGGGGCTGAAGTTCTGCATTCCAAAGATCTTTCTCGTTGACTTCTTCTGCTCCCTGACATTTCGCTCCATCACCCGCAAAAGCCTCTGGCATATCCAGACGCTGAATGAATTCAGCAGGAAGATGAGGCATAGAAAATAAAACTTAATATATTTCTGCATCTCCTTTGTGTTTGATAGCCACAAAGGAGATGATTTTTAATAAAATACTTGCATTGTTTTCGTGATTTAGGTATAATGAATATGCTTGAGGGCGTAATACATTAAATTTGAAACATTGTATCTTAGTGTTTATTCCTGTTTATGAAAGTGAACCCGAGTAAACAAACGGAAACAAAGAATTAAATTTAATGATATATGTCTGGCATTGTCTTTCCTATTCTCACAGGGAAAGTGTTTTTGTCAGGCTATTATTATGCCTTTTGGTAAAATACATTACCGAAAGGATTTTTTATTATGGAAAAAGAATTAGTATGGAAAATGGTGCAGGGACAAATCGGGTATGATTTTAAAAATCTTGATTTGTTGCAGCAAGCTTTCACTCGTCGCTCATATACTGCAGAGAACGGCGGTGAAAACAATGAGGTGCTTGAGTTCATTGGAGACAAAGCACTTGATTTTATGGTTGTTAAACTGCTTATTCAGAAGTACGGGTATTTAGCAAATGGGGATCCGATTGACGGAACAAAGATTTCTGTTTGGGAACAAGAATTCAAACGTAATCAAGAGGGTTACGAAGCGCCGGCAGTAAATAGTTTCGGCTGTGACTATGACGAAGATGACCTATCTAAAATCAAAAGTCGAATGGTGAATAAAAAAGCATTGGCTCGCCGAATGGATGAACTTGGTTTTTCCGAACATCTTATTATGGGGAAGGGCGATATACAGAATAATATCAACCAAGAAGATTCCGTAAAAGAAGATTTGTTTGAAGCTATTATCGGAGCTGTTGCGATCGATTCAGGATGGAATCTGAAGGACTTGCAAAAAGTGGTTGAAGTAATGCTTGTGCCCGAAGACTTTCTAATTAATGATACCGACACCAATTATGTGCGACTTATTCAGGAATGGGAAATGAACGAGAATGGGTGCATTCCTTGGTACAAATACAAAGAAGCTTCTTACTCATCGACTTGGTATTTAAAAGAGGATAACACAATATATCAAAGCTTTCCATTAGATTACAACTATTCTAAGTTTAAATATCATTGTTACCTCAAACTGCTTGATTCTCTACCGGTGTTTTGCGGCTTCGGTGTGTCTATCCGTGAGGCGAGAATGGCTGCTTGCAAATTAGCGTATGAGTATTTAGAGAGAAATGATATGCTTCCATCTATCCGTGACGAAATTGAAAATCCTAACCGTGATGATGCAATTAACCAACTTGAAACATTGGCTCGAAGAGGTTATTTTTCCATTCCTACTTATGAGTTCAAGGAAACATATGATGATAATGGTAACCCCATTTGGAATTGTGAATGTCACACAGCGGAAGAAGATTATTACTTTGATGGGACATCCTCATCAAAAAAAGAGGCAAAGAAAGATTCTGCTTTTAGAATGCTTTTATACGTACTCGGAATGGAGGATGAATAAAAATGGCCAAGTGGTGTTTTAATTATGAGTCCGGCGAATATGAATACATCGAAAAAGATGGCTTCAGTATTGACCGAGGCGAATATGTTTGCAATTGGGATGATAGCCAATATCGCCGTGAAGAGGAAGAATGCCGTAATTCTTTATTTGATGGTGAAGATGACGACTGACCCCAGATACTAAAACAATACCAATGTGCGATTTGAAAATTCGCATACTCGCACCTGCTTTTCGATTTTGCTAAGCTGTAATCGAAAGGCAGGTGCATTATTTATGTCATGGTTTATAGAAGAGTTTTACTACGAAAATATTGATCCGCAGGCACGCAGTACCAAAGAAAATAAAGCGGTGCAAAAGCAAATGGAAATCCTGATGAAGAACGAGAATTTGCTGACAAACGCCCTGACCGACAAGCCGAAGAAATGGTTTCTCGACTATGTGAACGCTTGGGGTGTTGCCAACGGCCAATCCAATCTCGACAGTTTCATTATGGGTTTCCGCCTCGGTGCCAACTTCGCCTATGAAGCTTTTGTCTCAACTGAAACACCGTTTCAAGATTTTCTAAAAGAGTAATTCTATTCCGAAAAAACGCCTCATTTTCAATGTTCGTCGCAAAAAGTGTCATGAACAGCAGAATGTTCGTTGTGTTTTTTGTAATTGAGCATTTGGGGGCAATTAATTTAAGCACAAAGGAGGTTTTACTATATGAAATCAATATTTGAACAATTCGGCGGTGCATACACTATGCAAGGCGATTACCGTCTGCCTAATATAACTTTACCTGCCGAAGAAGAACGCCCTATCGGCGTATGGGGAAGGATAAGGTACAATAAGTTGCGCAAATTGAAAAGAGCAAAAAAGAAGACATAGCT
>OLWB01002872.1_pt1 | contig 13208 bp, 10 predicted proteins | sample 1673331 | NCBI WGS metagenome assembly OLWB01 (sample SAMEA3178943, study PRJEB25190) | human gut metagenome | biome: human gut; feature: human-associated habitat; material: faeces | place: Austria | collected 2013
CGCCATGGCATAATCGCTTTCTTCTTATTGCCCGTGCGACATCGTGCATCATTTGTGCAGGGGAAAGCACCTCCATTGAAGGGCTGGAAAATAGGGGCCATTCGGCTTCCGGCTTATAGCCTCGACTTACCATAGCAGCTGCGCGCGATGCAATAACGCGTATTTCCTTTCGTACAGATAAACACGGCGTTGAAAAAGACAGGAAGATGAAAAAGCGATGCGGTTATACCGCATCGCTTTTTCGGCTTGTTTTCTGCTCCCTTAATTCGCTGCGTCGGCGATGATTTGCGCCATTTCGCCTACGTTTTTCATAGACGAAACCTGCTTCATCGTGAATTTTACGCCGAACTCGTCCTCCACGGCGGCGATGAGCTGAATGTGCGTGAGCGAGTCCCAGTCCTCGATGTCGGCGGCGGTTGTGTTTTCGCTGACGGTGATGGATTCGTCGTCAAATACCTCGCGGAAAACGGCGTTGAGACGGTTGTAGATTTCGTTCATATGGTTCCTCCGTTTACGGTGATGAATCGGTTCTTTTTTGTATAGCCGGCGGTTTCCAGTTCCCAGACGGTGCTGCCGTCGTTGTCGGCCGTTTTTGCAAAGCCGAAATCGGCGTACAGCTCGCGCACCATCCCGTTCTTCGCGGTGGGATAGTAGTAGCCGACCAGCTTCGTTATGCCGCGGGAGACGGCCGTTTCGACCAGCGTGTCGAGCATCGCATATTCCATATCGCGCTTGAGCACGCGGCAGGACATCAGCCACAGGTCGATGTGAAGCTCGCTGCCGCGGATTTCGCCGATGACGACCGCCACCACGCCGTTGTCGCCGAAGCGGTCGGTCAGCCGTCCGTAAAGCGTGATGTGCGTCGGGCTGGCGGCCGCCGCTTCGATTTCCGCCGCGGTATAGCGTCTTGTCGTCAGGTTGAACTGGTTGGATTTGTTGGTAAGCTGCGCGATGCGCTGCATATAGGTCTGCGAGAAGGGGCGGATCTCGCCCTGCATTTCCAGCGAACGCAGATAGTCGGAATAGTCCGCGAAGCTCTGCCGTTCCGCCTCGCGCAGCGCGTTCTCCTTGTACATCTCGTTGCGCCGCAGGTCGTCGGCCGACAGGGAAGTGACCTCAAAATAGGCGTTGCGGTCGAGGATGCGGATATAGTTTTCCACGCCCTCCATCGCCGGCACGGCCGTAGACGGCAGCGAAGCGGCCACGATGTGGCGCTCGGCCGGATTGTCGTCGGCGAACACGACCGAGTCGGTCATTAGGTTCAGCAGGCGGGCCGTTTCCGCAATGTTGCGGTCCTTCGGCTCCCAGTTGGCGCGGATGACTTGAAAATCGTCGGGCGACAGCGCCGAATCGGGATGGCGGAGGCCGGCCAGCGCGTTCTCCGGGTCGTTTTTCGAGCAGACCGTCAGCAGCACGCCAATGTCCTTCTGGCGTTTGACGTAACGCTGAAATTCCAGAAACGCCTGTCCGTTGGGCGTTTCTTCGCCCAGTTCCAGCCCCTCCGGGCCGTCGTCGCCGACGACGCCGCCCCAGAGCGTGTTGTCCATATCCAGCGCCAGCACTTTTTTGTTGCGTCCGAAAATGGATTTGATAATCGAGGCGACGCTGTGTGCCAGCGAGGGGATGGCCTCCAGCGCCATTGCGTATTTGTACATATACCACACCGACTGGTCGGCCCAGCGGTCCAGCCCGTAACAGGCGGCGGTATAGCTGAGGTCGTGAATGAACAAGTGCGGTTTCTGTGCCGCCGCAAGCTGGAAGCGCGCGTTGAGACGGTTGACGAAATTGGTCTGGCCGTGGATGTCCGTCGCGTCGCGGTTCCCGTAAAGCCGGAAAAACGGGTATTCAAAGTTGTTCTGCACAATCGGACAGGCGAATGCGGTGCTCAGCCTTTCCCACATCTCGGAAAAGTGGCGCTCCGCGTCTGCCAGCCGCCCTTCGACGGCCTCCGCGCTGTCGTCGGGATGCGGGAGATACGGCGCAAGGTTGCGGAAGGTCGTGTGCACATAGACCACGTCCGGCGCGAACGCCTCCAGCGTCGGATTGCCGAACATGGCGTCCTCCCAATACTTGGCGTATTCGGATTGATAGAAAACCGGCCGGATGCCCTCGGCCAGCAGGAACAGCTCGAGCATGTCGCAGACGTCGTTGGTCGTCGACCCGCCGAGGACGGCGATTTTCTTCTCGATTCGTTCGCGGCTGTCGGCCAGCAGCGCCTTTTTCAGCTTCCGCCGCGTCCGCAGCAGCTCGCCGGCGTCGAACGGGTAGGCGAGGGCCGCGGCAGGATTGGCGGCGGCTTTACGGATGTCTTCCATACGAAAACGTCCTTTCGTCAGTTATTCAGCAGTCGTTCAATATGCGTGTACACCGAGCCGCAGGCCGTGTAGCCGCTCACCGCGAACACCACGTCGGTCGCGCCGACGTCGCGGACAAGGTCGAGCCCGTTTTTGTCATAAAATCGAATGTCTGCGATGTAGATGTTGTCAAACGCCGTCGCGACAAAGGGGGCGAGCGCGTTGCCGTAGCTGTCCTTGAAGATGACGAGGTTGCGGCCGGTGTTCAGTTCGGTTTGGATGTGCACGAAGTAGTCGTCCGCGCCGAGGAAGGTGGCGTATTTGCCGCTCGTCGAGCCGGAGAGGTCGAACAGGCAGCTGCTTCGCGTCATATTTGGCGCGGAAAGGTCATAATTGCCGCGATTGTAGAATTTGGCGGTGTATGTGTTCTGCGGCACATAGAAAACGAAGTCCTCCGGGTTGTCTTTGAGCACCGTCGCCTGTTTTTGGGAAAACGTGTACAGCGAGCCGACAAAGCCGCTCTGCACTTCCTCGCGGAACGCGCTCAGCTCGGGATACGAGACGCCTGCGAGCCGGCAAAGCTCGCCGACGGCATAGTACGCCGCCAGCGCGTTCCAGTGATGCTCGGTCCGCGGGTAGATCGGTTCGTCCAGATGCGATTTGAAAAGGTTGTATACGTCGACGTATTCCACGCCGGCCGGCATATTGTCGGCGATGACGTCAAACGAGCGTTCGGCGTAATCCAGCAGATACGAATAGTTGCTCGGCGCATAATACGAGCTCGCATGCGGCACGACAAGCGAGTACAGCCGCACGTCGTCGTCCAGCGCGTCGCGCCACTTGCCGAGAAGCTGCGCGAAGGCGGCGGCGGTTTTCGTGTTGCCGTAAAACATTTCCATCCCTCTCGTGCCCGAAATCAGCACGCCGTTGACCTCATAGCCCTTGTCGCTCGGGACGACCGGCGGCTGCGAGGACTCGGCTTCGGAGGAATCGGAGCCGCTGCTTTCCGTGTTCGTGTTCGAGCTGGTCTCCGAGCTTGTGTTTGAACTGCTCTCCGCTTCCGATTCCGTACCCGCGCCGCTTTCCTGCGGCGGCAGGCCGGAGCTCTCGGTCTCGGAGCCGGCGTTCGGGAGTGAAGCGGGGCCGTCGCTGACCGACGGGCGCGGGGAGGCGGACGACGTGTCCGACGTTGCGGAAGGGTCGCCGTCAGACCCGCAGGCCAGCAGCGCGGTGAGGGTGAGGAGAAACGTCAGGATAAGTGCGATGACCTTTTTCATTTTTTATTCTTCCCAGAGATATTTGCCGCCCATCGTGCGGATGGTTTCGACGTATTGATAGTTCGAGCCCATCGGCGTGAACGCGCAGACGGCGAAAAGCACGTCGGTCGCGCCGACTTCTTTGATGAAATCGATGGCGTTGATCGGAAATTTGCGGATATCGATGGCGTATATCGTTTCAAAGGAGGACAGCAGCATCGGGACGAGCGCGTTGCCGAAGCTGTCCTTGAACACCACGCAGGTGCGGCCGTTCTTGACGTCGGAATTGATTTTGATGGAGTAGTTGTCGCCGTCCATAAAGATCATATACCACGCGCTCGGCAGATTGTCCGACACATACATATAGCAGGAATCCTTCGTCCGCTTCAACTCTTTGAAGTCGTAGGAGTACATTTCCATCGTGTATTCGCCCGGATATTCGTAGTAGAAGAACTTGTCGGGGTGATCCTTGAGAATCTGCTGCTGGGTTTGGGAGTAAAGCGAGCCGAGGAAGGGCATCGGGCTGCCGTCCTCGTAGAATTTGCCGCCGTATGTGTACTTCGAGAGGTCGGCTTCAAACGGGACGCCCGCGATCTCGGCGAACTTTTTCGCCGCCCAGTAGGCGCCGTACTGCGTCCAGTGGTGTTCGGTGCGGAAATAGATTTCTTCCTCATCGTTCTTATGTTCCGCCGTGATGTCGTAGATGTCCACCGGCGTCACGCCGTCGAGCCACTCGTAAACATAGTCGATCTTGTCCAACTGCTTGCCGCCGTACTGGGATTCGTATTTTTCCGGCATATAGTAGGCCGCCGCGGTCGGGATGATCATATTGTAAATGTTGATGTCGTCGCCGAGAAAATGGCGGTATCTGTTCAGATAGCGCGCGAAAAGCTGTCCGTTCTCATAGGTCCCGCCGAACGGCTCGACCGCGCGGTAGTCCTCGGTGAAGATGATGCCCTTAAACTCATACTCGTTGCCGCCGGTCGAGGAGGACGACGTGTCGGTCGTATCATCGCCGGAAACAGCGGGGTCATCGCTCGGCGCGCCGATGAGGGGCGAGCTTTCGTCCGTCGAAGCAGAGCCGCCGGACTGGGAATTGCCCGCCGAGGCGTCGGCAGAGACGTCGCCGCCGTTGCTGCCGCATGCGGCTAAGACCGCAGACAGCATAAGGCTGATGAGCAGGAGCAGGGAAACGAGTTTTTTCATTCTTTGCGTACCGATTTCGCGCCGGCGCTTGCTGCGGCGCGTCCTTTCTTTGAAATTTGCGTTTATTCGTCAGCGGTTGGCCAGCGGGTCGGAAACCTCGCCGGTCGGCCGTTCGTCTTCGACGGGGTCGTTCGGCTTGACGCCGATGACGCCTTCCTTCGGCGTAATGCCGAACAGCGCGCGGATGTCCGTAATGATGTTTTTGTATGTGTCGCGCCCGGGCGCGGTGTCGGTGAAGTACTCGGTGATGCCCGCCGTGTACTCGGCGTTGAAATAGGATTCCCATGAGAACTCGGGGAACTTCGCCAGATCCCGGTTCTCGATGCCCGACTGGGTCGGCCGCGGCGCCAGCAAAAGATAGGCGGAGATCCCCAGCCCCAGCAGGCAGAGCACGGCGGCGTTGACGGCCTTGACGACGGTTGCCGCGTCAGGCTTTTTGCGCTTTTCTTCCATATGGCAGCCTCCTTCTTAAAAGCGGAAATACAGGAACGGATTGTTCATCGTGTCGATGAGCATAATCGAGGAAATCACCAGCAGGCCCACGTTCGTCACCATCGTCACCGCGCCGGCGACGGCCGTCCGCGTCGTCGTCTTGGCGACAAATTTCTTGATGGCGGGCAGAATCGGCATCGACAGGAGCGCGGCGCCGAGAATCAGGAATAGATTCTGCAAAATCGCCGTTTCGGACACCGGGTCGAGGAAGGGATTGCCGTTGGCGCCGACAAGACCCTTGAAAAACAGCCCTAAATCGGTGAGATTCTCAAATTTGAATATGCCGAAGCCGACCACGATGACCAGCAGGGCGTACAGATGCGCCAGCGGCGCGGGAATGCGCTTCATCCGCTTTTTGCCGACGAGCGTTTCGATGAAGATGAAAAGCCCGAAGTACAGCCCCCACAGGATGTAGTTCCAGCTTGCGCCGTGCCAGAAGCCGGTGCAGAACCAGACGAGAAAGAGGCTGACGTATTTGCGCCGCTTGCCGAAAATCGGCACATACAGCAGGTAATCGCGGAAAAAGGTCCCCAGCGAAATGTGCCAGCGCTGCCAGAATTCCGCAATGCTGCGCGAGACGAACGGGTAGCAGAAGTTCTCGTCAAAGTGGAAGCCGAGCATCCAGCCCATACCGATGGCCATATCCGAATAGCCGGAGAAGTCGTAGTAGACATACAGCGCAAAGCAGATCACGCCGACCCAGACGGCGGCGACCGAGCTGCTTTCCACATGCAGCACGCCTTCGTTGAGTCCGAACAGCTTGTCCACGACGATGGAGAGGTTGTTGGCGATGATCGCCTTTTTGGCCAGACCGACGATGAAGCGCGTCAGCCCGTTTGAAAAGTCGCTCAGCGTCGTTTTGCGCTCCGAAACCTCGCGCTCGATTGTCTCGTACCGCACAATCGGACCGGCGATAAGCTGCGGGAAGAGCGAGATGTACATCAGCAGCTTGAAGAAATTATGCTGCACCTGCACCTTCTCCCAATGGCAGTCGATGACATAGGAGATAATCTGGAAGGTGAAGAAGCTGATGCCGATGGGCATCACGATGTCCGGCACGGGAATCGAAACGCCGAGCAGCGCGTTGATGTTTTCCACGAAGAAGCCGGCGTATTTGAACACCGCCAGCATACCGAGGTCGAACACCAGCGCGGCGGCGACGATGGCCTTGCCGTGCGCGCGGTGATTTTCAATCAGCAGTCCGGCGACATAGTTGACCAGCGACGACAGCAGCAGCAGAAAGATGTAAAACGGCTCGCCCCACGCGTAGAAAAAGAGCGAGGCGGCGATGAGCACCGCGTTCTTCCACGCGATGTTTTTGAACAGAAAGTAGAGGATCAGCGTTGCGCACAGGAAAACGTATATAAAGAGCAGATCGGAAAAGACCATCAGGGTTCCTCCCAGCAGATTTTGTCAGTACTCGGCACACCGTTAGATAGAATATACCATTCGACGCATTCTGTCAACTGGTAAAGCCGAAAACATTATGTAAAATTTAGTTCTTGCTGCGTGTAAGGCGAGCTATTTTGTCCGGCGAACGTTCAGCCCGCTCTTTTCTGCGATGAAGGCGGCGAATTCCGCTTCGTCCCCGACGGTGAAGCAGCCCTTCCGCAGCACGGCATGGCCGCCCTTGATGAGCAGGAAGAAATAGCGGTCGCTCTCCTTGATGGCCGTGATGTCGCTGTACGCGTTGTCGTCCTCGCAGTACGAGCAGCGGAAGCCGTCGTCCCGGAATTCGACCCACATATCAAACGGCTCGTAGCCGGCCGCGTATTTTTCCACCGAGCGGCCCATCAGCCACGGATAGAGCAGCGTCAGCGCAATCAGCAGCAGGCCGCAGGCGGTCATCACGATGCCCCACGCGGTTTCGCCGGCCGTCAGGTTGTATATACCGAAGGCCAGCAGCAGCGCGGCGAGTATGTAGTTGAGAGCCGCGCGCACCGGCGAGAGCGAGGTGAAAAAGGCTCTCGTCAGCGCGACGTAGGTCTCCTGGTCGCTTTTGTGTTCGTTTTTGAAGCAGATCATTGGTCTTTGTCCTTTCTTGCACGTTTGGCTTTTTCTTCCTTGTATTTTTCAAACAGCTTGTTGTTGAACAGCAGCGCGTTGACCTCCGCGCCGAAAAAGACGATATACATACAGGCGTAAAGCCAGAGCATCAGAAAAACCACCGTCGTCAGACTGCCGTAGAACGTATTCGAAGCCGCGCGGTCGACGTAGAGCGAATAGAGGAACGAGAACCCAATCCAGCCGATCGCCGCCAGCGTCGCGCCCGGGAATTCGTAGAGCAGCTTGGTCTTGCGCGCGGGCAGGAACTTGTACAAGAGCGTGAAAAAGATTGACAGCACCGCCAGCGACACGACAAACCGCATGCTGATGACGACGAAGGCCAGCCGCTCCAGCCGGGGGAAGGTTTCGATCAGCCAGTCGTAAATCCCGTTCCCGAACACAAGCACGAGCAGCAGCGCGACGAGGATGATGAGGAAGGAAAACGTATAAAACAGCGCCAGCAGCCGCGTTTTGATATAGCTGCGCGTTTCCTGCACGTCGTAGACCGAGTTCAGACCGCTGACGATGGAGTACACCCCTCGCGAGGCCGACCACAGCGCGGTGACGGCGGAGATGGAAATGATGGCGCCCGACGAGAGGGTGGGAATCTCCGTGACCGTAGCCTGAAAGAAATCGGAAAAGCTCTTGGGGAAAAAGGTCTGCGAAAAGACAAACAGCTCGTCGGTGGAGAAGGGAAGCTGCTTGAGCAGCGCCATCAGCAGCATAACGAAGGGGAAAAAGGAAATAATCGTGAAAAAGCTCGCCTGTGCCGAAAACGCGCCGACGGCGTGTTCGTCAAACTTCCGAATAAAATACTGCACGATGTCATAGAGAAAGCGGATGACTTTTTTGATTGTTTTCACCTCCGAAAAATGCTCCCCGGCCCGCCGCCCGAACGGCCTTGCGGCGTCGTCGGGCGATTGCGGCAGCGGCGGGAATGCCGACCCCTCGGCGTTTCGGCACGGGGAATTGACGCCGCCGCCAAAAGGACGAAAGTCGGTGTATCGTTTGTTTGCGATGGAACGGCAAAGAGGCAACGGAGCCGCACGGACGTTATAAGCCGCGTGGATGTTATAATTCGTATTTGCGCAGGATATACCCCGCCAGTCTGCCCAGCGCCCAGAGCAGGAGCCCGGCGAACAGGACCAGCCCGCCGAGCAGCAGCAGACGCATCGGCGCCAGCGGCGCCAGCTCGAAAAAGCCGTCCGCCAGAAAATTGCAGAGCGCAAAAGCGGCCGCGACCGTCGCCAGCAGCGCCGCGCGCAGCAGATTGAGCGGCCGGCAGATCGTGTACAGCACCATAATCGCCGCGCTGCCGGTCACGATCACGGCGATTGTGGAAAGCTCCGCATGCGAAAGCCGGAGCAGCGGCTGAAACAGGAACAGTGCCGACAGCGAAAGGAAGATGGTCAGCGCGCCGGGCACGGCCTTGACGATGACGTTGCGGAAAAACGACCCTTGAATGCGGTCGCGGTTCGGCGTGAAGGCCAGCACCATCGACGGCATCCCGATCGCCAGCGAGCCGATGAGCGTGGTCTGGATGGGCGCGAAGGGATAGTTCATCTCGGGCAGGAACAGCAGAAGAATGGTCAGCAGTGTGGAATAAAAGGTTTTGACCAGAAACAGCGACGCCGAGCGCTGGATGTTGTTCACGCTGCGGCGGCCCTCGGCGATGACCGCAGGCAGCGGGTCGAAAGCCGAGTCCATCAGGACAAGATTGGCGACGTTGCGCGCCGCATCGCTGCCGCCCGCCATGGCGATGCCGCAGTCGGCTTCCTTGAGCGCGAGCACGTCGTTGACGCCGTCGCCGGTCATCGCGACCGTGTGCCCGCCGGCTTTGAGCGCGAGCACGAGCGACTTTTTCATCTCCGGCGTCACGCGTCCGAAAACGGTGTATTTTCCGGCCGCCTCCGCGACCTCCGCGTCGGTTTTCAGCGTCGAGCAGTCGATGTGCTTCTCCCACCCGCGCACGCCGACGGTTTTGGCGATGCCCGCGACGGTCTGCGGGCTGTCGCCCGATATGATTTTCATATCCATGCCCTGCGCGTAGAAAAATTGCAGCACCTTGTCCGCGTTCGGACGGATGCGGTCGCGCAGCAGGACCAGCGCGAGCGGCTCCAAAGCTTCGGGAAGCCGGCCGGCGCTGCATAAAGTATTTGAAAAAGCAAGCACAATTATACGGTAGTCATCCGCGTAGCGACGGACGGCCTCCGACAGTGCGCCGGACGGCGCGGGAAAGAGGAACTCGCACGCCCCCATCACATAGCAGCCGTGTTTGCCGAAATTGGCGCCCGACCATTTCGTTTTGCTGGAGAAGGGGAAGGACGCCGTCGGAATCAGGCATTCCCCCTTGCCGAAGCGCGCCCGTACCGCCTCGGCGGTGGCGTTGGTGTCGCCCGTCGCGGCGCAGAGCGAGCGCAGCGCGATTTCGAGGTCCGGCCCCGTCCGCAGCGGCACGAGGTCGACGACCTCCATCCGCCCTTCGGTGAGTGTGCCGGTTTTGTCCAGACAAAGCGTGTCGGTCCGCGCGAGCATCTCGATGGCGTACAAATCCTGCACCAGCACGCGCTCGCGGGAGAGCTTGACGACGCCCAGCGCCAGCGCGCTGCTCGTCAGCAGCATCAGGCCCTGCGGAATCATATTGATGAGCGCGGCGGCCGTGCCGAGAATCGTTCTCGTCAGATCATGCGCGACCGAATATTCCTTGAGGAACAGCGCGATGCCGAGCGGCAGAATGATGACGGACATAATTTTGATGATCCGCTTGAGCCCCGCGAGAATCTGGCTGGTTTCCTTTTTGATGTACTTTGCGCCCGCGGAAATCCGGGAAATGTAATTCCCGTCCGCGACGCGGTCGGCCCGCGCGCGGCAGGCGCCCGAGACGACGAAGCTGCCGGCCAGAAGCAGGTCGCCCGGCTTTTTGAACACCGCGTCCGACTCGCCGGTGACGAACGACTCGTTGACCTCGCACTCGCCGGTAAGGACGATGCTGTCGGCGCAGACCTGGCTGCCGTTGGAAAAGACCAGCACGTCGTCCAGCACCACCTCGTCGATGGGCAGCGAAAGCTCTTCACCGTCGCGGATGACCGTCACCTGCGACTGCGAGAGGAAGGAGAGCTTGTCGACCACGCGCTTGGCGCGGATTTCCTGAAAGATGCCGATGGCGGCGTTGCAGAGTACAACGCCGATGAACAGAGCGTTTTTATAGGCGCCGACCGCCAGCACGGCGACGGCCAGCAGCAGATTGATGACGTTGAACAGCGTCAGCAGGTTGTCGCTGAGGATGCGCGCGTAGGACTTTGACTGTACGCTGGCGTTTTCGTTGCTCAGCCGCTCGTCCCTGCGCTTGGCGGCCTGCGCGTCGGTCAGTCCGCGATCGGGCGCGGGCTCATATCGTTCCGCTGCCTCGGCGCGTTTCGCAAAGGGAGGGAGCTTGGCGTTGCGTTTCAACTTCTTTGGGGCACTTCCTTTCAAGTTCTCATTATATCATGCGGCAGGGCGCTTTGCAAGCGGAAAAACCGAATTCGGCGTGATTTCTTGCGTCGGCGGTCCGACGGCCGCGCCGGATACGGCGCCCGACGGGCGCGCAGGAAAAAAGAACGCCGGATATGCGTTCTTTTTTCAGGGGGGGACATCAGGAGAGATGCAGGCTGATGCCCGTAAAGGTATTCTGCAGCGGATCGTATATCAGCGTCACGTTGTCGCCGTAATAATCCGCCTGATAGTTGGAAAAGAACAGCAGAAGCTCGTTCTCGTAGGCCACGATATTGACGCTCACGGCATCGATCCCCTGGCTCATAAAAGCGGCGAACCGCTCCAGACGCTCCTCGGGAAGCCCTTGGGAAAACGCGAGCAATGCGCATAAAAAGTTATAGCTGTGTACGTCACTGACCGTTTCGGGAGGGTTGAAATCAAAATGGTATTTGTAGTAGGGGTCCAGATAGAAAACGTCCGATAGAATCACATTCGAGCCGTCGAAAAAGCTGAGAACGAATTCATAGCCTTCGGTCAAGATTTCATCGGAGAGCTGGGGCCGGTCCTTGGGTACGCAGTGGTAGTAGACGACGGCGTAATCGTCCTGCCGCAGCACGATATTGAGTACATATTCGCTGTTATCGACGCTGCGGAAAACCAAGTCCTTGATATAGACGAAGTTACCGTCGACGTCCAGATAATACTGCTCGGAAAACATCGCCGCGTTGAAAAACACGTCGTCCGCGGCTTCGACGGAGGAAAACAGCCGCAAATATTCTTTGACGGTTTCGTTGAAAACACCGCTGAGATACGAATGGACCTTGTCGCTCAGAAACTCGGCATAAGGCCGGGCATACTGTGGAATGATTCGATCCCACGGGTAGAGCAGCAGCGGCTCCTTCGCGTCGGCGAACAGCAGGCGGTCCTCCAGCGGCGCGTCATAGCGGACAATCGACGCGTCGTAGACCGGCGCGTAGCGGATGAGGAGAAACGAACCGCCCAGCCCTCCTGCAAGAATCAGGAGGATCAGCAGATAGGGAAGCAGCGCGGTCAGACGCTTGCGTATCTTTTTCATTCTGCCGCTCCTTTCTCTCCGGCGGTTTCTTGGCAGTGCAGGCTGACGGTGACGACCGTGCCCTTGCCCGGGCTGCTCTTGACCGACAGCGAGGCGCTGTGCCGCGCGGCGATTTTCGCACAGAGGGAAAGACCCAGCCCCACGCCGCCGTTTTTGCGTGAACGGGATTTGTCGGTCATATAAAACGGCTCGGCGATGTGCCGAAGTTGCTCGGGGTGCATACCGACGCCGTTGTCGGTGACGGTGATTTGCAGGATGCCCTTGTCCGCGGCCGCCTGCAGCGCCACAGAGCCGTTTTGCTCGCTGGCCTTGATGGCGTTGTCAATCAGGTTGTATAGCAGCGATAAGAACAGCACCCGGTCGGCGCGGATGAAGCAGCCGGCGGGCTGAACGGTGAAGGAAACGCCTTTTTTAGCCGCCAACGGCGTGACGGTGGCGCGGACTTCTGCAAACAGGTCGGGGACATACAATACCTCGAACTCCAGCGGCGCGTTCTCGGTCGTGGCCAGCTCCAGCAGCTTGGAGGAGAGGTTCTTCAGCCGCTTCGTTTCTTCAAAAATGATGCTCGCATATTCGACGCGCTCCTCATCGGGCATTTCCTTTTTGACGCGCATAATGTCCGAAAAGCCCAGAATGGAGGTCAGCGGCGTTTTCATCTCGTGCGCGAAATTGTCTACAAACTGCTTGCGGCCGTCCGCGATGGCCTTGAGCGCCTCCACGTTTTCGTTGATGGAATCAGACATCACGTTGATGTTGCGCGCCAGCTCGCGAAACTCATAGCCGCCGCGCTCGGGCAGCTTGAGGGTATAGCTGCCGTTGGCGATTTTTTGGAGCATGGCATTGACGCGTTTGAGCGGCAGCAGCCGGTAGACCAGAATCGCGATGATGACCGCTGCGTTCACTGCGGCGACGAAGCTCACGATCGCCGCATTCCGCAGTTCGCTGTAATGGCTGTCGAAAATGCCGCTTATGTCGGCCACTGTGATGATGCTGTACGGCTCGTTCTCGATGTAGTTGCGTGAGCCGGTCAGCAGATAGTGCGCGTTGCCGTCGTCGAGCAGATAGGTCAGGATTTCGCTGTCGGAAGCCTCCAACGCGTCGGTGTAGTCGGTGCAGGCCGAAAGCGGCTCGAAGCTGTCGCTGCTGATGTTGCCGTTTTCGGACAGCACGAGCGTTTTGCCGTCGACGATCAGGGGCTCCGCCGTCAGATTCAGTATGTTGTTCGCCACCTTCATACGGTCCAGCATCAGCACGTTGCGCTGGAGCCGCTCATACAGCACATTGTTCGTAATGGTGGATACGACGAAGCTGTGCTCGGAAATCCGTCGGTCGGTCTCCTGCCGCACGGAGGCGCGGAAGTTGTTC
>OLWB01002878.1_pt1 | contig 13183 bp, 8 predicted proteins | sample 1673331 | NCBI WGS metagenome assembly OLWB01 (sample SAMEA3178943, study PRJEB25190) | human gut metagenome | biome: human gut; feature: human-associated habitat; material: faeces | place: Austria | collected 2013
GTACTTCATGATATTGGCCTTATGAGCTGCGGTGACCTTTTTGCGACCGTGCTTCAGCGCATACTCGAAGGCATAGCGCACGATGTTCTGGGTAGCCGTAATGGAGATGGGCTTGATGGAGATGCCGGAATCGGGGCGGATAACGCCCGCGCCCTCGTCCTCGCAGAACTTGATGAGCTTCGAAGCCGCCTCAGAGCCCTCTTCGAATTCCACGCCTGCATACAGGTCCTCGGAGTTTTCACGGACGATGACCAGGTCGACGTCATCGTAACGGCCACCGGCGCCGGGCATGGACAGCACCGGACGCAGGCACACATACAGGTCGAGCGTTTTGCGAAGCGCAACGTTGACGCTGCGGAAACCGGTTCCAACGGGAGTGGTGCACGGGCCTTTGATGGCAACCTTGTTGCGCTTCACCGCCTCGATGGTCTCATCAGGCAGCGGAGTGCCCGTTTTCTCGGCGCATGCCGCACCGGCCTCGGCGACTTCCCAAACGATGTCCGCACCTGCAGCTTCCACGACCTGCTGCATTGCAGCAGACGTTTCCAAGCCGATGCCGTCACCCGGAATCAAGGTTACAGTATGCTGTGCCATTGCCACTCCTTCTGTCCTGCGCCGCGGCGCATACGGGTTGAAAGAAACAGGCTGCACCGCAACGCGGCACAGCCCGAGGTTCCAAGCTTATTGTCCTTGAACGTTGTCAATGATGGTTTGCGCCTTGCGCTTCAAGGCACCCCTGCCATTATGCGCATCAAACGACATACGTTCAACAAGTGCTTCCTTAACGTGCTCCGAAAGCTTGCCAGTGGCGAACTCCGCAACAGCATTCAGCATGTCGTTGAACTCGACATCGCCGTGATAGCACTGGATGGCTTCATCGATAAGCGGCCAGATGTTCTCGCTGCGCTTTTCGGTAGTGGCACCATATGCGCAGAAGAAACGCATAGCAGCCAGCCGAACGAAACCGTTCTCCTCATCGAACAGCGCATTCTCGGCACCGGCAAGCGCCTTGTCAGTGCAGCGCGATTCCACCGGAACGAGCGCGGTGAGCGCATCCAAGCTTTCCCAGCGAGTTTGAGCCTCGGGACGATTCAAGGCATCGACCAAATCGGATGCATAGGGAACGAGCAACTCGGGGCTAACCTTCGCGATAAACGCCAGCGATCCCGCGGCATTCTGCCGATTGCGACGCGAAGTGTCGCCTAATTGCGCGACCAATCGCTTAAACTTATCCTCATTCGTAAGCGCCTCACGCGCCACGAACTCGATGACATCCATGCTTCCAGCCATGTGGTAATCCTCCATACCGCCTAGTATTTTCCAAGGTCATTATACCTTTTTGGAATTACCAGCCCCGCATTCAGCGCAGAATTAACACGGCGGTAAACTGGGTTTTACGGGGTTTTGCGGCAAAGCCCTCGAGCCAAACAAGACCCGTGAATTCTAAGAGAAACTTGAGCGCATGCCACCAGAATGGACGTGTACGTTCAAGCCAGATCAAGGGCGAAGCAGGACGCCTTGCTTTGCAGCCCTCAAGCAGAGCGAGGCGTCCTGCTTCGCCCTCAAGCAAGCAACTAGCCGCAATCTTCGAACCAAGCGAAACTTAATACAGCAACCTCAGTCAACGCCAAAAGACAGCGCGCATCCCGAGCGGTTTGTCATCTCAATCAACCATCCCACGTACTCACGTTCGCAAAAAAACGACCGACACCCGAATCACAGCGCAAATCACGTTTGCATTCAAAAGAGTCCGGCCCTCGCCAGAATCCATCAAACTTGTTTGCGAGTTCATTTTTCCAGCAACGCATAGCAAGCATTGGGTGCTTTCAGACATATCTCACCGAAAACGCTCAGACCCTATGAAATAAATCAACGGCCAGGACCGAAGCCCTAGCCGTTGATTCAAATGATAATGGACGCTTTTCGAAGATCATCGTGAAAGCCGCCCGCGATTAATCAGAAATAGCAATTCGAAGCAACGATGCTGCTCAAAAGCAGCCATCGTCCCGAATAGCGTTACGCGCGCAGGTCAACGCCCAGCTCGGCGTTCACCAGGTCGAACGCCGCGTCGATGGCCTTGTCCATATCGTAGTACTTGTACCCGCCCAGGCGGCCGGCGAACACCACGTCGCCCTCCTGCTTAGCGAGCTCCTCGTACTGCGCGTACAGCGCGGAGTTGCGCTCGTCGTTGATCGGGTAGTACGGCTCGTCGCCGGGCTTCCAGTCGGCCGGGTACTCGCGCGTGATCACGCTGACCGGCGAGGACTGCGACTCGAAGTGCTTGTGCTCGATGATGCGCGTCCACGGCACCTCGCGCTCGGTGTAGTTAACCACCGCGTTGCCCTGCCAATTCTCGCATTCAATACGCTCGGATTCGAAGCGCAAAGAACGATACTCCAGCGCGCCGAGCTGATAATCGAAGTAAGCGTCGATGGTGCCGCAGTAAATAACGCGGTCGGCAATACCTTCGTTTTCAGCAACGAACTCACGATACTCGGTATTCAGCAAAATTTCCGTATCGCCGAACATGCGCTCAACCATAGCAGTGTAGCCGCCCATGGGGATGCCCTGCCAACGGTCGTTGAAATAATTGTTGTCATAAATGAAGCGAACGGGCAGACGCTTGATGATGGAAGCGGGCAGCTCGGTGCAGCTCTTGCCCCACTGCTTTTCGGTGTAGCCCTTGATCAGCTTCTCGAATACATCCTTGCCGATAAGCGAAAGCGCCTGTTCCTCAAGATTAGAGGGCTCGCCTTCGCCAATCTGCTCGGCTGCTTCCTGCTTCTGGCGCTCAATGATTTCCTTCGCTTCAGCGGGAGTCTTGATTCCCCACATCTTCGAGAAGGTGTTCATATTGAACGGCAAGTTGTACAGCTCGTCCTTGTAGCTGGCAACAGGGCAGTTCACATAGTTGTTGAACTCGGCGAACTGATTTACGTAATCCCAAACGGGGCGAAGCGACGTATGGAAGATATGGGCACCGTACTTATGCACGTTGATGCCATCGATTTCTTCCGTGTAGATGTTGCCTGCAATGTGATCGCGGCGGTCGATGACCAAGCAGGTCTTGCCGATCTTGGCGGCTTCATGAGCAAAAACGGCGCTCGTGATGCCAGCGCCAACGATAAGGAAATCGTAATGGTTGCGCTGCATGCCATGCCTTTCTGTGTGTAACGTTTCAGCCAGCAAACTGCCGGCCGCTCTAGTATGTTTAGAATGCACCGCACGGGCGCACTGTTTCTTATTCTAGACGATGCTGCTCTACTATCGAAACTCGGACCCAATAAAAAACGCCCACAAGGACGTTAACGAGCTTTGGGGTATGCACCAGTAGAGTCAGCGAGTAAGATTCTGGCGAGTGCGGAGAGATTGAAAAGCCCATAGGGCTGGCCTTTGCGCCGCCCTATGGGCTTTGAAATTTCCCTGTACCGCCAGAATCCCGCGCAGCATCGTCGCGTCTCAGGAGCATGTTGCGCTGATCGTAGATCAGCGCAACTACCTAATCCTGCTTTACAACAAGAACGTCGCAGCGAAGGTTCCTGATCAGATAAGTGGAAACGCTGCCAACGAATACGTAGGTGATGTTCGAAAGACCGCGCTCACCGCAGATAACCAGCTCGGGCTCGAACGGCTTGATCATCAGGTTATGGATGGTTTCCTGAATGCGACCAACCTTAACGACAACCTCTACGGAAGGGATGTCTGGATCTTCCTCGGCTGACTTCAGCGTATCGCCCAAGGAATCGACCAAACGGTTGCGAACCGTTTCAGCAAGCTCTTTGTAGTCGGTGCCCGTCAAGGAATCGGGAACCGAATCTACTACATGGCCGAACATCAATTCTGCATGGTTGAGCTTCGCAATCTGAATTGCGCGCTCGGCTACTTCCTGCTGAGTGCTGCCGCCATCGAGTGCTGCAAATACGCGCCTGTACTGCTTCATAGCTCTCGCCCCTCTTTCTCCTTCGCCATACGGCAAAGGCCCCAGTATCGAAGCGCCCCTGCGCCTCGCTTATTATCTTTCTTTATTCTAGCAGGATACCCAAGCAAAAACGTCACAATGCTGTAACACGTTCATTCCTTCTTCCCCAAAGAAACCCCAAATGATGAGGGGATTGTGAATGGTTGCCTCTGCGAAAGCCATACCTGTCACGAAGCTGTTCCGGCACTCCCTCCCGAACCTGCATTGGCCACTCTTGGCTTAACTCCAGCTAAAGCACGGGCGTTCTGCATTGCCTCCAAATATGCTTGAGCATCGCCTGGATCGTCGTCGATAGACTCATCGCCCAAATCAACCTCGCGAGGAACGCGACGATACAGGATATCGTACATAACCGGCACCACATACAGCGTCATGAACGTGGCGTACAGCAAGCCGCCCACAACCACAACCGCCATGCCGCGCTGCATCGACGATCCCACCGCATCGCTGAACACCATCGGCAACATAGCGAAGATGGTGGTAATTGCCGTCATCATGATGGGGCGCATGCGGGTACGTCCCGCAGCCACCAGGGCATCGTGCTTTGACAGGCCACCACGGCGCAGCTGGTTCACATAGTCAACGAACACGATGCCGTTATTCACCACCGTGCCCATAAGCACCGCGAAGCCCAGCAGCGAAAGCATGCTCAACTGTTCGCCGGCTGCCACCAAACCGAACAAACCGCCGGTAAAGGCAAGGGGGACAGTCAAGATCACGATGAAGGGAGAAAGCAAGCTCTGGAACTGCGCCACCATGACAAGGTAAATCAGCACAAAGCCCAAAATCAGAAGCAGCATCATTTGAGAAAGCATTGTGTTGATGTTTTCCAGTTCGCCACTGGTTTGAATGGTGTAGCCCTCGGGCAGCTGATAATCCTTGAGCTTGGTCTGCAGATCGCGCGCAAGCAAAGCATTGTTGTAACCATCTTCGACATCGGCCGTCACCGTAATAGCACGGGTTGAGTTCACATGAATCATCGTGGGAGAGGCAACTCCCTGCTCAACCTTAGCGAACTCGCGAAGCTTGTGCGTGGTGGTATCGCCCGTCTGCTGATTGGTTATCTCAATCTCGGTATCAAGAAGATTGTCTGCCGTAACAGGGTTTGTCTTATCCACTACAGACACATTCATCTTGCTGCCATCGAGCGTCATGGAAGGCGCATCGGCGCTTTCGGAAAGCTTTTTCGCCAAATCGCTATACAACTGAGCAACCGTATAGCCGTCCTTGGTAAGCTTGTCGCGATCGACAACCAGGTGAAGCTCGGTCGCAGCATCTTCCATGCCGTTTTCGATTTCGGTATAGCCCTCCACCTGGCCAACGATCCCCATCACATCTTCGCTGATACGCACCAGCTCATCCTGATCGGGACCTTGGATCCTCAACGAAAGCCCACTGCCGGTCATAGAGCTCATCGCCTCGGAAGAAGAAGCGTCGGTAATCACTTCGCAGTTCAGGCCAGAAGTACGCTGCTGCAGCTGATCCAAAATCGAAAGCACCTGGCCTTCGGTGGTCACTGAACTGTCGGTCTGTACGTAGAACGTGAACACCTGGTGGAACTTGTCGCTGCTGCTACTGCTGGAAATATCGCTAGCAACCATCGAGGTCGAAGACGTTCCGTCCATAGCGCCAACGAATTTCACTCCGTCGATGCCCATGGCTTCGTCCATAACCTTATCCGCCGTAGCGTACGCCGTCTCCTTGTCGGTATCTTCAGGCATGGTCACTGTCACCGTTGCCGTTTTCGAGGTCATGGTGGGGATCATAGTGATACCCATGTTCACCACGCCAATCACTGCAACAACCAAAAACACTACCGACACCACAAGAGGCAACGCCTTATGACGCAAGAAGAATGCCAGCGAACGAGCGTATTTCGTCTGCAGCGTCTCAAACCAGTTGTTGCGGCGAGGAATATAGTTCTTGAACAGGAACGAAGAAGCAGCGGGAACCATGGTCAACGCGATAAGCAGCGACGCGGTAAGCACGTAGGCAATGGTCAGCGCGAAGGGCAGCATCAGCTGGTTCACCATGCCCGTAGTAAACACGATGGGCAAGAATACACAAATGGTAGTAAGCGTGGAAGCAATTACCGCGCCCGAGATCTGCTTCGCACCCTGAACGGCTGCGCGAGCAGGCGGAATGCCGCGGCTGCGCAGGCGATAGATATTCTCCAGCACAACAATCGAATTATCTACCAGCATGCCAATAGCGATGGAAATACCGCCAAGCGACATAATGTTCAGCGAGATGCCCGAGAAGTACATCACCACCAAGGCGCAGAGCACTGAGAAGGGAATGCTGAAAGCCATGATGAGCGTGGGGCGCCAATCGCGAAGGAAAACGATGAGCACCACCACGGCAAGAAGCGCGCCCAAAAGCAGCGACTGCAAAATAGAGTTGATGTACAGCGCAATGAAAGACCCCTGGTCGCTCACCACGGTTAGATGCAAGCCGGGATTGGCCTGCTCAATTTTGGTAAGCGCTGCTCGGGTATCCGCAGAAACTTCGCTCGTAGAAGCAGTGGAATTCTTGAACACCGAAAGCAATACGCCATCTTTGGCGTTGATACGCATGTACTGATCTCCGACATTGTCAACTTCGGTGATGTCGGCAACATCGGCAAGGCGGATTTCACCCACGCCATCGATGTCGGCAAGCAAAAGCGAGCGCAGGTCGGAAATGGAAGAGATGTTGTCGCCCACACGCAACAGCCACTGATCGTCCGAGCCGCTATCAAGATAGCCAGCCGGCATCGAAAAATCCTGGGCTTTAATAATGCCTGCTAGCGTTTCCTTGTCCACCAAGGCATCGACATTCGCTTTGGAAAGAGCCTCTTCACGCGAGCTTTCGTACTGAGAACGGGCATCCGTCAGCTGTTGTTTGTTGGAGTCGATGGTCTGTTGGGCGCTGGCAAGCTGAGCGCTGGCGCTGCCGAACTGCGTTGCTGCGGTAATAGAGCCCGATTGCACTTCGGCAAGCTGCTTTTGGTAGACTTCGAGTTCTCCCGTTACCGTTTGCGCCTTCTGCACAAGCTGCCCAATTTTCGCCTGAACCTGGGGGTTTGCGCCGCTAGGATCGACGGCCTTCAGCGCTCCGATCCCCGCCTGCAGCGAAGTGATCTCGCTGGTTTTCCCGGAAATTGCCAGCGTTAAGCCAGAGCTTGCCTGACCAAGCTGATCGCTTGTTTCCTGTTGCTTCTGCTCGAGCGCTTCTTTCTGGCTGTTTAGCTGGCTCTCCGCTTCAGCCAGCTTCGCCTCACCTTCATCGATGCTTTTCTTGGCATCGTAAAGCTGGGAATTGACGCTGGCCAGCAGCTTGTTGTTGATGTCTTCAATCTTGCTGTCGGAAAGGCGCACCTCTACCGATTTTTCCGCCGCCCCAACCGTGGAAACGTCGGCAACACCGTCAATGCGCTCCAATTCAGGAACAGCTTTGTCTTTCACCAACGAAGTGGTGTCGAAAATATCATGGTCGTCGTAGGATGCGGCAACATACAAGGTTGCCATCATATCCATGCTGATTTCCATGTAGTTAGGGCTGCCAGCGGTTTCAGGCAGCTGGGAAGAAACCTCGTTTACCGCAGACGAGGCCTTCACCATGGCGGAATCCATATCGCTTCCGTCCTCGAACTCGAGGAATATCATGGAATAGTTATCAGCACTTTGGCTTTGGACGGAGGAAACACCGCTTACTTTCGAAAGCGAGCCTTCCAATACATCGGTAACTTCGGATTCCACCTTTTCAGCGCTAGCGCCAGGGTCGGTGGTGATAACCGCCAGATAGGGCAAATCCATATCGGGCAGCAAGTCGGTCTTCATCTTGGTAAGCGAAACACCACCCAGAATCAGGATGATGATCACCGCAACCGTAACGATATATGGCTTCTTTACGCTAAAGCGGCTAAGCACAGCAACTCCCTTAATAGTGCAGTTGAGGTAGGTTTCGGGCGAGTGCCAAAGAGAGCCTATTGACTCCCGTATGTTTTATTTAGTAAACATTGTGATTTTATGCCGCATCACCACAGATCTCGGCCACGAATCCGCGAAGAAAGCCCCATACACGCCGATTCCACACTATGCAACGAAAAGTCGAACGATCTGCCCTGATTGTTAAAACGGCAAAGTAGGAATATAGGGACAGGTACCGTTTCCCACTTTAGCTTTGAGGCGCCGCCCGCACTAATCGTATGGAGTTGCCGGGCGCCCCCCAGCCCTGCCTAGTGGGAAAACGGCGTCTGCCCCCATACCCCACTAATAAAGCTCCGGCCTGCGATGCTCAAGGACGGGCATGGCTGCGCGAACTCCGTCAATCGCCGAAAGGTCTATGCGGGCAGCAACCAGCTCTTCGCGGACGCTGCCACTGGCCAGCATCACACCATCAGGCCCAAACACGGCACTTTGCCCGATGTAGCCCTTGTCAACGCGACTTAAGCCCGCAACGAAGATCTCGTTCTCAATGGCGCGCGCCGAAAGAAGCGTGCGCCATTGCTCCGCCTTCAAGCGGCCATCTACCCAGGCGGCAGGATTGATTAACAGCTGGCACCCACGCGTTGCCGCAAAGCGCGCCACTTCCGGAAAACGCAAATCATAGCAAATCGAAAGACCGATGCGCCCAAAGGGAGTATCAATGGGCTCGAACAACGCAGAGCCCGCCGCCATACGATCGGATTCCTTAGTGAAATCGGTATCGAACAAATGCACTTTGCGGTAAACCCCGTGCTTTGTCCCATCGCTTCCCGTAATAACAGCCGTATTAAAGGGATTCCCCTCATTATTTCGCTCATTCACGGTGTATACAAGCCAAAGGCCATAGCGCGCCGCAAGCGCATTCATTCCGCAGCAAAACGGCCCATCAATTGACTCGGCCTCAGAAGCAAACGACCGTTTATCCAGTTCATAGCGGGTCATAAGCGACTCGGGGAACACCAAGATATCCACCCCACGAAGAGAAGCTTCGACACACCATTGTTCGGCCATTTCCAAAACAGCTTCCGTACCGCCATCTTCAGGATGACGGCACTGAGCCAGCCCGAGGACAAAAGTCATGGCAACTCCCTTCACGCGCGATGCGGTCAAACGCAAGTCAAATACGGGTTTGCTTCATTTTCCCACTAAAAAACGAATGGACCGGGAATAACCCAGTCCATTCGCCTGCTAGTACTTCTGCCTCAAACGGACAGCGTATGCATTAGCTAGTTGCTGCGACGGCGGCGAAGCAGCGCAGCGGCGGCAGCCAAGAGGCCCGCGATACCGCCAATGCCAGCGACAGCGGCAACGTTGGTGGCGTCACCGGTCTGAGGGGCGATGCTCGATTCATCCGCCGCTTCGGCGTCATCACCGGCAGCTTCCTGTTCCGCGGCTTCTTCACCATTAGCGGCGTCGTCCGCAGCAGCCTGGTTTTCGGAGTAGAAGGCGTAATAGGTTACCACACCGTCCTGGTCTTCATCCTCAACTGCCTTGCTGAAGTCAACGGGGGTGTACTCCCAGTTGCCCTCATCGTCCTTGAGGGTGGAAGACCAACCCTCGAAGGTCCAACCGTCATAGGTGGGGTCGGCAGGCTTGGCAACGGCCTCGCCCTTCTTGACCTCGGCGGAAGATTCGGTCCCGTTGAAGTTGTCAACAAACTTAACGGTAATCTGCTCGGCCTGAGTATCGGCGTTCTTGGTCCACTGGGCGTAGATGTTCACGTCGGACTGCACGGGCTGGGAGAAGTCCACCTTGTCGGCGGCCTTCTGCTCGTCGGTATAGCCGGAGTAATCCGCATGCCAGTACCAACCAGCAAAGGTGTAGCCATCGCGGGTGGGCGTAGGAGGCTGACGGAGTTTGCCATCAGCGTCGGCAACGCCCTGCATGGTTTCGTTGCCGTCTACGAACTGGCCGCCGTTAGCAGCATATAGAACGTTGATCTGGTTCTGTTCCGTTTTCTGCTCGTCGGCCTTGTAATACACATAAAGCGTGGTGATGCCCTCCAGGGAGGAGGTCATGTTCACTTCTTCTTCGCTGGTTGCCGCACCCGAAACAATCTTTGTGGGGGTATACCCTTCGAAGCTCTTAACGCAATCTGCAACGCTGCTGTCTGCAGTAACGTCAATCGTAGTGGTTACGCTGGAACCATCACGTTCGCCGCCCTGGAAGAAGCTTACAACCTCAACGCTCTGAGCCTGAACCTCTGCGTTCTTTTCCCATGCAGCAAACCAGCTGCCTGCCTTGGCGGAAGAAGGATCGAGCTTGTAATACTGCTGATAATTCTCAGGAATGCCATCCATGCTGGACTGAGAGTACCAACCCTTGAAAGTATAGCCCGCACGAGTAGGCGTAGGAGCATTGATGCTTCCGTCCTCGTTCGCCTTGACGGTTACTCCAGTGCTGCCATCGGTGAACTGTCCACCATTTGCCGAAAACGAAAGCTCGGCCTGGGCAGACTGCTCGGAAGTAGCTCCCTCGCTATCCTCATCGGCGTCATCGGCCAATGCTACTGCAGGCACGCTACCAAGAGCAAGCGTCAAGCTCAGGCTTGCCGCAATTGCTTTCTTAGAACGCAAATCCTTCATTTATTCTCCTTTTCGCACTGCATTAGCCCGCGCTCTTACGCGTCAGACTAGTTATCCTTTTTATGCATTCGCTATTTAAAGGCAGTTTGAAAAGGATCCGTTGCGCAACATTAGTTACCGATTTGCTTTGTGCACAACATGCGCAACTGAGAGGTTTACCCGTTAAAACTATTCAGAGATAATGGCATTGACCTCGTATTTCTAAGTTAGAATATGAATTACGTGCAGATAGTAACCGTTTTTATCGTTTTAACTTGCAGCGAAATTGCGCTCCGGACAAGGATATAGATGCACACACCGAGTTCCTATATGTATTCTGATCTCCGCAGCTTTGGCGGCATCACCAATAAAGAAGCTGCAAGCGAGCTCCTTACCGGTCGAACTCTGTGCAGCAACGGTGCGCCCCGTGATCGAATTAATGAAAGAACCTTTTTATCAAGGCAGATCGTCCACGCAACCCCAAGCCAGGTACATCCTGAGTTTTTTGGCGACTTTCATCAAAGCGCCCAAACAATAACAAGCAAAATCGTTTCCAATTTAGCCAAACCCTGTGCGTACCACGAGGTTATAGAGCACTACGGTGGTGTAGCGGCAAAGGAAATGGGGGCTCTTCTCAGGCACTATTCCCTTGATGGAAATCTGTATGCCAACGTTATTCGCAGAATCAACGCATCACCTATGTCGGAAACATCCGATAAGGCCGTGCTTTTGGTGATGATGTTTCTGACTACTGGATGCCTCGCAGATCCCGAAATTGCGGCAAGAACAACGCACAGTTTCATGGAGAAGAAGCTTTCATTCACATTTTCAACGCTTCAGCCAACACTAGCGCAACCAAAGCACACAACCAAATCCGCTGACAGCCCCATAAAACTTGGGCTAATCAGGATCGATAACGAGGTTGCGTGCTCTCCTATATACCCTCTCTCTACCTCCGAGGAAGGAACCACTATCGGGCTCTTGGCAACAGGTAGCAACAGCATCAATGATGTCGATATTGATGTTTCCAGAAAACATCTTCGCATTTTCGAAGACGGAAGCGCCTGGTATGCTCAGGGATTAGGATCGACAAACGGCACTACTCTAATTTCAGGGGCCGATAAATCTATCACTGAGATAGAACCGCAAGGATCTGCTAATAAAAAGTACCCCCCCCGTCAAAATCAGCCATGGTGACACACTCTGTCTAGGCAAAACAACGAGGTTTCTTGTTCTGAAAATTGCCGATTAATAGTTAACTGGCTACATGGGCCCATTACCTTGTTGCACAACATTCAAGGCTCATCAGATTGCAGTATTGATCAATCACACTGTATGAAAGAAGGGCAGTTTTGGATTCAGTTGACCCATGCTTCGGGTTCAATAACCAATTAGAACAACGAGTATCTATTCTCTCCCTGGACTCCTTTACGCCAGCTTTCGTGGACCCAAACTGCACAAAGGAAGAAACGAGTCGTCGTTTTCTAACATTTTTCCTGGAAAATAAAGCCCCATATTCCAACAGCATGGTTATGCGCAAAGCCTACAACACGCTCAATGAATGCGTCGCGCTGAAATCCCCTTTGTTCCACGAAGACGGCATTAAGGAAATCAAATACAAGGAAACCTCTCAAGAAGCGCTGCAAAGATACGAAGAAGTTCAAACACTGCTTACCATGGAAGAATTTCGCAGTTCATTGGCGGTTTCACATTTAAAGGGTTTTCCCCGCATATTTGGGCTAGGGAACGCCAAGGGCAAGCCAATTATCGTCAGAGAGTATGTTGAAGGGGTCACGCTGGCAGCAACAATAGACTTACTTCCCCATGTAGACCTTGATGCGTGTATTGGGATCGAGCCCATTGCGGTTGCCGCAATTGCCAAAGCGGTCCTAAAAATACTCCTCAATGCCCAATCGCTTGAGGGTACCTTCGTGCACCGCGATCTATCACCGCGCAATATCATTATCAGAACAGATAGAGCAAGCCTTCAGCAACAAGTAGACTCCTGCTGCTTTGATATATGCCTCGTTGACCTGGGAAGCGCTTCGTACATTGAAACAGATTCCCCGTTTACCACCACTCAATATGGCATCTGGCGTTACGGAACAATTGAGTATGCCCCACCTGAAATGCTCACCCGCGATGTAGAGGGCATTGAAGAACTTCGGCATTCAGAGACGATCGATACCTATGCTCTCTGCAGCATAATGCATTTGCTGCTCACGCTAGAAACCCCGTACCAACTTGCTTCGAGGATCAATGATTCGCCTTACTTGGTTAAGATGAAAGAAGAGCCGAAAATAATCCCAAACGTTCCTGTATGCAAATTGCTGAAGCTTGCTGATCAGGGAATCAAGGCGAACCAAGAAGAGCGCTTCAGCGTCAGGGAACTATACAAAGAGCTATGCAGGCTCGTCTAAGCGGTATAGCGACACTTAACTAGATTAATTTGGATAACGGACCGGGATCAACCCGGTCCGTTTAACTATTAGCACGTTTAACGAAAAGACAGCGCAAGAAATAATTAGATGTGCGACGGAGGCGAAGCGGCGGCAGCCAAGATGCCCGCGATGCTGCCAACGCCGACCATCGCGGGCATCATCCATTGCCCCACCAGTCTGTGAGGAGGCGATGTTCGACTCTTCGGCGTCATCACCAGTTGCGTTGGCAAC
>OLWB01002887.1_pt1 | contig 13152 bp, 9 predicted proteins | sample 1673331 | NCBI WGS metagenome assembly OLWB01 (sample SAMEA3178943, study PRJEB25190) | human gut metagenome | biome: human gut; feature: human-associated habitat; material: faeces | place: Austria | collected 2013
GGCGCTGCTTCTGGCCGCCGGAGACGTTGGTGCCGCCCTGCTCGATATAGGTGTCATATTTGTCGGGGAAGGTCTGAATGAATTCGTCTGCCTGCGCAAGGCGGCACACGCGCACCAGATCTTCGTCCGTTGCGTTTTCATCGCCCCAGCGGAGATTTTCCTTGATGGTACCGGAGAACAGAACATTCTTCTGGAGCACTACGGCAACCTGATTGCGAAGCGACTCCAGATCGTAGTCGCGCACGTCGTGCCCGCCGACGAGAACACGACCTTCCGTCGCGTCATACAGACGGGAAATGAGCTGGATGAGGCTTGTTTTGGAAGAACCGGTGCCGCCGATGATGCCGACGGTCTGCCCGGAAGGAATATGCAGATTGATGTTTTCCAGCGCCATGCGATCCGCCTTTGCGGAGTATTTGAAGCTGACGTTTTCAAAATCCACGCTGCCGTCCGGCACATCATAGATGGGGGAGTCCGGGTTATGGAGGTCGCTTTCCTCGTCGAGCACCTCGCAGATACGCTTTGCCGAAGCCGACGCCATGGTAATCATGACGAAGACCATCGAGAGCATCATCAGCCCCATCAGAATCTGCATGGAGTAGGTGATCATGCTCGTCAGCGCGCCGACATTCAGATACGTACCGCCGGACTGGACAATGAGCTTTGCCGCGAAGTAGCTGATCAGGATGCGGCAGACCGAGATGCAGAACTGCATGAGAGGATTGTTGAGCGCGAGGATTTTCTCTGCGCGCAGGAAATCACCGCGCACATCGTCAGACTCGGCAGTGAACTTTTCGGTCTCATAGTCTTCGCGCACGAAGCTCTTGACCACGCGCATTGCCTGCACGTTTTCCTGCACGGAGTTGTTGAGCCGGTCGTACTTCTTGAAGACTGCCTTGAAAAGCGGCATTGCCGTCTTTGCCATCAGATACAGACAGAAGCCGAGGACCGGAATGATGCCGGCGAAGATGAAGGCAAGCTGCTTGCCAACCTGAATGGACATCACCGTCGCAAAAATCAGCATCATCGGCGCGCGGACCGCCATACGGATCATCATCATGAACGCCTGCTGCACGTTCGACACGTCGGTCGTCAAGCGCGTCACGAGAGACGACGTGGAGAAGCGGTCGATATTCGAGAACGAAAAATCCTGCACCTTATAGTATAAATCCCGGCGCAGATTCTGGGCAAAGCCCGCTGCCGCCGATGCGCAGAACCAGCCGGAGGCGGAGCCGCAGGCAAGAGAGAGCATGGCGACGAGAAACAGCTTGAGCCCAAACTGCAGAATGACGTTCATCGAGCAGCCGGCTTGAATGTTATTGATGAGCTCGGCGGTGAGAAGCGGAATGACGCATTCACACGAAACCTCGCCAAGCATGAAAAGCGGCGTGAGGACCGTGTCGCGTTTATATTGCCGGATGCATCCGGCGAGACGTTTGATCATGGTTTGCATTCCTCCTTGATGCAGTCAAAATCGACACAGACATCGAGATTCTTTGCTGCAAGGTCCAGCAGACGAACGAGCGTGTCAATCTCGCTTTCCTGCATGCCGGCAGTCATCGTCTGCTCGATGGTCAGGATGTGCTGCCAGATTTCCTTTTGACATTCGGCAGCTTTTTCGGTCAGGACAATGCGCTTGTAGCGCCGGTCGTCCGGGTCCGGCTCGCAGCTCAGAAAGCCCTTGCTCTCCAACCGCTGCAAAAGCCCCGAGACGGTGGGGTGGGTGAGATTGAAGCGCCGCTCGATGTCCTTCGGGTAGACGACCTCGCCCTGTCGCTCGGACAGATAACGGATGATAAACGACTGCTGACCGGTCAGATCCAGGTCGCAGAGCTTTCGGTCGATTGCCTGCCGGATTGCCTGCGAGAGAATGCGGACCCGGTGACCGAGATGGCGTGGGGCGTTCATGGGTCAAAACCTCCAAAAAAGTAGCATGCTACGTATATTAGGTAGCATGCTACATTTTATCAGATTTCCGGAAAAGTGCAAGTGACGTTTTTCATAAATTGTGTGCGGAGAAACCGCAGGTTTTGTGTATCATGCTGCAAATCAGCGGAGCAGCGGCAGCAGCGTCTGCCACGGAAGCGTCTTCCGGTCAAAGACGCGCAGAAGAAGCCGAAGATTCTCCTCCGAGTGCTCGACCTCCTTGCTGTAAAGCCCTGCAAGTGAAAGCAGCGCTTGAGGCGTCCGGCTGTCCTGCGCGGAAAAGAGCGCGGCGATGCTGACGACGTGGAACACACAGCTTTGCACCTGAGAAAGAAGTTTTCCATCGACGCTTGCCTTCAAAAAATAGCGCCAGAGGAAATAGACCGTCAGCTGCTCCCACTGCACGGAAAACGCCAGGTCCAGCGCGTGCGCAGGCGCGTTTCCGGCGCACCGGTCCAGAAGGCGGGGAAAGTCCTGCGTCAGATGCTCCATGTTGTTGAGAATCAGCCAGCAGGGCAAGAAGCGCGCCTCTTTCTGCCGGAGCCGCCGGGCATGGGAAAGCGCCCGCCTGCAGCGCGCAAGACTTGAAAATTGCGCGAGCAGTGCGTCGAGCCTTCCGTATGCCGCCTCGTCCAGCAGCTTTTGCAGCCGCACGGCAAACAGCAGCAGAAGCCCGAGCCGGTCGAAAATGGACAGCGACCGGTTCTGCACAAGCGCAATTGCCGTATCGCGCGCACAGCGCAGGGCAAGATACCGTTCGGGGTCTAAATCGTTGCAGCCTGAGACCGGAGCGCCGTCCTCGTGCGAGACAAACGTGACCGACGCGTCATGCTCCAGCAGAAGCTTTGCCGCTGCTGGGCAGGAGATGCTGAGCGTCAGCTCCTTGGTGCTGCCGTACTCCTCATAAAAGCGCGGATGCTGCCGGCAGGTATTGCAGAGCCCTTCTTCACCCAGCGCCAGCTGGACTCGGCAGAGTCCGTCCTCGCGCAGCAGGGGACAGTGTCCGTCCGTAAGGCGGAACATGGTGTCTCCATCCGCGTCCTGCGTGAGCGCGGCGCGCACCTCGTCTCCGAATGCGCCGGGAAGCTCCTGATAACGTGCGAGGGTGTCTTCGTCTAAGATAATTTCCCAGTCCTTGCAGCACGTATCCGGGCACGCGCCGGCAAGACAGCGAAAGCTTGATGCATAATCCGGTTCCAATATTTTCATGGACAATCGCCTCTTTTCTCCAAAAGATGATACCATGTTTCATGCAATTTCGTCAATTGCCAAGGTTACATAATTATGATATACTATTCCGGCACACGTAAAAAACCGGAAAACCGATACAGTGGAAAGCGCTTCTGCTGCGCGGATTTCCGATACGGATAGATCATTTTGAAGGGAAATTCTATGAAACAACTCAAACGCTCCTATGTGCGCAGTGCGCGGCTATTGTTTGCGCTGCTGCTTGCCTGTATGATTGCAGGCTCCATTTACGATTTCCAGATTTCAAGCTTTCTCTACCCCGGAAAAGAGAGTAGCTTCGGGCAGTTCTTTGCTGCGTTCGGCGAGCTTCCAGCGTTTCTGGCGCTCATCTGTGCGGGCGTTCTGCTGTTCCGGCACCGGGGCTGCCTGAGAAGAGACTGGAACGTATTGTTCCTGATCGGCGCGTTCGGCTTGATATTCGGCGGCATTTTCCTGTCGGTCCATGAGGCAACGGACAACGTGCCTGCCATGCCGGCGTGGGTGCCGCTGCTGGTGACGGTGTTCTTTGCGGCGGTTTGCTCGGCGGCGCTGCTGCTGGTAACCTCCGGCGCGCAGGGAAAGACGGTGATCCGCTTTGTGCTGACACTCATTTTTGTCTGTGTAGGGACAATGCTCTTGATCAACATCATCAAGGTCCCTTGGGGCAGAGCGAGAATGCGGCTGATTGCCTCGACGGGAAATGCCAGCTACTTTACGCCGTGGTGGAAAGCGGGAAGCAGCCTTAAAAACCAGCTGGTCGCTGAGGGCGTGTCGTCCGACGAATTCCGCTCGTTCCCGTCCGGGCATACCGCCTGTGCCGCCTGCGCGATGCTCGCTGCGCTTCTGCCTACGGTATCCAAGCGGTTCCGCGGAAAGGAAAAACGACTGGGGCTTTCCGGCGCGCTCTGGACCGCGATTGTCGCGTTCTCCCGGCTTCGTATGGGTGCGCACTTTCTGACGGACGTGACTATGGCGTGGCTCGTTACGCTGGGGCTGACGGTGCTGGGCGTGTATCTGTTCTATTTCAACAAGAAATTCTTCCAGTTCGTCTGGGACCTTATCTCCGAGCGTGAGGAACAGACCTACGAGGAAGCATAAACTTTGCAGTGTTTCTTGCCTGCAGACGTATTTCATTCATCAAAACCCCGCCGGAAGGTTTCCTTCCGGCGGGGGTCTGTTATTCTTCTACTCTGTGATAGACAAAGGCGTTCGGGACCGGACGAGAGCCGGTGTAGCGCGTATTGGGGTTCGAGCCGCGGATGACGTATTCGCCGTCGTACCACATCATGGCGCTGGTGCCGCCGTCGACGTTCATTGCCTGCTGCGCATTGTGCTTTTGCAGAATTCTGGCGCACTCGTTGACGTCGGTGCCGAGGATGCCCTCGGTGTAGATACGACCCTCGACCACGAGCAGCAGCATCTCATACTTGTCGGACTGACCGATGCACACGCGCGGATTCGTTTCGACCCAGTAGTCGCTCACGAGAAGCTCACCATCGATGATGATGGGCGGCTGGAATTCGGTCGCGTCGCGGCAGTCTTCGCTGACTTCCTTATCGACCTTTTTGATGTAGATCAGGTTATCCTCGTGAATTTCCAGCCGGTAATACTGGAAGCCGGCGTAGGAATTGTAGTGCGTGCCGTAGCCGTGTCCGTTGCTCATAGCATAGCCCGCGATCAGACCGCCGTTGCCGTTGCCCCAGTTGCCCTGCGCGTCAATGTCAATGAAGCCGGAGCAGGTGGTGGCAAGAATGCCGTTGTGCGCGCTGGCAATATCGCCCGTCAGCTGACCATAGGTGCCGACGCCCGCAGAGTTTTCCACGTTGAGTCTGGACGGGTCCTTTGCGATGGCAAGCACGCCCCGGTAACCGGAGCCGGTCACTCGCACGAGCATGATCTGCTCTTTGGCGTTGATGGCGAGGACCTGCTCACCCATGGTCGTCTGAATGGACGTGCCGTTGTCGTCAAGCCCTGCCTCGTTGATGTTGATGTTCTCCCAGCCGTTATCCAGAACCGATGGATTTTCTTCAACATACGCCTCCATCGTCGGTTGGTCCAGCTCCCAGAACAGTTCGTAGAACGCTTCCTTCGCCAGCGCCTGCTCGTCTTCGGGCGTCATGGTCTCGGTCGGAAGCTCCGTGACCGCGGTGTCGACCGGCTTGACCTCCGGCTCTTCGGGTGCGGTGGGCGTTGTGTCCTCTGGCTTTGCGCCCCAGGAGGACTCCTTGTCGCCGAGCGCTTCCATCGACTCGGTGCGCTTGCGCATGACATCGTCTACCACCGACTCCGGCAGCAGATACGTTGCCAGCCACTGGTGGCGCATGGTGGACATTGCAGTCTGGATGTAAATCGTGCGCCATTTTGCGACGAAGGCATTGTTCGTGTAGCAGCAGAAGAAGTACAAGCCTTCCAGACATAGAATCACGGTCAGCCAGACGGCAAGCACCTTCAGCGGCTTCTTCTTTTTCTGTTTCTTTTCCTTTGGCGCCTGCTCTGAATCCGGTTTGCGCTTGCCTGCGACACGCGCGGCGGATCGGGAGTTGCCAAACAGTTTCATTTGCGGCATAAAATCTCTCCATTATGGAAGTATAGTTTGTCAGATATATCGCATAGACTTCATCATTCTATCATATTCCGGCTTGAGAATCAACAATTTGCGCGGGCTTTGGAATTTTTAAGATTTTTCTGCCGCAAAAAACAGGCGGGCAGCTCCGAAAAGCTGTCCGCTTTGGGTGTTATGCAGATAAGAGTGTTTCCAGCCGCTCGCGAATCAGATGCATCAGCCGCCCGTTTTCGGGCATTTCCCGAAGCTCTGCGGGGTCACACAGACGCGCCAGATCCTCGGACAGATAGCCGTCTTCAAATACGTCGACGCCGGCTTTCGACAGGCAGTCGGCAAAATGCATCAGATCTTCGTTGCCGTCCAGCTCGCCGCGCTTGTGAAGCGCGCCAGCCCATCCGGCGATCGTTGCCAGAGGATTGGTGGAAACCGGCTTTCCTTCGCGCCACTTGTGGTAGTGGTCGACGACCGTGCCGTGTGCCGCTTCGTATTCGAAGTTCCCGTCCGGGGAGACAAGAACGCTGGTCATCATCGGAAGACTGCCGGAGGCGGCGGCAATCAGGTCGCTCATGACGTCTCCGTCGTAGTTTTTGCACGCCCAGATGATGCCGCCTTCCGAGCGGATGACCTTTGCCGCAACATCGTCAATGAGTGCATAGCGGTAGTTGAGTCCAGCCTCGTCAAAGCGTGCCTTGAATTCTTCGTCGAAGACCTTCTGGAACAGGAGCTTGAAGGTCTGGTCGTAGTCTTTGGAAATGGTATCCTTGCTGGAGAACCAGACGTCCTGCTTAACATTCAATGCGTAGGTAAAGCAGCAGCGGGCAAACGACAAGATGGAGTCGTCGCGGTTGTGCATCGCCTGCAGAACGCCGGGCCCCTTGAAATCGTAGACCGTCTGGCGGGAGGTCTCGTGCCCAGCCTCGTCGGTGAAGACCAGCTCCGCCTTGCCGGGACCGGGGACGCGGTACTCGACTGCCTTATAAATGTCGCCGTAGGCGTGGCGTGCGATGGTGATCGGCTTTTTCCAGCAGGAGACGACCGGCTTGACCTTGGAAATCAGAATCGGCGTGCGGAAAACTGTGCCGTCGAGCATGGCGCGGATGGTCGCGTTCGGCGATTTCCAGAGCTTTTTGAGGTGATATTCCTCCTGCCGCTGCAGATTTGGCGTGATGGTTGCGCACTTGACGCCGACATGCAGGCGCTTGATTGCCTCTGCTGCCTCTACGGTGACGGCGTCTTCTGTTTTGTCGCGGTTCTGGATGGAAAGATCGTAATATTCACGATTCAGTTCCACGAAGGGAAGAATCAGCTCGTCTTTGATCATGCCCCAGAGGACGTGTGTCATTTCATCGCCGTCGAGCTCGGCAATGGCGTTTTGCATTTTGATTTTTTCCATGGTTACTCTCTCCTCTGTGCGGCGTAGTGATTCATCAGGCAGCCGCGAACCAGCAGTTCGCGCTCTTCGGCAGATGTGTTTTTGAGATACAGCGTCAGCTCCTCCAAAGAGCCGTCCGCGTGCAGAAGCTTTGCCGGGAAGACTTCATCTCCGGCTTCCACTCTGCGCTTTACATCCGGCACGTAGATGAAATCGCCGGGACAGCCGGTAAACTCTGCGTCCGGCGCAAGCGTGAACGGGAGCATGCCCCAGTTGACACAGTTCGAGCGATAGCGCTTGGTTGCAAATTCATAGCAGATATTCGCGCAGCCGCCGAGCACTCTCTGGCACGATGTTGCCTGCTCGCGCGCAGAACCGTCTCCGGGCTTGTTGGCAAAGATCACCGAGCCGAGCTGCATCGTCTTTGCTGCATCGTTTGTAAGAAGCAGCTTTGACAGCACCGCTTCCAGCTCCGGCGGAACCAGACCGTCCTGACGTGCCAGTTCTAATGCATGCGTCACGTTGGCGCGGGCGACGTATTCGGGGTCTCTGCGGGACAGGGCAAACGTCGCAAGCTTCAGAGGATTCGAGCGATACGACGACGTTTCGCCAGAGGGAATCAGCTCGTCGGTGGTGGTGACGGGGTCGCGCAGCACGGACGCTACCTGCATCAGCAGGTTATCGGCGAGCGCTGGAATCTTCGGCCACTCGGTGATGTTGGGTCCAAACTTGAGAGCATGGTCCGGCTGGGGATTGCCGAAGCCAAAGTAGACACGCTTTTTGTAAACCGCCGCATCAAAGGTACGTGTGACCTGCTTCGGCGCGTCATAGTCGATATCGGCAGCGGAGGTCAGGACGCCGTGGTTTCTTGCCGTCGCGGCAATCGAGCGAGCGTCCATCAGAATTACGCCTGCCAGCTGCCCGTTTCCGGGCTTCGAGCCTTCGCGGTTCGGGAAGTTGCGCGTCGTGTGGCGGATGGAAAGGGCATTGTTTGCAGGAACATCGCCTGCGCCGAAGCACGGACCGCAGAAACAGGGCTTGAAGAGTGCGCCTGCCTCCAGCAGCTCCTGCTGCACGCCGTTTCGGATCAGCTCCAGGTTGACCGGAATCGACGGGGGATAGACCGACAGCGAAAAGTCGCCGCAGCCGACGTCGAAGCCGCGCAGAATAGATGCTGCCTCGGCGATATTGTCATACATGCCGCCCGAACAGCCGGCAATGACGCCCTGATCGATCTGGAGCTTGCCACCTTCGATCTTCTCCGTCAGATGAAGCTCCGCTTTGCCGCCAAACTGCTCATGCGCGCGAAGTTCCACCTCTCGCAGATAATCGCCGGGGTTTGCAATCAACTCGCGCAGCGGCACCGCCTCAGACGGGTGGAAGGGAAGCGCCGCCATCGGTTCCAGACTGGAAAGATCGATCTCGATGCAGCCGTCATAGTACGCGCCCTCTTCAACACGCAGCGCGCGGTAGCTGTCCGGTCTTCCATGGATGGCGAGGTATTCTTCGACCTTTTCGTCCGTCTCCCAGATGGAGCTGAGACAGGCGGTCTCGGTCGTCATGACGTCGATGCCGATGCGGAAGTCCATCGGAAGTGCTTTCACGCCGGGACCGGCAAATTCGAGAATCTTGTTTTTGACGAGGCCGTTTTTATAGACTGCGCCGCAAAGCGCAATGGCGACATCATGCGGACCGACGCCGTGGGGAACTTCACCCGTCAGCCAGACGAGCACGACCTGCGGCTTTGCTACATCGTAGGTGTTCTGCAGCAGCTGCTTGACAAGCTCTGGTCCGCCTTCGCCGATGCCCATGGTGCCGATGGCGCCGTAGCGGGTATGGCTGTCGGAACCGAGCAGCATTTTGCCGCAGCCGGTCATCATCTCGCGCGCGTACTGGTGAATGACTGCCTGATTTGCCGGTACGTAATCGCCGCCGTATTTGATTGCCGCTGACAGACCGAAGACGTGGTCGTCTTCGTTGATCGTGCCGCCGACGGCGCAGAGGCTGTTATGACAGTTCGTCAGCACATAGGGGACCGGAAAGCGGGTTAAACCGCTCGCTCTTGCCGTCTGGATGATGCCGACGTAGGTGATATCGTGAGAAATCAGACCGTCGAAGGTGATATGCAGCTGTCCGTCCTGCGCCGGATGATCGTGTGCGGCGAGAATTTTTGCGGCAATGGTTTTCTCCTTCGCGCCGGTCTGCGCTGCGATGGCGGCGACGGGTTTGCCGCTCTGAATCGTTACGCCGTTGTCAAATAACCGTATCATATCCATCTGTCCCTTCTGTGTCGGATGTGCCCGTTGCTTTTTCTGGTGACAGTATAGCAAGGGATGCTATAAAATGCAAGCATAAAATGAATTTATTTTTTTGAATCCTGCATTATTCTTGCAGAATTTACAAATATGCAGGTGAAAATTCAAGAATATGAATGATAACAGAAAATTTATGAAATTTAAAAATAATTTACTTGCATTTTCATAAGTGTACAGTTATAATGAGCCCAACATAAAAACCGCACCTTGCGGAAGGAGAAGAAGATCATGGAACGTGCAATGGATTTGCGACCGGATATGGCAGCGTCCCTCGGCAGCCTTGTCAAGCAGGAATATCAGATTCCCGACAGCTATTACTTTGGAGAGGTCAAGCGCGGGCTTCGGAACAGCGACGGAACCGGCGTTCTGATCGGTGTGACGAAGGTCGGCAGCGTCCAGGGCTATCTGATCGAAGACGGCAGGCGCGTGCCCATGCCCGGCAGGCTCTACTACCGCGGCATTGATCTGAACGAAATTGTTGAAGCGCACCGGAAAAGCGGCACGTTCGGCTACGAGGAGGTCGCATACCTGCTTCTGATGGGACATCTGCCGACAAAATCTGAGCTTTCCTATTTCAATGATATCATGTGCAAAGCCCGGAAGCTCCCGGAAGGCTTCACCGAAGGCATGATCATGCGCCACCCGAGCCGGGACATCATGAACGATCTGGCGCGGAGCGTGCTGCTGCTGTATTCCTACGATGAAAACCCGGATGATACGTCGGCAGACAATCTGCTCACGCAGTCCATCAAGCTCATTGGCTCGTTCCCGGCAATTGTGGCAAATGCCTACGCGGTGAACCGCCACTATTTTGATGGAGAATCTCTGCATATCCACTATCCGAGCGCGGAGCTTTCCGCGGCGGAGAACTTCCTGCGCATGATTCGCCCGGACGCCAGCTACACGGAAGAAGAGGCGCACCTTCTCGACATGATGATGATGATTCATGCCGAGCACGGCGGCGGCAACAACTCGACCTTCGTCTGCCGCGCGCTGTCCTCCAGCGGAACCGACACCTACAGTGCGATTGCGGGTGCGGTCGGCTCTCTGAAAGGACCGCTGCATGGCGGCGCGAACGCAAAGGTCATGCAGATGTTCCGCGACGTCAAAGCGCATGTGAACGCGCAGGACGACGGCTCCATCCGCGACTATCTCGTAAAAATCCTGAGCCGCGAGGCGGGGGACCGCTCGGGCAAAATCTACGGTCTGGGTCACGCGGTCTATACGCTTTCGGACCCGCGCGCTGTGCTGCTGAAAAAGTATGCCGGGCATCTGGCGGAGATCAAGGGCTTTGCAGACGATTTTGCGCTGCTGGAGAAGGTTGAGACCATCGGCGCCTCTCTCCTGCAGGAAAAGCGCAGAAGCGACGATCCGATCTGCGCGAACGTCGACATGTACTCGGGTCTGGTCTATCACATGCTCGGCATTCCGCAGGAGGTCTTCACGCCGCTGTTTGCCACAGCGCGTATTGCCGGCTGGTGCGCCAACCGGATTGAAGAGGTGGTCACCTGTCATCGGATCATGCGTCCGGCGTACCGGGCGGTGATCAAGCGGGCCCACTATGATCCCATTGAGGCACGGCCCTCCCATTACAACTTCCAGCTTTGAGACCCAGACAGAGAGCGCGGACCGGTGTCCGCGCTCTTTTTTTGCGGAAAAAGAGCGAATCTGCCGGTTTAGAAACTATAAAACTTAAAAAAATTAAAAAATGTGTCAAAAAAGGACAGGCTCAGACGTTTATATAATAAAGGGCGTTTTTCTGTGGGACAATCCCGGAGGAAACATAAGATTTTCTTAAGACTTTTTTCACATCCTCTCAATAGACCTTGGATAAAATGGGAAGAACACAGGGCTGATCGGGAAGGGTGGGAAAGCGAAGGGGGGCTTTTTCTGTGAAAGAATGGATTGCTGTGGCGGTTCTGCTCTATTCGGTTCCGCTGTTTGCGCTGCTGCTGACGTGGAAAAAGCCGCTGTGGCAGGCCCTGCGGGGCATTGTGCTCAGCGAGGTGCTGGGCATCCTCTGCTTCTTCCCCCTCTATGCCCTGGGGGGGATGCTGAGCTGGCAGTGGTTCCGCTGGGGCGGCGTCAGCCTGCAGGAAATTCTCTCCTTCTGGAAGGGCGGCGGCGCCACGGCGGCCCTGTGGATTGGCCCCGGGGGGGGGGAGACCGCGCTGGTCCTGCTGCTGCGCTGGGTGGTGGAGACCGTCCGGCAGAGGCTGGGGGAGAAAAGCGTGCCATGACAGAGGAAGTACCCAAAGGAGAGGAGGCCTCATGGAGCTGAGACAGACAATCCGAACAGGCATCCGGAACATCAGGCGGGCCTGGTGGGAACCGGGACTGATGCTGGCGCTTTCCGCCCTGCTGGTGGCGGCGGCCTGGCTATGGATTCCGGCCCCCCTGGTGGAGAACCCGGTGCAGACGGAGCTGCTGTATATCCAAGTGGACAGCGGGACCCATGGCATGGTCCGCTGGAAGCCCAAAACCATGGTGGAGCGGCAGACGGCCCGGGCCATTGTGGACCACATGGCCACCCTCCATAAGAAAAACACCCTCTGCCCGGCCCATAAGGCCCTGGAGGGCCGGCCCAATATGTACATCCACTTTCGGACGGAGGACAGCTACCAGGTGGTGGCGCTCCAGGTGGGCGGCGGCCAGCGCAGGGGGGTCAGCTATCCCCGGGATGGCGGCGGCCTGGCCCTGGCGGCGCAGGTGCTCCAGCCTCAGGACCTGGAGGCGTACGTTCTGGCGCAGATCCATGGGGCTCTGTCCGGCGAGAGCCTGTGAACGGCGCGGACCAGCTCGGGAAGGCTGGAGAATGCTGGTATCTATTGACGGATGTTGGAAAGATTGGTATGCTAAGAGCGTGAGAGAAACGGATGGATGATTGACGAGAATCGTTTGAGGAGGAACTATGATGAAACGGAAATTACTTGCCCTGTCCCTAACATTGGTCCTGGCCCTGGCCTTATGCGCCTGCGGCGGAAGCGGCGGCGGAACCCTGGCCGGCGGAACCTGGACCCAGCAGGAAGTGGAGCTGAGCGACCTGCAGAGCTATGGCGCGGAGGACCTGAAAGGCCCCATCCCCGAGGACTGGACGCTGCCCGAGGACTTCACCGTGGGGGACAACACCCGGGTGGAGATCAACGGGGACAAAATTCTCTATGGAGAGCGGGAAGGCGAATATCTGGACGGCTTTACCGTGGCCACCTATGCCGACGGTGCGCTGAGCACCATCTATGAGTTCAAAAGCGGCCTGGTGACCAGCTGGCAGCAGTTCTTCAGCCCCGATGGCAGCAAGCTGGTGGTGGCCTGGATTCCCAGCGCCGATTCCACTGACTGGAACGTCACCTTAGTGGACCTGGCCACCAGGGAGGAGTCCAAACTGGAGCTGCCGGAGATGTCCATTCAGACTGCGGGCCAGGAGGGAGAGAAGGACGCAGCCAAGGCGCCGGAGCTGGTGATGGTCAAGTGGAAGGACGACAACAACCTGATTGTCACCGGCAGCCTGAAAAACTTTGACGACAGCACCAAGCCGGTGAGCTATCTGTACACCCTGCCCGCTGGGGAGTAATTCCCGCCGCTTTCCCCACGGCCCTCAGCAGAACTGTGGGCGGGAGAACAGGAGGAACAGTGTGTTCTGTTTGTCCTGCGGGGAAACCCCATGGCAGTCAGAAGCGGGCCGCATGGCAGTACCCTTTGACGGAATCAACCTGAAAGAAAGTATTTTGCATCCCCCTGGGCCGGCATAA
>OLWB01002901.1_pt1 | contig 13097 bp, 8 predicted proteins | sample 1673331 | NCBI WGS metagenome assembly OLWB01 (sample SAMEA3178943, study PRJEB25190) | human gut metagenome | biome: human gut; feature: human-associated habitat; material: faeces | place: Austria | collected 2013
CTTGCCGTCATGCTCGCCACTCCATACGTGGATGACCTTTCCGTCTTTGTCCGAGTCGCCATCGACCGACCAAATGCTGTAGCCCGTCTTTTTATGCTCTTCGAAATTGAGCAAGGTGCGGATAGCATACCAGTTTGTATCGTCATTCTTGGTCGTTACGTTCTCAAGGATGAGCTTGCTGGACGTGCCGTCATTAAACAGATGGCAGACGTTGCCGATGACGTTGCCGTCTTCGTTAACGCTTGCGGTACGAAAATAGCCCGCGGGGCGAAGGCGAATGACGAAATTGTTGAGGCTGACCGACGCTGTGGCAGCGTCGTCTGCAAATGCCGCTCGTGGGCCAATGCCCAATGCCGCGGTTTCGGGCAGGCTTGAAAGTGGCGACAACGCCGCGAGTCCAAGGCCCAACGTAAATGCTCGGCGGCTGATGGCGTGGTGTTCGGTCATAACTTTTCCATTCGTAGAGTGCGGTTATGCGATAGTTTTGGTCACTATACTGCCCAGATGTTTAAAGATGCTGGTTTAATTGTCTGCGCGGCGCAATAAATCGGCGGGCGGACGTGTTGGGGTGTTTGTCGTTTTCGTACTGTTGCTACATTTGGAGCGGTTCCGGCGTCCGGCATCCTCGCGTTCGTTGGCTACCGGCATAAGAAAGGGAGGGTCGGTTTACCGGCCCTCCCTGGTTACGAAGCGCTGGGGTACCGTCGCTTGTTTGCGCTGCGCCCGTGTTTCCCGCTGCGCTCGCCAGTCGCTTAACGCTTGATCTCGATATCGTCGAGCTTGACGTCCATGGCCTCGGTCTTGGCCTCGGCGATGTCATCGGCAAATTCCAGGGACTTCATCATGGTCTCGACGGCGTCCTTGTGCTCCTCGACGTTGTCGATGCGCACATACACGCTGCCACCGTCAACGTCGGTGAAGTACTCGGTCGTTACGCCGCCCGAGTGCGTGAAGTAGGCACTGCGCCAGGTCTTGCCGTTGTACTTAACGGGATCGCTCTCGGTCCATCCAGAGTTGGCCTTCCATTTGGCCTCGTAGTCGAACAGCTCGTCGGCGTTCTTGTCAGAGTCGAAGACGGGGATGAAGCGATCGCTGGCGTGCTCGCTCTCGGTGAACTTAAACTGGGCCCTATCGGCCGTGTCGCCGGCAACGTCGGTGATCTCGACGCCCTCGGGGACCTCGACCTTAAACCAAATGAAGTCGGTCCTCATGTCCACGGCTGGCTTTTCTGCTCCGCCGCCACCTCCACTGCCGGTAGCGCCGCCGCTGCCACCGCAACCCACCAAGGCAACCGCGGCAAAGAGACTGATGCAGAGGGTGAGAATCGCAAAGGCCTTCTTTTTCATGGTCGTGTCCTCCTCGATCTGTAATCGTCCATGGATTACCTGCCTTTACTGTACGCGCGAGCGGCTCGTTCTGGTGGGCCATGTGTCCCATTCTGGGGGCTGGAATTGCGCCGGCAAGTGGCAATATGTTCGAGCGTAAAAGAGGGGAGAGCCGGTGCTGCCGGCCCTCCCCGGGGTGAGCTGTCCGTTGTTTTAAAGGGGCGCGTGTACGCGGGCGTTGCCCCAACAGGTTCCTTGTTTATAGATATGCCCCAGTTTGTGACGTCCGGAAGTCCCGAAAGGCGGGCCATGTGTCCCATGTTTGCGTTGGCATGGCCTATCGTGTGCCATAGAAATCCGCGATGGCCAGGTGCGCTGACGCTTGAGTACTTATGGGCTAGACTTAGCACCATTATGTGATCGATGCAGTCGGTCGGCGGTTGCCACCCGACCGATGTATATGGCTTGAAGGTGCATACGTATGAGCCAAGAGATGATGGACAAGACCTGCCGCGGGTTTGCCGAGGCGCTTGCCGCGCGCGAGCCGGTTCCCGGCGGTGGCAGCGCGAGCGCCTTTGTGGGCGCGCTGGGCGCCTCGCTGTGCGGAATGGTTGCCCGCTATGGTGCGACCAATCCCGCGCTTGCTGATCGTGCGGATGACCTGACGCGCGCGTTTGCCCAGGCGGATAAGTTGGCGCAGGAACTTGTGGGTCTGGTTGCCGAGGACGTTCGTGCCTACGGGCAGGTGTCCGCGGCGTACGGTATTCCGCGTGACGATCCGGCTCGAGCGACCGCGATTCAGGATGCGCTGCATGTGGCCGCTATGCCGCCGTATCGCATTATGGATGCCTGCGGGCGTGCGCTGGCGCTGCTCGAGGACATGGCCGACAAGGGTTCGCGTCAACTGCTGTCCGATGTGGCGTGCGGCGCCGTGTTCTGCCGTGCCGCTATGCAGGGCGCGAGTTTGACGCTCTTTGCGAACACCACGTCTATGAAGGATCGCGCTCGTGCTGAGGAGCTCGAGACGGCGTGTGATGAGTTGCTCGACACATGGTTGCCGCGCGCCGATGCGCTGGCGCGCCGCGCCTCCGACGCTGCAAGGAAGAGAGGATAGTCATGGCTGAGCTACTGAAGGGTGCTCCCGTCGCCCGCGCTTTGACTGAGGAGCTCGCTGCCCGCTGCGCTGCGCTGCGCGAACGCGGTGTTGTTCCGACGCTTGCTATCGTGCGTGTGGGTGAACGCGAGGACGACCTGTCCTACGAGCGCGGTGCCCTCAAGCGCTGCGAGAAGGTTGGCATTGAGGCTCGTCGCGTTTTGCTTTCTGCCGATGTTTCGCAGGACGAGCTGTTGACGGCTATCGAGGACATCAATGCCGATTCGGCTGTTCATGGCTGTCTGATGTTCCGCCCGCTGCCCGCCGGCCTTGACGAGGATGCGGTTGCCGCGGCGCTCGATCCCGCCAAGGATGTTGACTCCATGACGCCGGCCTCGCTGCTTACCACGCTTTCGGGTCGTGGCGAGGGTTTTGCCCCCTGCACGGCCGAAGCCGTGCTTGCTTTGCTGGATCATTACGGCGTTGAGCTGGATGGGGCCAAGGTTGCGGTCGTCGGTCGGTCTCTGGTGATTGGTCGTCCCGTTGCCGCCATGCTTACGGCTCGCAATGCCACGGTGACGACGTGCCATACGCATACACGCGATCTTGCTGCCGAGTGCCGTTCTGCCGATATCGTTGTTGCGGCCGTTGGACGCGCGAGCACGATTGGCGCGGATGCCGTTCGCGAGGGCCAGACGATCATTGATGTTGGCATTAACTGGGACGAGGCCGCTGGCAAGCTGGTCGGGGACATCGAATTTGATGCTGCGGAGCCGGTCGTTAACGCCATCACGCCCGTGCCGGGCGGCGTGGGGGCTGTGACCACCGCGATTCTCGCCAAACACGTGATTGAGGCGGCGGAGCGCGCATCGAAATAGGCGTTTTGGGCTGTTTGAGGGGGTTAGCTATATACCACGTGGTCAAACAATGCCAAATATGAGTACTGTTGCCAAGATAGTCACATATGTCTTACGTCTTTTTGGCTTCCTAACGGTATCCATTATCGTTAGGAAGCCTATTTTATTGAACCTATGGGGAATAACGTTGTCTTGCTTTTGGGCAAATGGGGATTTTCGGCACTCGTTACAGGGAAATTTGCTGCCACTAAATTGGTGACAGTACTCATATTTGGCATTTTTTGACCACGGGGGCTGCCGAGGCCGTGGTTTCGCCCTTTCTGCGCCGAAGCGATACACTGTTGCCGTTTGATTTCTTCGCTCAAGGAGGATGCGCATGCCGTGCACAACGATTCTGGTCGGTAAGAACGCAAGCTACGACGGGTCGACCCTGGTCGCCCGCAACGAGGACTCGTCCAACGGGGTATTTGAGCCCAAACGTATGCGCGTTGTGCATCCCGACGATCAGCCGCGCGTCTACACGAGCGTCCTGAGCCACCTGACCATTGAGCTGCCCGACAACCCCATGCGCTACACGAGCGTTCCCGACGTCATTCCCGGCCACGGCATCTGGGCCGAGGCCGGTTTCAACGAGCTCAACGTTGGCATGTCCGCAACCGAGACGCTCACCACCAACGAGCGCGTTCGCGGCGCCGATCCGCTTGTGGACTACGTGCCCGCCAAGGGCAACGAGGGTGAGGACGGCTATGTGCCGGCGCAGCCCGGTGGCTTGGGCGAGGAGGACATGGTGACCCTGGTGCTGCCGTATGCCAAGTCCGCCCGCGACGGCGTGCGTATTCTGGGCGAGCTGCTCGAGCGCTACGGCACCTACGAGAACAACGGCATCGCCTTTAGCGACGTGGACGAGATCTGGTGGCTCGAGACCATCGGCGGCCACCACTGGATTGCCAAGCGCGTGCCTGACGACGCCTATGTGACCATGCCCAACCAGCTGGGTATCGACAGCTTTGACCTGGATGACGCCGAGGGCGCCCAGGCCGACCACATGTGCTCCGCCGACTTGCGCGCCTGGATGGCCGGGTGGCATCTGGACCTGACGCTGGGCGTCGAGGGCGACGGCCCGGCTGCGGTCTTTAACCCGCGCGAGGCCTTTGGCTCGCACAGCGACAGCGACCACGTATACAACACGCCGCGTGCCTGGTACATGCAGCGCTGCCTCAACCCCAGTGATGTGTGGGATGGCCCCGACGCCGACTACACGCCCGAGAGCGACGACATCCCCTGGAGCCGTGTGCCCGAGCGCAAGGTGACCATCGAGGACATTAAGTACGTACTCTCGAGCCACTACCAGGGCACGGAGTACGACTGCTACGGCAGTAAGGGCACGCCCGCCACGCGCGGCGCCTATCGCCCCATCGGCATCAACCGCAACAGCCAGCTCGCCGTGTTGCAGCTGCGCCCCTATGCGCAGCCGGCGTATCGCGCCGTGCAGTGGATGGCCTTTGGCTCCAACTCGTTTAACGCGCTGGTCCCTCTGTACGCCAACGTCGAGACCATGCCCGAGTACTATGCCGACACGCAGGCTCGCGTGACGTCCGAAAACTTCTACTGGGCCAACCGCCTGATCGGCGCCCTGGCCGACGTCCGTTTCCATGAGTGCGGCCGCGCTGTGGAGGACTATCAGGAGAAGGTCGGTGGCATGGGCCACAAGCAGATCCATGACGTCGATGCTGCCGTAGCCGCTCTGCCCGAGGCCGAGGTACCTGCCGAGCTTGCACGCGCCAATGAGGCCTTTGCCGAGCGTGTTCGCATGGAGACCGATGCTCTACTGGGCAAGGTGCTCTACACCACGAGCTGCGCCATGAAGAACTCTTTCGCGATGAACGACAACGTGAGGTAGGGATTTCCCGTCGATTGAATAGCGCTAAAACGCTTTGTCGCTTTCGCTCAATCTTGGGTACAAGAACGCCAATGCAGTTGTTTGTGATTGGAGACAACCATGGTTATGAAACTCGATCAGCTTGTTAACGGCGCCATTAACGTGGGCTTTGGCGCTGCCGCCGTTGCTGTCGAAGGCGGCAAGAAGGTTCTCGACGACCTTAATACCAAGGGCGAGCAGGTTCGCAAGGACGCCGGCGCTCCCGATATCGCCCGCAGTGTGTCCGACATGTTCGAGCAGGCCGGCGGTACCATCTCCGATCTGACCGAGCGTCTGGGCATGCAGGGCGAGACCGCGGCCCAGCGCGTGCTCGATGAGCTCATCCTTGCTCGCGTCCGCGTTATGACCGCGTCCGAGCGCACGGCCTTCCTGGCCCACGTGCGCGACATCGTCGATTCGGTCGAGGACAACGTGACCTCGGTGCCCGTCGAGTCCGTTGAGCCCGACAATGCGAAGGATACCGAAGAGGCCGAGTAGCAGCGCAGATGGCAGATTCCACCACCGATTACAACAAACTAGATCCCCTGGGTGACGAGGCGGCGGTTGTCGATGAGGTTGATGCCGCCGTCTCGGGCGCTCGCAAAAAGCCGCGCGCTGTCGATATGGTCCCCGAGGAGCCCGACGCGATGGCGCCGGACGAGGAATATCAGCTCACACCGGCGGGTCGTCGCGAACGCATTGGGCAGATTGTTCGCTTGGTCAAAAAGTACCGTGTGTGGGATAACCTCACGCCGGTTCGGTTGCGCCGCCTGCTCGAGGAGCTCGGCCCCATGTTCGTCAAGATGGGGCAGATTCTGGCCAACCGGTCCGAGATTCTGCCGCAACGCTTTTGCGATGAGCTGCGCCGCTTGCGCTCCGACGTGGAGCCGGTGCCGTACGAGGTAGTGCTCCGCTGCTTGGAAGAGGAATACGGCCTGCGCCTGGGGGAGATGTTCGATGCGATCGACCCCAATCCGCTTGGTAGCGCATCGCTCGCGCAGGTGCACCGCGCTCGTCTGGTGACGGGCGAGGACGTAGCCGTCAAGGTGCAGCGCCCCGGTGCGCAGCAGGTTATGGCGCAGGACATCGATATCATCCGCTCGGTGGTGCGCATTGTTTCCAAGTTCGTCAACACCGATCAATTCGTTGACCTGCACGGCGTAGTCGAGGAGTTGTGGACCTCGTTTCGCGAGGAGACCAACTTTTTGGCCGAGGCCAAAAACCTCAACGACTTCTACGAGTTCCATAAGAGCGTTCATGGCGTGACGTGCCCTAAATCCTATCTGGACCTGTGCACCGAGCACGTGGTGGTTATGGATTACGTCGACGGCATTTCGATCGCCGATCCTGAACGCTTAGTGGCCGAGGGCTATGACTTGGAAAAGATCGGTGCCGCAATCGTCGAGGACTATTCGACGCAGGTGCTCGACGACGGCTTTTTCCATGCCGACCCGCATGCGGGAAACATCATCCTCAAAGACGGAATTGTCTACTTTATCGACTTGGGCATGGTCGGACGCATGTCGAGCCACGACCGTGGCATCGTCAAGGATATGATCTTTGCCGTGGCCGAGGGCGACGTGCCAAAGCTCAAGGATTCGCTCATGCGCTTTGCCGTGACGCGCGGCGATTCGGCCGAGCTTGACCATTCGGCCTTTTTGTCCGACTTGGACTTTATTGTTGCCGACTTTGCCGGGCTCGACCTTAAAGACCTGGATATCGGCGAGTTTTTGACCTCGCTGTTAAACCTCGCGCGCAAAAATGACGTTGAGCTGCCGAGCGTGGTGACGATGTTCGCCCGCGGCATGGTGACGCTCGAGGGCCTGTTGACCGAGTACATGCCCAACGTCAACATGATCCAGATCATCCAGACGCATATTAAAAACGAGAAAAGCACCTATGCGCGCATGCGCGAGATGAGCCGCGACTTTGCAGCGAGCAGTTATCGCGCGGCGAAGGGCTCGCTCGAGGCGGCCGAGTATCTGGGCTTGGCTTCGCGTATGCTTACGCGCGGCCAGCTTAAGGTAAACACGCAGATCATGAGCAGCGATAAGGCGCTGCGACAGCTAGGTGGGATTATCGACCGCATGTCGATGGCAATTGTGATCGCCGGTCTGTTTATCGGTTCGTCGGTGGTGTACTACGCGCGCATCGAGCCGGTTGTGTTTGGTATCCCGGTCATTGGCTTTATGGGCTACGTGAGCGCGCTGGTGCTGGCGCTTATGCTGGGCCGCAATATCTGGCTCAACAGTCACGGCGGCAAGCACTAGAGGCTGCGGCCGTCACCGCATTTTCCTATCGCAAACAATAGCTTTTACCTTGGGCTTCGCCTGCGTGCGAGGCCCTTTTGCGTGATACCATTTTGACGGTAATAATCGATGGCCTAGATGGTGGTGCGGAGACGCACGAATGCGCGGTTATCCTGCGCATTTGGGAGAATCGGGGTGCAAGTCCCCAGCTGTACCAGTAACCGTAATTCCTCTTGGCTCGGGATGCTCGCGTCGCAGATCGGACGACGTGCCCGAGTCGTTAAGGTTAAGTCGGATCGCCTCCCGTCTTGCATGCGGCTGCGGCTTTTGCCGCCGGTGTGCATAGGGCTCTGGAGGGAAGGGGGACCCCGATGGGGGAACTCGAGCGCAACATGCGCGATGACGTGGGGCAGCCTCAAGGCAACGCTCCAAGTACAGACAATGGGGGACAATTGGATATGTTTGAGGACGAGCGCGAGCGCGTCTCGCATCGCCGTGGCGCAATTGCGCGCGGCGTAGCCAAGCGCGGCCTGGTGGCATTCCTGGCCTTCGCGATGGCCTTTGGCACCACACCGGCTCAGCTGTGGGCCGAGGGCGCCGAGGGCATTGCCGAGGCTGTGGCTCAGGCGGCACCGCTTGCCGAGAACGGCTCTGGTGAGTCCGCGACAAGCCCTGCTGCCGACCTCAATGCGAGCGGCATGGTGGCGAATGGGGGCACTGCCGAGCAAGATGCCACTGCGACAGCTTCGGGCCCTACCGACAAGACTGAGGACGATAGCGCTGCCGGCAATGAGGCACCGGCTGCATCGACGTCCGATGCCTCGAAGCAGGACACCGCCGTTGTCTCTGCCGCTGGAGAGGCCAAGGCTCAGCCTGCCAAGGCAGAGAGCCAGGAGGTCTCTGCCACGTGCTCCGTCGTCGGCACCGACGCCAAGGGCGCCCAGCAGACCTGGGCCGCCGCGCAGCGGATCACGCTGAAGGAGGGCTCGACCGCGGCCGACCTCTCCGAGCAGCTGTTCAAGCGTGCCGGCCTCAAGGCCGATTACAACCCCAACGGCAGCTGGGGCTGGGCACTCAACTCGATCACGTCGCCCTTCGACTCCGGCCGCACGCTCGCCTACGACTCGGCGACCGGCGCTTACTGGCAGCTGTTCGTCAACGGCAGCGCCTCCGAGGTCGGCGCGGGCGGCTACACGCTCAAGGACGGCGACTCCGTCGTCTGGTGCTACTCGAAGTACGGCGACCCCGCGCCCGAGCAGGTTTCCGTCACGATGGAGATTATTGGCAAAAAGGCCGGGATGGCTCAGCGTTGGACGAGCCCGTCGACCCAGGTGTTTGTTAAGGGCACGTCGATCAAGGATGCCTCCGCTACCTATTTCGACGCCCTTGGCATCGAGTCCAAGATGTACGACCAATTCGGCTATTGGGGTGTCCATAGCCTCGTTTCTCCGCTTGATGGTACCGAGCTGTCCGGCGCTTGGTCGTTCTTTGTCAACGGCGTTCCTGGAACTCAACTCGATAACGACTACGTGCTTAAGTCGGGCGATAAGGTCGTTTGGGCTTACGCCCCTGGGGATACTTTGCCCGGTGTCGACAACGTTGTTCTTAATCCGAGCGCTGCACGCCCTAACTGGGATAGCGACTGGTCGGGCTTTACAAGTGCCGACAAGGTTACCGACGCACCTGTGCCCACTAAGGATGCAGATGAGAAATGGGTAAGCGAGCTTAAGACGCGTGCGGACGGCAATAAGGGTGTTTCCGATGCGTTGCTGATCGGTGACTATCTCTATGTGGCAGTTGGTTCTAAATTGCTCAAAAAGGATGTCGAGACGGGCAAGACCGTTCTAGAGTCACCTTTGGCTGCTGCAATTGATTCCACCTCACGCATGGTATATACCAATGGTGTTGTGCTTGTTCCGCTTTCAGGCGGTCGTCTTCAGGCCTTAACGGTTGATGTGCTTGCGACGGTTTGGGTTACCGATGGGTTGCCGGCCGGTCCCGATGGCGCGCAGCAGTCGCTTGCTTCTGTTTCGGTTCGCGATGGCTATGCCTATTTTGGTACCGCTTCGGCCGATTGGACTGACTCGAGTGACGGCTACCTGCTTTGTGTTCGTATTTCTGACGGTAAAGTCATGTGGCAGCACAAGAATGAAAACAGCAAGGGCTATTACTGGGCTGGCATGGCGTTCTCGGGCGACTATGGCGTTATCGCGGATGATTCAGGCACTGTCAGCACGGTTGATCCTTCGACTGGAAAGACCGTAGCAAAGCTTAAGATCGCCGATCGCGTTCGCGCGAACGTGCTTGTTGATGGGGCTACTGCTTACGTTGTGAGTGCCGATGGCACGCTCCATAAAATTGCTATCGCTAATGATGGGGCCCTTTCAGAACTGGGTAAAGTTACGTTTGGCAGCAGCTCGACCTCTACACCCGTGTTTGTCAACGGTAAGATTGTAGTTGGCGGCACGTCGATTGAGTCCTTTATGGGCGGTCCCCAAAACAGTCTTACGAGCCACTATGGTCAGCTTGCAATTATCGACGCCGATACGCTTACGGTCGATTATTCAATTTATAAGGCAGACGGTAACTTCATCCGCGAGGATTCTTCTGCAAGTGGTTTTACGGGCAGCGGCGATGTTAAGTCACAGCCTGTGGTTTCCATTCAAGATGGTCATACCTATGTATACTTTACGTCCAACAATAATCCTGGCGGCATTTATCGCTATCGCATAGGTGACGAAGAGGCTGAGCTGCTCTATAGACCGTCGGCCGAGAACCAGCAGTACTGCATGTCGTCGATTTCGGTCGGTTCTGATGGTTCACTCTACTACGCTAACGATTCGGGCAAGTTGTTCGCGATTAAGGGAAATGGCCAGAAGGTCAATCGCTATACTGTCTCGTTTGACGCAAATGGTGCAGATTCTATTGTGCTCGATTCCCAACGTATTAAGGCTGGTAAAACTGCTACGGAGCCTGCTGTAAAACCGCGTCGCAAGGGCTATACCTTCGGCGGTTGGTATACCGATGAGGCGTGCACGCAAGCGTATGACTTCAGTACGCCGGTGACGGCCGATCTGACGCTGTATGCCAAGTGGACCAAGAATGCCACCAATTCTGGTGACAATGGCGGTTCTGGCTCCAGCGGCGGCAGCGGTTCTGGTACTGGTACCGGCACGGGCACTGGTACGGGTTCCGACGCTGGTTCCGGCTCTAAGGGCCCGCAGGCCGGCGGCGCTATCGCCCCGGGTCAGAAGCCGGTGACCAAGACGACGGTGTCGACCAAGACCGAGACCAAGGAAAACAAGTCCGACAAGAAGGGCTCCGATAAGTCCGACAAGAAGGATGAGAAGAAGTCTGAGAAGAAGGACAGCAAGTCCGACAAGAAGTCCGATTCCAAGTCCGATACGGGCGCTGCTTCCACGACCACTGCTAAGAAGTCCTCTGGTGCTTCCGAGCAGGAGACGGGCACCAACCCGCTCGCCATCGTTGGCATCGCCGCCGGCGTGATTGGCCTTGCGCTCATCGCCGTCTTCGTGCTGACCAAGCGCGGCAAGGGTGACGGTAATGCCCGATAAGCCCAAGGAGACCAACGGGCAACAGCCCGACTCCTCGTTTATCCAGCTCGATGATCCAAAGCAAAAGGGCGCCGCTTCGGCGGCGTCCGCTCCTCGACGGAAGGCGCTCCTTGGCGTTCTGACTGCCGCATGCGTCGTTCTGATCGTGGTCTCTCTGGGCTTTGTTCATCCCTCCGAGAGCGGTGCTTGGTCCATTGATTGGATCGTCCAGACCGTGGCGGGGGAGAGCATCGTCGCCAAGGATGGCAATGGGTCCGGCTCGACTGTCGCTTCGGGCAAGGCCGGGTCCAAGGATTCCAAATCTTCTGATGATACGAATGACGGGTCTAGGGGTTCTGACAAATCTGACTCCAAGAAAGATTCCGAGTCTTCGGACAAGGAATCGGACAAGAACTCGGATAGCAAGAAGTCCGGCGAAAAAGGAGCAGGAAATAAAAAGACTGACAACAGTCAGTCGGCTTCTCAGAATTCGGCAACGTCCGGTGGGCCTTCTGCCGTTCCTGATAACAGTAATGCCCCCTCGGGCAACCAGAGCGTCTCTCAGGAGTCTAGCTACGTTACCGTGACTGTCTCGGTTACTTCGAGCGCTGTGGGCAATCCTGTGTCCGCTGGTGGTACCTACACCTTTAATGAGGGAGCAACTGCCTACGACGCTCTCTGCGCGCTGGGTATTTCTATAAATGCGCGTGGCTCGTCGTTTGGCACTTATGTTGCCGCCATCGGTGGCCTGGCCGAGAAGGATGAAAACTATGGAAGCGGTAGCGGCTGGTGTTATTCCGTCAACGGCACAACGCCCATGACAGCCTGCAGCAACTACGTTCTCTCAAACGGCGACAACGTGGTCTGGTATTACGTGACAGGCTAGGGGCCTCGACATATCGCATCAAACGGGCGGTTCGGACAAACATCCGAGACGCCCGTTTTTATACGAATGGGACGTCATTTCCCAATCGAGGCTCAACCGGAAATTGCATCCCGCCCTGTAGGCGAATTCCGGGACGCAGCTTCCCGTTGGGGCGGGTTTCGGAAAGCGTGTTCCGCTCTGAGGGCTCATTCCGGGATAGACTTTCCGAAGCAGCGCCCATTGGGAAGCTGCGGACCGTATTGGGCATCGATTTTGGGATGCGCTTTCCGCTAGAGCCACGTTGCGGAAGCTGTGTCCCGTTCTGAGGCTGCAATCTGGGACGCGCTTTCCGCGGGGCGACCATGGGGAAACTACTACCCATTCCGACGCTGCGGCCCGCCTTGTGCGCTTTCCTCGGCAGGCTCTGCAAACAAAAAACCGGTTGGAACGGGAATTCCAACCGGTTATACATTCAAGCAAATAGTGAATCGACTATGACCGTGCGCCCTCGAGGAAGAAGCGGCGGCTGAAGTAGTTGTACCAGGTGACGAGGAACGTGGCGATGGCCTTCATGGCCTGGTAGCCGATGCTCAAAAACGTGACGCCCACAAACATGTACAGGTCGTTGAGGCCCAGGCCGATCACCGACAGGATGGTGAAGATCGTGAACTCGCGCTTGCGGCTCATGCCTTCGCGGTGGTCGAACACGTACTTCATGCTGAGCCAGTAGTTGACCACGACGGACGTGATAAACGAAACCGTGGTGCTCATCAAAAAGTCGAGGTGGAACAGCTCGACGAGCGCAATGAGCATGCCCCAGTCGATGCCAAAGGAGATAAGACCCACGACAGCAAACTTGAGGAACTGCTTGGTATGAGGTTGTGCCAGCGCCTTGCGCACGTAATCACATCCAATGCGTTGATGAATCGAGCAGAGGATACTTTAGAGCTTTTACAAGGGAAACGTAAGGTCTTTGCCAAGAACTATATGAACTCGCCAAATTTTCAAGAGCTAATCCGCAAACGTTGAAAATTTGCCCGTAAACGAGCGGCACCCACGGACGATACTGCGCTGAGTGCACGTCGTCCGTGGGCGCCGTAATGCTGCAGGGGTTTCGAGCTACTTGGTCTCGTCGCCCTCCAGGAAGATTTTTCGGGTCACAAAGTTGTAGACCATGACAAGCGCGGTGGCGCAGATCTTGGCGATATTGGCCTCGAGTCCCAGGCCGGCGTTGAG
>OLWB01002903.1_pt1 | contig 13093 bp, 11 predicted proteins | sample 1673331 | NCBI WGS metagenome assembly OLWB01 (sample SAMEA3178943, study PRJEB25190) | human gut metagenome | biome: human gut; feature: human-associated habitat; material: faeces | place: Austria | collected 2013
TCCAGGATTTGCAGCAGCATATTAAACACATCCCGGTGGGCCTTTTCCACTTCATCCAGCAGCACCACACTGTACGGACGCTTACGCACAGCCTCCGTCAGAATACCGCCCTGACCGTATCCCACGTACCCGGGCGGTGACCCCTTAAGCTGGGAAACCGTATGGGGCTCCTGGTATTCCGACAGATTGATGGTAATCAGTGATTTTTCGCCGCCGTACATCACGTCTGCCAGCGCCAGTGCCGTTTCGGTTTTTCCCACACCACTGGGACCGACCAGCAGGAACACCCCCTGGGGGCCGTTACCGGATGTCAGACCCGTTTTCGCCGCACGCAGACGCTGCGCAATGGATCCCAGTGCCACGTCCTGTCCGACCACCCGTCTGCCGATATCCTTTTCCAGATGCAGCAGTTCCGTCTGTTCGTCCTTCATCAGGGAAGATAACGGCACCCCGGTCCAGTCCGCAACCACACCGGCAACGGTGCGTACGTCAACATCCACACTGAGCAGGGGCTGATTCTGCTGAATGTCGTGCAGTGCCTGCTGCAGATGCAGTGTCTCACTCTGACGGGAAATATCGCTGCGGCTTTCAAGTAACTCGCCTGTGAGTTCGCGCTCCCGGGCGTACTGCTGCTCCAGGTCATCACGTGCTGTCATCAGCACGTTCTCTTCCTGCTCAATGGCAGACAGGCGTTCGCCGTGATTCTGATGACCAACGGCAATATCTTCCAGCAGTGCCTGTTTTTCCATACCGAGGGAAGCGAGCTGTGAACGGATACGGGTCAGCTGTTCCGGCACCGTATCGAGGCTCATCCGCACACGGGCGGCAGCGGTATCAAGCAGGTCAACGGCCTTGTCCGGTAACTGACGTTCTGTCAGATAACGGCGCGACAGCGTGACGGCAGCACGTACCGCCTCATCGGTGATATGCACGTTATGATGTTCCGCATAACGGGATTTCAGGGAGCGCAGCATCAGACAGGCCGTCTCATCATCCGGCTCGTCCACTCTGACCATCTGAAAACGCCGCTCCAGAGCTGCGTCACGTTCCAGGTATTGTCTGTACTCAGACCAGGTGGTGGCGGCAATGGTGCGCAGTTCACCCCGCGCCAGCGCAGGCTTCAGCAGGTTGGCCGCATCCGCGCCGCCGGCCTGATTACCGGCCCCGATAAGGGTATGGGCTTCATCTATAAACAACAGTACAGGAGCCGGTGACTGCTGCACGGCATCAATCACGTTTTTCAGGCGCTGTTCAAATTCACCCTTCACGCCGGCACCGGCCTGCAGCAGGCCGAGGTCAAGGGTGCGCAGGGTGACGGGTCTGAGTGATTCCGGTACGTTACCTTCCGCAATACGCAGGGCGAGCCCTTCCACCAGAGCCGTTTTCCCCACACCAGGGTCCCCCACCAGAATCGGGTTGTTCTTGCGGCGGCGGGAGAGAATATCCACCATCTGACGGATTTCCGTATCGCGTCCCGATACCGGGTCAATTTTCCCCTCTCTCGCGCTGGCCGTGATGTCCCGGGTGAATTTATCCAGAGCACTCTGTAACACAGGCGGCAGGTCACCTGACGGTATACCCGCCGTATCCGCACCGACGGGACGCCCGATAAAGGTCACATTGTCTCCCTGAGGCAGCACAGGCTCTGCATCCTGTAATCTCTCCGGACACTCATCAGACTGCGCATCCAGCAGCGGGGACAGACGCTGCAACTGGCTATGACTCAGTGTCAGCAGCGGCCACAGCCCGTCACAGCGAACCAGGTGCGGATTTTCCGTCAGGGCACCCAGCAGATGCACGCTGCGGATATGTTCTTCTCCCTGTAATGAGGCCACCATCCAGGCCTGTTTCAGCAGGGCATTCAGGGACGGCGCAAGCTGCGGGCGCCTGCGTACGCTACGGGGCTGGTTATCCAGCCAGCCGAGCAGCGACTGCCATATCGCGTCCATATCCCAGTCATAACGCCGGCCCAGCACGGTAAGGTCTCCTTCGCCCTGCTCCAGCAGTTTCAGTAACCAGTGCTCCGGGGTGATTTCCGCATGGGCCCGGGTCTGGCAAAGGGAGGCTGCGCCTTCCAGTGCACGGGCACAGTAATGATTAAGACGGCGTAACAGAGCTGCCGGATTTTCCATGTTATTCACTCACTGTCAGAAGACCTTCAGACACGCTACCGCCCTTCGCCATAACCCGGGCGCATCAGGTCTGTGTTCAGGATTGAGAATTCTTTCTTCAGCACCCGCCAACAGATACTGAAGAAAAAAGAAAAATGACGGACAGGATACCCTGCCCGTCCGGGAGAATTACGCAGTGGTACGTTCATTCCACGCGTCAGAATGAATGATGTTACCGTCCTTATAAGTCCAGGTGATTTTCTCGTAGCGCAGCTCCACCTGCTCAAGGTGGTTATGCTTCTCGTAGGCGGGATTCTTGATGTCGTGCATGACCGGGTTAACCTTCACCACCTTCACGTTCTCAAGCTTCGTATTGAAATACTCCACTTCCTGACCGGCATCATTGATTCTGTACCACTTAAATTCAGCAGACTTCAGGGTCTGCCCCGTGGTCACCGCCTTGTAAAGGTAGGGGCTGGAGGAATCAATTTCCTTGGTAAACAGGAACGGCGTGTGAATACGGGTACCGGTCAGCTTACCGGTATTGTTATCCGTCGGAATGTAAAGGCAGTGCTCCTGAGCCACCACCTCAATGCTGCCCTCACGGTCCTGAACATCCACGGACCCTTTGATATCTGCACCGCCATCATCTTTCAGCCACAGATAAACTGGAATTGCCATAAAGTTACTCCCTCTCGTTGTCTTACGCGCCCTGTTACGGCGCCCGGGTGATGTCCGGCAGACGACAGGCATCGGCCTGCGGTACCAGACTGATTTCAACACGGCGGTTACGCGCTCGCCCTTCCGCCGAGTCATTCGGAGCCACGGGACGACTCTCACCATATCCCTGTACGGCAAAACAGCTTTGAGGGATATCGCCCGTATCCCGCATCCAGTCGCGAACGGCCTCTGCGCGCTTCAGTGACAGGGCCTGGTTGCGCTGCGGGTCACCCGTATTGTCCGTGTGACCACTGACCACAATCAGCCAGCCCGCTTTTGCCTTAATATCCACCAGGGCATTCACCAGCCATTTTGTGGCGCCCGGTTTCAGCGTCCATTTACCGGCATCAAACAGCGCCAGGCTGTTAAGGCGAACCGTTTTCGGCGTCTGAGTAACTTTCTGTATCACCGGACGGGGAGGCAGTGGTGCAACCCACTCACCAGTCGCTCGCTCAACCGGCGGTATCAGCCACATTCCCTGATACAATCCCAGTCCGTAACGCTGCGGCACACCATGTTGCTGCCAGTCGTTCAGTAACTGGCTGTCAGCCTGAAGACGTTGCAGTGCAGTTGTTTTCAATTCAGATGAATATCCGCGCATCCGGTGCCAGGCCGTCAGGTGTTCCCCCACACTGCGAACCAGTCGCTGGTTATTCATAAAAGACGCCAGCATAGCCAGCAGAAGAAAAACACCGACAATCAACCCCGTCTGGCGACAAAGTCTGTGCCAGTGACTGAGTCCTCGATGACGGGGGATACCGGACAGCAGAATATCCGGCAACGGCAGTACCTGTGATGACACGCCGGCAGGCGGTGGCAGTACAGTGAGTGACGTCAGTTGTTGTTGCCAGAGATTACCGGGCCGGGCCGCAACCGACGTCAGACAGAATCCAACGGCAACCGGCCGGAAATAAAAGTGCTCCTGCCGGCAAATATCTGTCAGGGCATCAGTAACCCGGTTGTACCAGGACAACATGGCATTCAGCCATAACAGTTCACTGACGCACCGGAGCCTGGACGCTGCATCACACTCCCGGAGCCATTCCTCTGCCGGAATGGCTCCGGCTTCCGTCAGGCGTATGTGCATTCCCGACAGGTCCGGTGTCAGTGTAAACCAGTGTGCAGAGTGCTTATTTAAGGATGTGTTTTGTGGTGACGGCCCTGAAACCATCAATGTCACCAGCACCGGCGGCATGGTATTCAGCCACTGCCGGCACTGCATGACTGCACACTGCCAGTTCCGCAACCACGACAGGAAAGCTTCATCTGAGGTATGCTGCTCCGGTAAAAGTCCCAGCATGACCACGACCTGACCACACAGGGCCGGACGGCTGTACGACAACCGCTCTGCCAGTATTCTCATCTGCTCCGGCGTATCCACACGAAGATACCATCCCGATGCTGTTTCCCGGTATGCCTGACCGGGTTCGAACCACGCATCTGAGTTTCCGGCAACAAGCAACACATGCCCCTGAAAATACTCAGGCGGCAGACCGTCATCGCCGGCATTCTCCGGGATATCACGACGGGAAGACAGACAACGCCACTGATACCACAGCACAAGCCCCGCCGCCACAACTGAAACCAGGGTCAGTATTATCTGGTTTACTGCAGACAGTGGCAGGAATCCCGAAATCAGCCACAGTGTCAGGAACAGACTCAGTATTGTCAGCCAGAGACGGGAACGTACGTGCATGGTTATCCCTGCCCGGTAAGCCGTGCCACCTGGTCTGCGAGCACAAAAGAAAGCACACACCAGAGACCAGCCAGCGTCACAATACCCGCCACCCATGACAACCAGTACATCGTTCTGCCAACACGGTAACCCGGTGCACGCACCACCACCGGCGCATCCTGTGCGAAAGTAAATGCAGGAACACGCGCTGTCAGTGCGCGAATTACATCTTCGCGACGCTCATCATCCTGCGACCGGTACTGACCGGTAAAACCGAGCTGAAGCGTACGGCAGAGGCATGTCAGTACCGCCACATCCGGCGCAGGTAATTTCAGTTGCTCACGAATACGCTCCCAGAGCTCTTCTCCGGCATTGAGCGTACCAAAAAAATGAGCCTGCAGCGGGTCCTGCTGCCAGGTGTGCCAGCCATCGTCTGTTTTTTCACGGTTCAGCACACTCTCGTCCAGCAGGGCGCAGAAGGCATACAACATGATTTCACTGCTTTCCTGACTGAATTCTGCTTCAGCCAGCTCTTCACGCGCCTGCGTCACCAGCTGACAGGCACGGCGATACAGGGCCTTACCATCCTCAACCGGTTGTCCGCAGCGCAGCTGGCTGACCATCAGCCAGCCGGGATAAAAAATCTGTTCAGCCCGGGAGATAACAGGTTTATTCATGTCCGCAGTACCGCAAAAAGTTCCAGTTTCACATCCCCCAGCGATGCCGGGGTGTAGAAAGTACAACGCCCCGCGTCCAGCATCGCCCGGGCTGCATCCGTACTTAAATCCAGCGCGAAATACTGGTTTTCCAGCCGGAGCGGAATGGCCGCCGGTACATGCGTAACCGGACGGATAATGACCCCGCTCAGCGCCACATTCACCACCTCAGACACATCATCGGGGCTTCCGGCTTTGCATAGCTGCGGAAACTTCGTCTGCAGTTCATGCCCGGGTATGGAAGAGCGCACTGAAAGCCAGAAATCCGCCCCTTCGCGCAAACGCGCATCATGTAATGCCCCCTCCCACATCACACCATTTTGTTTCAGTTCAATGAAAACCACACGGGAAGGCAGGCTTGCCTCCAGCAGCTGGTTCAGCAAAGAAAGCAAGGGTGGAAACACATTTTCAGGTGTTTCATGACGGTATGCCGGAACCGCATCCACATTATGCTCAAGCGAGAATGTGAGCAGGGAGCCTGCCAGCCGGGCAAGCTCCCTGTACAACAGTTCCGGGTGGCGGTAAGGCATGTCAAGCAACTCTTTCAGAACAGGCTCCGCACTGTTCAGGGCATTCAGCAACCAGAACAACGAGACGTCCGCCACTGCAAAATCCGCAAGACGGGCATTGTTCTCCCGACGCATGGACATCAGTCGCTGACGACGCGCCTGCAGGTGATGAAGCAACTCCGCAAGCTCAGTCATCAGCGAAGGACTGGCAGACAGCGTCAGCAGAGGGGGAATAAAACGCGGGTCCCTGCACCACTGTCCCTGTGCATCACGAACAAGACGGGTAACAGGACAGGTCAGCCAGGCAGCATTTTCCTGATGAGCCATGCGCAGAGTCAGGTTATGCCGCAATACCGCCACTTCGCTTTGCTCATGCCCGGCCAGCTCCTGCACATTCACCCTTTCTGATTTCCAGCGACGCGGACGCTCGCTCTCACGGCCATCATCAAGGTTGCCACCGTTAGCATTCAGTAACGGTAGCGCCAGCACAATATCCACCAGGGAACGATCAGAAACCGTCGATAAATCACAGACCGGAGGCAGATTATCCGCACGTTCCGTATCAATAAGCGTTCCGTCCGGGAAACGAACAATCAGACGGGTGGCATTCAACCGTGAAAGAGGTAACAGAGAGTCATCAAACTCTGCGGCCACAACGCCCCAGGGATGTGCCAGCCCCATTCTGGCAACGCTGTCTGCCAGATGAACATCCCAGGCAGCCTGCTGCTGAAACTGCTGGGGCATCAGAAAAGCCCCGTCTTCCCACAGTGGACGATAAATCTTCATTTCCCGACGCCTGCCTTACGCTTTTGCCTTTGGCATCTGCGAAACCAGTGACAGACTGACGTCCATTCCTTCCACCTGGAAATGTGGTACAGCATAGAGTTTCACGCGGAAAAATCCCGGGTTATCTTCAATATCTTCCACCACCACTTTTCCGTCACGCAGCGGATGCGATGCCTGAAGCTCATCGCCCGGATCGGTCATCTCCGTCACCAGGCCCCGGAGCCAGGTATTCAGCTCCAGCTCCAGCAGACGCCGATCTTTGGTGGTACCGATATTCTCCCTCTGAATGATCTTCAGGTAATGCGCAATGCGGGACAGCAGGAAGATATAGGGAAGACGGGCATTAATACGGCTGTTCGCCGTTGCATCCGGCGTATCGTACTGTGCCGGTTTCTGGGTGGAGTTAGCGGAGAAGAAGCAGGCATAATCCCGGTTCTTGTAGTAAGAGAGCGGAATAAAGCCCAGATTAGCGAATTCAAACTCCCGAGTTTCCGGAATCATCACCTCTGACGGTATTTTGACCTGATTACCGGTCCCCAAATCATACAGATGGATCGGCAAATCCTGCACCGCACCACCGGCCTGAGGACCGCGGATCTGAACACACCAGCCGTTGGTGACAAAACTGCGCACCATATTGGCCGCAAAAGCAAAAGACGCATTTGTCCAGAGATACTTATGATGATCCGGACCTTTCACCTCTTCAACATAGTTAAAGCTGCGGACAGGTACGGTATCAGGACCATATGGCAGGCGTCCCAGAACACGTGGCATCACCAGACCAATATAGCGGGCATCATCCGTTTCACGGAAAGCATTCCACTTGATGTACTCGGCACGCTCAAAGTGATTGCCAATATCCTTAATGGCGGCCACCTCTTCCATCGTATCCTTCCGGAAGAAAGCCGGGCCAACGGAACCAATAAATGGCATATGCGCGGACGCAGCCACCCGGGAAATATTTTTCAGCAGCGCCACATCCTGCGCAGACGCATCAAACTCCCAGGCAGAAATCAGGGCTGCAATGGGTTCACCACCCGGCGTATCGTACTCCGCCACATAAGTCTGCAGATAAAGACCACTCTGAATAATTTCCGGCGCATCCTCAAAATCCTGACGCAGATCGTCTTTGGACAGATCCAGCAGTTCAATTTTCACATTACGGCGGAAGTCCGTTTTATCCACCAGAGACTTCACGCCCCGCCACAGGGACTCCACTTTCTGAAATTCCGGATGATGAAGCACGGCATCCAGCTGACGGCTGATCTGATAATCAAGCTCTGCAATATGATGGTCAATCAGCGCCTTATCGAGTTTCTCCACCGGTGCTCCCGCTTTCGCCAGGCATTCCATAAACACCTGCATCCCTGCGGTCAGACGTTCATCTGCTGATGCCTCTGACATGGCCTGCGGATCCTGCCAGATATCCAGCGCACTCAGGGCTGATACCGGATTCAGATTAATTTTTTCAAACAGGGAAGCATATACGCTGTCGCCGGAATGCGTTTCAGAAACCGCATTTCCCGCCACATTATTTTCTTTCTGTACAGACATCAGCATGCTCTCTCTTAATCCGTTAATCACACCTGTTCCGGCACCAGTGCACTCAGTTCGTCACGTAAGGCCTGACTCAGTTCGGGATCCCGCAGAATTTTTTCCAGTTCTTTACGGAAAGTGGCGTTATCCAGCAGATTCGCCTTCAGATCCCGCAGAAGGCTGCGCATGGCCAGCATGGCTTTAAGACGGGGAATTTGTCGGGCAACCTGCTCCGGCGTGAAATCGTTCATATTACGGAAAGTCAGGCTGATGCTCTCTTCAGTACCATCACCGGCAAGTGTGTTCTCCACATTCAGGCGTACTGACGGCGAGATATCAGCCAGAACAGCATTAAAGTTATTTTTATTAACATCCATTTTTATGCGCTCTGACAGCGGGCGCTCTTCCTGTCCGTTACTGAAATCACCGGCAACCAGCAGTTTGAGCGGAAGCTCCACTTTCTTCTGCCCACCACCTGTATGTAGGTCTAATTTCAGATTCACCCTTGCCTTCGGGATCTCATTCTGAAACGAACTGCTCATGACGTTCTCCTGTGAAACCTGCATCCCAGGGAGCCCATCGCCACAGAAGGCCTCCCCTTGTGCACTGATTTAATTTCACCCATTATAGGACGAAGATCTGCAAATTCTCAATATGACAGACATATCGATCGTTTTAATGCCAATAACCAGATCTTTATTCTGATACATATCGCAAAATCAGCATTTATCAAAACTTATATCCAGGGGTAATACAAAAATGCAGAAAATTATTCCGGTTAGTGCTTTTGATACAGATGGTTATACCGAATGATTACCAGCAATGACATTCACGAGGAGTGATGATTCGGCAGCATTTAAGGGCGTATCAGAAAAAGAGAAGGACATGAAAGAGGAGAGCAATAAAAGACACGGAAAATAAAGAAGAGAGAGAAAATATTTCTTAAAAACAGAAGATTAACAAAACACATCAGGAGGCAGAGACTCCTGATTCAGCAATATCACATGAAATTTTAGTTAACTGCTACCGTTCTGAAATCTATGTCAGAAGATATTCCATTACCGAAAATCAATCAGCGATACAGAGATGATCATGGTGCGCTTGTCACCGTGACCAGTGTTGAGGAAACCCGGGTGGTGTTTATGCGGGACGGCTATCCGCATCCCTGCATGCGGCCGATGTACAACTTTCTGGGAAAATTCAAACCTGAACCCCGGGAAGACCCCCCTGCCGGCAATCACACTGCCTGATGGCAGCATAATCCACTTATTAATTCTCATCCCCGGAGACAAGCCCAGAAAACCTCTCCGGGTGTTCACTGTATGCCGCGTTCAGCGCATCCCAGGAAACGTTGATATAAAAGCTGTCCTGCAATTTGCGGGTAACAATTTCTGCCACCCGGTTACGGTTATCCGCCTGTCCGGCATAACCTCTCTCTGCCAGCCACTCATTCAGTTCATGTTCCGGAGACTGATTGATAATATCGTAATCGGACCTTGCCATTCCCGTTTCCTTAGCACATGTTTTCAGGCTCGGGGATAAAGAATGTCGTACTGCTGCTGCCAGAGCAATATTCCCCCTGATGGTCGAATCAGAGATGGTAGGCCGGTACTTTGCGGGTTGTTCCCGTCAGATTATCATGCACCTCCGCGGTCGTTGTCACCACCGGCATTCCGCTCTTTCTCAGCCTCAGGACATCAGCCGCAATACGCTGACTGCCGAACCAGAACAGGCCGTCCAGTGCAGTCACCAGCAACCCCGCCTCCAGCGCATGCTTCAGCCGTTCACGGGGCGCTTTCACTTCCCGGGCAATCTGCTGGTATGGCGATGATGTGTTTTCATTCCCAATCACCCGGCGAATACGATGAGACAGATGATACCGGTATGTATCCGGCACACCGGAAAGGCTGGCCTTCAGGCTGTACACGCAGCCAAATCGTTTATCATTGAACACCACATTTTTCTGGCTGATGCCCCATTCTTCACGCAGCGCGGCAATCAGTTGTGGTGTACGGGTAAGCAACAAGCGAAAAGGCAGTTCAAAACTGGTGACGTAATCCACATTCAGCAGTGCAATACGCAGCCGTTCTTCCGGCCCGGCCTCTGTCTGCCGGCACTCCTCCAGAACATCCTGCCACTGCTGGTGAAGGCGTGGAAGTTCATTCAGTTCAGTAAAACTGTATTTATCCGCAAGATAGTCAATTCGTGTACGCATACTGAAAAGAATTCCGTATAAAGATTCAGCTGACAAAACTTTATCAGTCCATAAGAATCAACGAAAGCACCGATGGTTCACCTGGTCATCACCAATTTTTGCCATAACCGGTAGCAATGATCATTCTGTGTAACTATTTGCCCGCAGATGATGTTTATCGATGTCTCCCCTGTCTGAATGTCGCATAAAGAGGAGCATCAGCAGACACAGCCATTGAACCACCGTCCGCAGAACAAAACGCCGGACCACATCCGGATCCGGCAGGGGCGTGTCTGGCGTGATTAAACAATTATGTTGCATCCTCCTCACTCCGGGTTCCGGAGCAAATCTGGCTGGTACCTGTAAACAGACTTTGTACATACCGCTCTGCAATAAATCCCCGTACCACAGGCCTCACAGAACTTCTTCCCATGAAAAAGCCTCTCACACATCACACAATGCCACTCCAGCACGACCGGTAATGGCGATAAAAACATCGCCATATCCTCAATGTAAGGGTGGGACTTCTCCGGATTCAGCACCACACAGTCCGCCTTCTGTTGCTCGCTCAGGGCATGTAAATCGTGCTCAAACCACGCCCCCTGAGCATCTGTCTGCAGAATCAACCGGCCATGGCAGGAAAGGCAGAAACAATGCCGGATATTTCTGCTGAGCGCAGAGTCGGCACTGATAATGTGCTCACCCGGCGTGATCCCCAGCCCCGTTTTTATACCGTTCATTCTGCTACCCCCTCCTCACTGAAGCGCCCGGTCTGGCAGTGTGTGCAGTACCGCTCCCCATAATAATCGTGGTGACATTGTCTGCAGTACCAGCTGGCTTTACGTACTACGGGTAAGGCATCCGGTACGAATTGCTGCAGACGTTTAATCAGTTGTATCTCCCTGCGCTCCGGTCTGACATAAGGGCACTCATGACCGTGCTCCGTCAGCCCGTCGTCAGTGTGTTCAAACCAGGGACGTTCAGTGTCGTATTGCGGGTGGTATCTGAGTGCACTGCCGCAAAGGTGGCAGGTGTAGCGGTCGTAAGGCGCAGTCTGTGCGGTACGGGCCCCCGTCAGACGTCCGTTGCCATCAAGAGCGAGAAAGGATTTTGCGTACATAGTATATGTTCCTCAGCCGCCAGACGACACGCAGGCAACAGCCGTCCCGGTACGGGCAGCGTGGTCAGGGTGTGAATGGCGGTTCAGTTAAAATCTGGACTGGAGTTTGGGTAAAGCAGGCTGGTTGCTGTTACAGCACTGTGGTTGTCACACAATGGCCCACTGACGTAAAAAACAGTCAGTGGGCGAGTGGATACATCGTTGCCGCCAGACAACAACCCATACTTTTGGTTTGCCGGGTATTGGGGCGCCTGTCGTGTTCAACTCCGGCTACAGCCAAAATTGCGCTCACCGGTGCCGCGAGCTTTGGTATGCTCCTTCGCCAGATAGCCAGAACGTTCCAGCACCTGCTGAAAGCCGGTTTCATCATCGCGTTCCAGCCACACCGCTGGCTTGTCAGGAAAATGTGCCAGCGTGTCATAACGTCCGGCATCCACTCCCAGGGCACTGCACCAGGCCTGTTTAATCATCCCGGCCAGTGACCCCGGAGCGCGGTAATCGCCTGCACGACACCAGGTATCCCGGTTGACCAGCAGCAGCAGGTGATAGTGTTTTTTGCCTTTAAGCTCCCCGAACTCCCGGGCCCAGGCGTAATGCAGGGTCGAGGAATGCACGCGTTTACCTTCCCGATGCTTACGTTTCTGATAAGCGTCGATTCGGGCTTTCAGGGCATTGATGAAGCGGGATATCACAGCCGCGTCCGTTGCTGCCGGTACATCCGGGAGACGCAGATCAACCCGCAATGCCGTCAGACGGGGATGAACATCCAGTGCGTGCCGCACCGTCTCACGAATACGTTGCTGCCAGAAGGGGTTGTATTTGTAGGTCATGGTTAAATCTCCGTATGGTTCATACGGAATAGCCACGTCGTAAAAAATGCGCAGAGCCCCTGAGGTGACCTCCGGCAGGACACTGTCTCAGGCACTCTGTGATAACCCGAACGGCCGTCTCCGGACTGACGATTGAATTCCCGGCGTTGTTTTTTTAATGTAAAAAACAGGTTACGGATAAGGCGTGGAGAGGGAGCGATCGTGATACGCAAAAAGAAGTGCAGGGACTGTGGAAACGCAATTACTCATAATACAGTGTGTTGCCCGTATTGTGGCGCTGTCGACCCCTTCGGTTATTACCGGAAGACCGATCGTCTGCTCTGTTTACTGACGTTACTGCTGGTGCTGATTCTGGTTACCGTTTCAGGCGTCAGTGTATTTGTACTGTTGCAGTAGGTTACAGGGGAGGAATTATCAGGAATCGGCAGGGCAGAGCGACCCGCTGCGTTTGTTGTGCCAGACAGTAACGCACCGGATCCCTGCAAAATGGTACCTGAATCAATCACAGTCAGGTTTCTGCCAATCCGTGATCGAATCGAGCGGAATACTCAGCCCCGACAAATACGAGTCCCCTTCAGAAGATACAGGCCGGTAATGCCTGAACGCCTGCCCCTCTGTACACCATTCCCTTTTGATTTCGAATTCTTTGTTGCCGTTATACTGCTTAATGTTCCCGATCTTCCGGTGCACAGATAACACCGGAGTCATCGTAGCGCTGCTTCAATATTCAGGTGACATATTTCCAGACGGAAGCCGGCACGCGATCGTAAAGTTTGTTCATTGTCAGTTCTGCCAGCCGGTGATCGACCGCAGAGTTAAAGGCTTCCAGCTCCGCAGGGGTAAGTTTATAACGTGTGCGGGTAATCACTTTTTCCAGCGTCTCCAGTGCTTCCCTT
>OLWB01002914.1_pt1 | contig 13066 bp, 10 predicted proteins | sample 1673331 | NCBI WGS metagenome assembly OLWB01 (sample SAMEA3178943, study PRJEB25190) | human gut metagenome | biome: human gut; feature: human-associated habitat; material: faeces | place: Austria | collected 2013
GATTTGCCGATAGGCAAACCATTGTCCGATTCCACTGATTAAATAAGAACTTAAATTAAATGCCATATGCATAAGGGTGCTTCCCCAGATACTCTGTGTTTTTTCAAAAATGTACGCCAAAATAATACCAAAGGCAGCCGCATACAATCCCTGAACAATATTTTTATGGTATATACCAAAAATCAGTGCCGAAACAAGTGCTGACACATCAACCGGAAAACAAGTTCTAAGTCCGCCGTAAATCACGCCGCGAAACAGTAGTTCCTCCGCAATCGGTCCCACGACAACAACAAGAAGCAGCACAGCAAACGGAGAACCGTTTTTCAGGCTTAAAATCTCACTCACATTGTCATAGGAAGCAAATATGTTTGGCAGAAGATACCGTAAAAATCCAACGGTGATGCCAATCGCATACTGCCCAAACAGCCCAATCGCCGTCAAACCGGCGATACGTTTTACCGTAAATAATGGGCGGTAATCCGGTCTGTAATGCCATTTATTTTCCCGCACGGCATACCAGAAACCAAACACAAATAATACAACCAATTTCAAAATAAAATTTGCCATAATCTGCACTCGAATTTGTTCCTGCTTTGTCATCCCTTTATGTAACGCAAGCCCAAACAAGGCACGAAACAACACTTCCAAGCCGTAACAGACAAGGAGGGCAAGCAGCGTCCAGCCAATTGTCTTTATTATTTTTTTCAATCTGCCATATCCCCCTTAAACTAATTTACCGTTTCGTTTCTATTTCCAACGGCATTGATATTCATTTTACCACGCCGCCTCCAATCGGTCAATTTTCTATTGCTAATTTTCTTTGTAAATGATAGTATGTTTATGATGCTGTGGGAGAACATCTGTTGGATGTAACATTAAATAACCGCCTGCTTATCAGGCTTAAGAATGGAGGATACTTATGAAACTCTGGGGAGGACGATTCACCAAAGAGACCAATCAGTTAGTACACAATTTTAACGCTTCCATTTCCTATGACCAGAAATTTTACAAACAGGATATTTTAGGAAGTATTGCACATGTAACAATGTTAGAAAAACAGGGGATTTTAACTACTTCTGAAAAAGATGCCATTGTCGATGGCCTGCAGGGAATCCTGAATGATTTAGAGAAATCACTGCGGAACACGAGGACATTCACAGTTTCGTGGAGGCAAACCTGATTGAACGCATCGGAGATCCCGGCAAAAAACTTCACACCGGACGCAGCCGAAACGACCAGGTTGCTCTGGATATGAAATTATACACAAGAGATGAAATCGTTGAAATCAATGATTTGCTCAAGGAATTGATGGTGGTAATTCACCGGATCATGTCAGAAAATATTGATACTTTTATGCCGGGCTTTACCCATTTGCAGAAAGCTCAGCCGGTGACACTTGCTCACCATTTCGGGGCTTATTTTGAAATGTTCCGTCGCGACCGAAGCCGCCTGCGCGACATCTACGACCGGATGAATTACTGTCCGCTCGGTGCCGGTGCTCTCGCCGGAACAACCTATCCTTTGGACCGCGAGTACACCGCTTCGCTTTTGAAGTTTGACGGCCCTACTTTTAACAGTATGGATTCGGTTTCCGACCGTGATTACCTCATTGAACTGCTCAGTGCTCTCTCGACGATTATGATGCATATGAGCCGTTTCTGTGAAGAAATCATTCTGTGGAATTCAAACGAATACCGTTTTGTTGAAATTGATGATTCTTATTCCACCGGTTCAAGTATCATGCCACAGAAAAAGAACCCGGACATCGCCGAACTTGTCCGCGGAAAAACCGGTCGTGTATACGGTGCTTTGATTTCAATGCTGACAACAATGAAGGGAATTCCGCTTGCTTATAACAAAGACATGCAGGAAGACAAAGAACTTGTATTTGACGCAATTGATACAACAAAAGGATGTCTGGCGCTCTTTACAGGAATGCTTAAGACAATGAAGTTTAACGATGCACGCATGGAAGAGAGTGCGAAGCATGGATTTACCAATGCGACAGATGCAGCAGATTATCTGGTGAATCATGGAGTTCCGTTCCGTGATGCACATGGAATCGTTGGACAACTCGTACTGTACTGCATTGAGCATAAGAAAGCGCTGGATGATATGACAATGGAAGAATTCAAAGCCATCTCACCGGTGTTTGAAGAAGATATTTATGATGCGATCAGCATGAAGACCTGTGTAGAGATGAGAAATACGATCGGTGCACCGGGAAAAGCGGCAATGGAGAAAGTGATCGCAATCGAAGAAGCTTATCTTGTGACAGAGTAATGGATAATCACAGCGAGCAAAAATAACTGAATGTTTTCTTTCATTATATAATGGGAATTGAAAGAGAACGTTTGGATAGAAAATAGAAAATAAGAAGAAAAGGGAGAAGAAAACAATGGAGCAGAAATTAAAAGTAGGTATCCTTGGAGCAACAGGTATGGTAGGACAGAGATTTATTTCTCTGCTTGAGAATCATCCATGGTTTGAAGTTGTAACAGTAGCAGCAAGCCCTCGTTCCGCAGGTAAGACATATGAAGAAGCAGTAGGTGACCGTTGGAAAATGGATACACCGATGCCGGAAGCAGTTAAGAAGCTGGTAGTCCTGAATGTAAATGATGTAGAGCATGTAGCATCTACAGTTGATTTTGTATTCAGTGCAGTGGATATGTCTAAAGACGAGATCAAAGCAATTGAAGAAGCATATGCGAAGACAGAGACACCGGTTGTATCTAACAACAGTGCACACCGCTGGACACCGGATGTACCGATGGTAGTACCGGAGATCAATGCAGATCATTTTGAAGTGATCAAAGATCAGAAGAAACGTCTTGGAACAACACGCGGATTCATTGCAGTAAAACCAAACTGCTCAATCCAGAGCTATGCACCTTGCCTTGCAGCATGGAAAGAGTTCGGACCAAAAGAACTGGTTGTTACAACCTACCAGGCAATTTCAGGTGCAGGAAAGACCTTTAAAGACTGGCCGGAAATGGTAGAAAATATCATTCCATTCATTGGTGGAGAAGAAGAAAAGAGCGAGCAGGAACCGCTTCGTGTTCTCGGTAGAGTTGAAAATGGACAGATCGTAAAAGCAGATTCTCCGAAGATCACATGCCAGTGTGTACGTGTACCGGTTCTTAACGGACATACCGCAGCCGTATTTATCAATTTTGAAAAGAAACCAACCAAAGAGCAGCTGATCGAAAAACTGGAAAGTTTCAAAGGCTTCCCGCAGGAAGCAGAGCTTCCGAGTGCACCGAAGCAGTTCATCCGCTATATGACAGAAGACAACCGTCCGCAGGTGAAACTGGATGTAGATTATGAGAACGGAATGGGAATTTCTATCGGACGACTCAGAGAAGATTCCCTTTACGATTATAAATTTATCGGACTTTCCCACAATACAGTCCGCGGTGCGGCAGGAGGAGCTGTTCTCTGTGCTGAGACACTGACTGCAAAAGGTTTTATCACAAAGAAATAGCTTTTGCAGGAAAGTTTAAAAGAAGTTAACTTTTCTTTCTTCTGATTCAGTGGTAGAATGAAATTATACCAGTGTAAAGGAAGAGTGAAGGTGGGCTAATATGAAAAAAGAAATGCAGAACTATACACAGAACAGAGAACTGTCCTGGCTGAAGTTCAATCAGAGGGTACTGGAGGAAGCAAAGGATTCTTCAGTACCCCTTCTTGAAAGAATGAAGTTTGTATCCATTTTTACAAGCAACCTGGATGAATTTTTTATGATCCGCGTAGGAAGCCTGTATGATATGTCGCTTACGGATAACAGCACGATCGACAGCCGTTCGGGGATGAATCCGAAAGAGCAGCTGGATGCAATCTTTGCGGCTGTAGCACCATTGTATAAAGAGCGGGACAAGACTTACTCGGAGATCAAGAAGCTGCTGAATCCATACGGTGTCTGTGGACTATCGATAAAAGAGCTGGAGCAGCAGGAAAAGAAGTATGTGAAAAAGTACTTCAAAGACCAGATCCTACCGATCCTGTCTCCACAGATCGTGGATGCCAATCATCCATTCCCACATCTGCTCAATAAGGAACTGTATGTGATCGCAAGTCTGAAGCAGAATGGAACTTCCATGATTGGAATCGTACCGGTTCCACAGTTTGTGTCAGATATTTTATATCTTCCGGGCCATGATATCCGTTATATCCGTATGGAAAAGGTGATCATGGAATATCTGGATGTGGTGTTCGACAAATACGAGGTATCGAGCAAGAATTATATCTGCGTGACAAGGAATGCAGATGTGTCGCCGGACGATGAGGCACTGGAGATCAATGATGATTTCCGCCTGCTGATGCAGGAAACCCTTCACAAGCGCCGTAGAATGGCAGTGGTCCGCATGGAGACAGCGGAGCCGCTGGATAAGGAACTGGAAAAGTATTTCTGTGACAAATTTAAGATCACACCGGCACAGATCTACCGGACCAAGATGCCGATGAAGCTGGATTATATTTTTTCGATTATGGATAAGGTTCCGGCATCGCTGAAACGTTCTCTGATCGACGAACCGTTTACTCCGCAGCCGTCCCGCTATCTGACGGATGGAAAAGTGATTCCGCAGGTAAAGAAAAAAGATATACTTCTTTCTTATCCGTATGAGAGTATGGATCCGTTTCTGCGTATGATCAAGGAAGCGGCTTATGATCCGACCGTTCTTACGATCAGGATCACAATCTACCGTCTGGCAAAGAAGGCACGGCTGGTAGAGTACTTATGTGCAGCGGCCGAGAACGGCAAAGAGGTTACGGTTTTGATCGAGCTGAGAGCCAGATTCGATGAACAGAATAATATTGACTGGTCCGAGCGGCTGGAAGAAGCAGGATGCCGTGTGATTTACGGATTTGAAGGTTATAAGGTGCATTCCAAGATCTGTCTGATCACTTACCGGAACCGCAACAATATCGAGTACATTACGCAGGTGGGAACCGGAAACTACAATGAAAAGACAGCGACGATGTATACGGATGTGTCGCTGATCACAGCGGATAAGGGAATCGGAGAGGATGCAGCCGTCTTCTTCAAGAATATGTCCATTGGCAATCTCAATGGAAGCTATCAGCACATTATTGTTTCACCGACCAGTCTGAAACCAAAGGTGCTTTCGCTGATGGACGAGGAGATCAAAAAGGGAACGAACGGACGGATCATCATGAAGATGAATTCTGTGACGGATGTAGATTTTATCCAGAAGGTTTCCGAGGCATCAAATGCAGGGGTGAAGGTGGATCTGATCGTCCGTGGGATCTGCTGTATTCTTCCGGGAGTCAAAGGGTACACAGAGAATCTCCGTGTGACCAGTATTGTCGGACGTTATCTTGAGCATCCGCGTATTTTCCTTTTTGGAACCGGAGCGGATCAGAAAATCTATATCGGTTCCGCAGATATGATGACGCGTAATACGGAAAAACGCGTGGAAGTGGCATGTCCGGTTTACGATGAAACTATCAGGAAACAGCTGACACATATGCTGAAGATCATGCTTGCGGACAATGTAAAAGCGCGTGAATTAAAGAGTGACGGCAATTACTACATGAAAGAAAAAGGAACTTCAAAAGTCAATTCCCAGGAATATTTTATGCGTGAAGCAATCACCGTCAGACATCCGGAAGGACGGACAAAACAAAGCTTCGTTGATAAAATCCGGAAGATTTTTCGAAGAAAATAATTTGTTTTATGTTCTGAATATGATATGATAAAAAAGTGGAGCTGGTATCAGCTTCACTTTTTAAACGCTGTGAGAGTTGCTATAGCGTGAAAATACAGGAGTACAAAATTATTATATGGGTAAATCGGTATATATTGCAGAAAAGCCGAGTGTGGCACAGGAATTTGCCAAGGCACTGCATTTGAATTTGAAAAGAAAAGACGGATATCTGGAATCAGATGAGGCGATCGTAACCTGGTGTGTTGGTCATCTTGTCACGATGAGTTATCCGGAAGTATATGATGAAAAGTATAAGAGATGGTCTTTGCAGACATTGCCATTCATTCCGCAGGAATTTCTCTATGAGGTGATACCGGGAGTAAAGAAGCAGTTTGAGATCGTAAAAGGAATACTGACCAGGAAGGACGTAGACCGGATTTATGTCTGTACCGACTCGGGAAGGGAAGGAGAATACATTTACCGTCTGGTGGAACAGATGGCAGGCGTAAAAGGGAAAGAACGCCGGCGTGTGTGGATCGATTCCCAGACGGAGGAAGAGATCCTCAGAGGAATCCGTGAGGCGAAGGATCTGTCAGAATACGATAATCTGTCAGCTTCGGCTTATCTCCGTGCGAAGGAAGATTATCTGATGGGAATCAACTTTTCCAGACTTCTGACACTGAAATATGGAAACAGCATTTCAAATTATCTTGGGAATAAATACACGGTTGTATCTGTCGGACGTGTGATGACCTGTGTCCTTGGAATGGTCGTAAGGCGGGAACGGGAGATCCGTGAATTTGTTAAAACGCCGTTCTATCGTGTGATCGAATCGGTAAATGTAGACGGACATACTTTTACCGGTGAGTGGCGTGCAGTGAAAGGTTCGGCTTATTTTGAGTCTCCAAAGCTCTACAAAGAGAATGGATTTAAAGAGAAAGAGGAGGCCCAAAAGCTGATAGCTGTTTTGAAAGAGGGAACATCCCCTCTTACCTGCCGGATTGTATCCATCGAAAAGAAAAAAGAGAAAAAGAATCCGCCACTTCTGTTTAACCTTGCAGAACTTCAGAACGAATGCTCCAAACGGTTCAAGATCAGTCCGGATGAAACGCTCCGCATTGTGCAGGAGCTTTATGAGAAGAAGCTTGTCACCTATCCGAGAACAGACGCCAGAGTGCTTTCGACGGCAGTATCAAAGGAGATCACAAAGAACCTGAACGGGCTGAGTAAATACCAGATGGCTGCACCATATATGCAGGATATTCTGCATTATGGAGCATATAAAAATCTGGCAAAGACGCGTTATGTCAATGACAAGCAGATCACGGATCATTATGCGATCATCCCGACAGGACAGGGACTTTCAGCATTGAATTCGGTATCTGCAACGGCTCATCATGTGTATGATGTGATCGTCCGGAGGTTTCTGAGTATCTTCTATCCTCCGGCAGTTTATCAGAAAGTGGCGTTGATAACACAGATCGGAAAAGAACAGTTTTTCTCCAACTTCCGTGTACTTGCGGAAGAAGGATATCTGAAGGTGGCAGGGGTCCCTGTCCCAAAGAAAAATGCAAATGGAAATGACGCGGAAGGAGATGGAAGTGATAACAATGTGGATCTGGATGCCGCATTTTTTGCATCCATCCAGAAGTTAAAAAAAGGTGATATCCTGGATGTGAAATCACTGGATATTAAAGAGGGAGAAACTTCACCGCCGAAGAGATACAATTCCGGTTCCATGATCCTTGCGATGGAAAATGCAGGTCAGCTGATCGAGGATGAGGAACTTCGTGCGCAGATCAAAGGAAGCGGGATCGGAACCAGTGCGACCAGGGCGGAGATCCTGAAAAAGCTCTTCAATATCAAATATCTGGCATTGAATAAAAAGACGCAGGTGATCACACCGACGCTTCTTGGAGAAATGATCTATGATGTGGTGTTGAATTCTATCCGTTCACTTCTGAATCCGGAGCTGACGGCAAGCTGGGAAAAGGGGCTTAACTATGTGGCAGAGGGAGAAATTACATCGGATGAATATATGACAAAACTGGATCATTTTATTGTTAGCAGAACCAACGGAGTACTGGGACTGAATAACCAGTATCAGTTAAGAAGCTGCTATGACAGGGCAGCAGCATTTTATAAAAAAGAAACCAAAGGCAGAGCATCGAAAGGAAAGAAAGAATGAAAGAAATGACGGTTAAAGAAATGTATACGCTGGAAGAGACGATCGCAAAGGATTTGTTTGAAGGAGTGACCTACCCGTGGGAAGTACTTCCGAAAATCAGCAGTTTTATCCTGGAACTGGGTGCGTCTCTTCCGGAAGAAGAGTATGAAAAACGTGGAGAAAATGTGTGGGTTGCCAGATCCGCAAAGGTTGCACCGACTGCATTTATCGGCGGTCCGGCGATCATCGGAAAGGACGCAGAGGTAAGACACTGTGCGTTTATCCGTGGAAATGCGATCGTAGGAGAAGGGGCAGTTGTCGGAAATTCTACCGAGCTGAAAAATGTGGTCCTCTTCAATAAAGTACAGGTTCCACATTATAATTATGTGGGGGATTCAATCCTTGGATACAAGTCACATATGGGAGCAGGTTCTATCACATCTAATGTGAAATCCGATAAAAAACTGGTGGTTGTAAAGACGCCGGAAGGAAATATCGAGACCGGTATGAAAAAGTTCGGCGCGATGCTGGGTGACCATGTAGAAGTTGGATGTGGAACCATTCTGAACCCGGGAAGTGTAGTAGGACCGCATACCAATATTTATCCACTTTCTTCGGTGAGAGGATTTGTGCCGGGAGGAAGTATTTACAAATGTGCAGGTGAAGTAGTTGAAATGAGACAGGAGTAATGTCGGATGAAGCTTACAATACTTGGAACGGGAAATGCAACAGTAACGGAATGCTATAATACATGTTTTGCCCTCTCGGATGGAAACAGGCATTTTCTGGTGGATACCGGCGGCGGAAACCGTATTTTAAAGGTGTTAAAAGACACCGGGATCCAGCTGGAAGACATTCACGATATTTTTATTACCCATGAACATATCGATCATCTTCTGGGCGTGATCTGGCTGATACGGATGATCGGGCAGAAGAAGATCGGCCAGGGAAAATATGAGGGGAATCTGCGGATCTACTGCCATGAAGAGCTGGCAAGATCAATCCGCATGATCGCAGAGCTTACAATCCAGAAAAAGGTGACGAAATATTTTGATGACCGGATTCTTTTTGTGCCGGTGCATCACGGAGAGACAAAGGAAATCCTTGGCTGTCCGGTCACCTTTTTCGATATTTTTTCCACGAAGGCAAAGCAGTTCGGGTTTACGATGCTGCTTCCGAACGGAGTGAAGTTTACCTGCTGCGGTGACGAACCGTACAATGAGAAAGATTATGAATTTGTGAAAGGCAGCGACTGGCTGACCCATGAGGCGTTCTGCCTGTATGGAGAAGCAGATAAGTTCAAGCCTTATGAAAAGCACCACAGTACTGTGAAAGAAGCATGTCAGCTTGCCGAGGAGCTTCAGATTCCGCATCTGATCTTGTATCATACGGAAGAGATGCATCTTAAGGAGAGGAAAGAGCTTTATACGCGGGAAGGACGGGAGTACTATCACGGGAAGTTGTTTGTACCGGATGATCTTGAGGTGTTTGAGCTTTAGATTGCAGGACGGGCGGTCTGCGGGAAAATAGAAGACGGACGCGCTTTTAATAAAATAAACCGGACAGATTTAGTTGTGCAGGGCATTCCGATGAGCCTCCGAATGCGAAATTATGTCAGCAATGGCTTCCATAATTTTTAAGTCTCATCTTCATTGCACAAAAGACAATCTGTCCGGCTTATTTTATCTCAGTCGAGAAGACTCCCACCTTTTCAGGTGGTGAGTAATAGCAAATTTGTCTCAGTGGGAGTCCAATCTCCGACTGAGATAAACGCTCCGCGAGGATGCGCAGTGATTCTGATAGGAATATGTCAGCTTCGCTGACCAGAATCACGCGCCAAGTCTCACGGATGTTCGACTTGAATAAAAGCGCTGTGTGCTGGCTATGAGGGAAAGACCTTGGGTGCTGGAGAGTTAAGTTGTGATGCGAGAGAAGGGGAGTATCCTGCGCAAAGAGGAGAAATTATGAGCGGTTCAGAAGGGGAGGGGGAAAGAGAAGAAGTGTTCTGGTTGTGGGGGAAGGGGGAGATGTGGTATGATGGGGGAGTCAGAAGCTTTGAGGATCTGGGCGAGAAAGGTTTTCGGGAGGGGTTCGGTTTCTTCTCCGGGGAAGGTGAGACGTGTGGATCTGATTTAAAAATGTAGTTGACAAACCAGAACATATGTACTAATATAGAACCAGAACAAACATTCGTTCGATGGAGAGCGTGGGCGAAGAATCTGGGATAAGGAGATTAATGATGGCGAATAATACAATGAATGATGAGAATAAAAAGAAAGCATTAGACGCAGCAATTGCAAAGCTTGAGAAAGATTTTGGTAAGGGAGCAGTTATGAAGCTGGGTGATCCGGCGGCACAGGTGCATGTTGAGACGGTTCCGACCGGTTCTTTGAGTCTGGATCTGGCACTTGGTGTTGGCGGCGTTCCGAAAGGACGTATTATTGAAATTTATGGACCTGAATCAAGTGGTAAGACGACAGTTGCATTACATATGATCGCAGAAGTACAGAAAAGAGGCGGCATTGCGGGATTTATCGATGCAGAGCATGCACTGGATCCGGTATATGCGAAGAATATCGGTGTAGATATTGATGAACTTTACATTTCACAGCCAGACAGCGGAGATCAGGCATTGGAGATCACTGAGACAATGGTACGTTCCGGTGCGATTGACATTATCGTAGTCGATTCTGTTGCAGCACTTGTTCCGAAGCAGGAGATTGAGGGGGATATGGGTGATACACATGTAGGTCTGCAGGCAAGACTGATGTCACAGGCACTCAGAAAGCTGACACCGGTTATCAGTAAATCAAACTGTGTTGTAATCTTTATCAACCAGCTGCGTGAGAAGGTTGGCGTTATGTTCGGTAATCCGGAGACAACAACGGGTGGACGAGCACTGAAGTTCTATTCATCTGTCCGTATGGATGTCCGCAGAACTGAGACTCTGAAGCAGGGCGGAGAGATGGTTGGTAACCATGTCCGCGTGAAGATCGTGAAGAATAAAATTGCACCTCCGTTCAAGGAAGCAGAATTTGATATCATGTTCGGAAAAGGAATTTCCAGAGAAGGAGATATCCTGGATCTTGCGACGAAGATTGATCTGGTCAATAAGAGTGGTGCATGGTATGCATACAACGGAGAAAAGATCGGTCAGGGACGTGAGAATGCAAAGTCTTATCTGACAACACATCCGGAGATTATGGAAGAGATTGAAGAAAAAGTCCGTGCGCATTACGGAATCGGTGCAGAAGGGCAGGAAGCAGAAGAACCGGCACAGGCTGCTCCGGCAGATGCTGAAGAAGTGATGGATGAGGAAGAATAAAACATATGATGAGAATTACCCGAATCGAGCCAGTTACAAAGACAAAGTATCGGGTATCTGTTGATGAGCAGTTCGCCTTTGTGGTTTACAAAGGCGAACTGTCCCGTTTTCACCTGAAAGAAGAGTGTGAATTGACAGAGGATACTTATGCAAAGATCAAAGAAGTCCTTTTGAAGCGGGCAAAGCTTCGTGCGATGCACCTGCTGAATGACATGGCAAGAACTGAATCCCAGCTCAGAGATAAATTAAAGCTGGGCGGCTATCCATCGGAGATCACCGAAGCGGCGATTGCTTATGTGAAATCATTTGGATATATCAATGATGACGCCTACATTCGGAACTTTATAGACAGCAGGAAAGATAAAAAGAGCAGACGGGAGATTTATGCCCTTCTGAGACAGAAGGGCGTGGATATGAACCGGGCAGAAGAGATCATGGAAGAGATGTATGAAGAGCATTCCGATCAGGAAGCAATCCGGGAGCTTCTTCGCAAAAAGCACTGGGACTTTGCCTGTACAGATCCGAAAGAAAAGCAGAAAATATATGGATATTTGGTGCGGAAAGGATTTCGTTACGAAGATATCCGTCAAGTAATACAAGTTTGCGATTGGAATGCTTGACATATTTGTGAAAACAGTATAGAATTTAAGTGTTGTATTTGTACAATGAAAACTAAATAAGGAGGTGCTCCTGTGCTGATACCTATAATTATTGCTGTAGTTGTTACGCTTATAGTAGTAATGCCGGTTACTTATTTTGTTACTGTTTCCAAGTTGAAGAACGATGCAAATTCTAAAATTGGGAACGCTGATGTAAAAGCAAGAGAAATTATTGATGATGCTTTGAAGACAGCAGAGACAAAGAAGAAGGAAGCACTTTTGGAAGTAAAGGAAGAGTCCATCAAGACAAAGAATGAACTTGAAAAAGAGACTAAGGAACGCAGAGCTGAACTTCAGCGTTATGAAAAGCGTGTACTTTCAAAAGAAGAATCTCTGGATAAGAGATCTGCGGCAATTGAGCAGAGAGAGACTGCATTTACTGCAAAAGAGACAGCGATGAAGCAGCGGGAGGCTGAAGTTGAAGAACTCAGCCAGAAAAGAGTACAGGAACTAGAAAGAATCTCAGGACTTACCTCCGAACAGGCAAAGGATTATCTATTAAAAACTGTTGAAGAAGATGTGAAACATGACACTGCCAAGATGGTGAAAGAGCTTGAAACACGTGCAAAGGAAGAGGCTGACAAGAAGGCGAAAGAGTATGTTGTCACCGCAATCCAGAGATGTGCGGCAGATCATGTGGCTGAAACTACGATCTCGGTAGTTCAGCTTCCAAGTGACGAGATGAAGGGTAGAATTATCGGACGAGAGGGACGGAATATCCGTACTCTTGAGACACTGACAGGAGTAGAGCTTATTATTGATGATACTCCGGAGGCAGTTGTTCTTTCCGGATTTGATCCAATCCGAAGAGAAGTGGCAAGAATTGCACTGGAGCGTTTGATCGTAGATGGACGAATCCATCCTGCAAGAATCGAAGAGATGGTTGAAAAAGCGCAGAAAGAAGTAGAGACTATGATGCGCGAAGAAGGAGAGGCAGCAGCACTTGAAGTTGGTGTACACGGCATCCATCCAGAACTGATTCGTCTTCTTGGACGTATGAAGTTCAGAACGAGCTACGGTCAGAATGCACTGAAGCATTCAATCGAGGTTGCTCAGCTATCCGGATTGCTTGCGGGCGAGATCGGGCTGGATGTCCGTATCGCAAAGCGTGCAGGTCTTTTACATGACATCGGTAAATCGATTGATCACGATGTAGAAGGTTCACATGTTCAGATTGGTGTAGACCTTTGTAGAAAATACAAAGAGTCTGCAACGGTTATTAATGCTGTCGAAGCACATCATGGAG
>OLWB01002939.1_pt1 | contig 12958 bp, 7 predicted proteins | sample 1673331 | NCBI WGS metagenome assembly OLWB01 (sample SAMEA3178943, study PRJEB25190) | human gut metagenome | biome: human gut; feature: human-associated habitat; material: faeces | place: Austria | collected 2013
GCCTGTCCGCCGGTGTTGGAGTACACCTCGGTGTCCAGCACCAGCAGGTTCACGTCACGGTTCTGCGCCATCACATGGTCGATGCCGCCGAAGCCGATGTCATACGCCCAGCCGTCGCCGCCCACAGCCCAGATGGACTTCTTGGCCAGATAGGCTCTGTTCTCAAGGATGTATTTCACGTCCTCCGTCTGCTGGGCCTTTTCCAGCGCGGCCAGCAGCGCGTCAGTGACGGCACGGGAGCTCTCGTGCTTATTCCACCCGTTCTGGTAGGCCTCCACCGCTTCCGCGGCAATACCCGCGGACTTGATGGCGTCCAGACGGAGCAGCAGCTCCTTACGGATGGCGTCCTGCGCGTGGAAGAAGCCGTAGGCAAACTCGGCGTTGTCCTCAAACAGGGAGTGCTCCCACGCGGGGCCGTGGCCGTGGCAGTCCTTGCAGTAGGGCAGGATCGGTGCGCCGCCGCTGATGGCGGAGGAGCAGCCGGCGGCGTTGCCGGCGTACATGTGGTCGCCGAACAGCTGGCTCAGGAGCTTGATGTACGTCGTCTCCGCGCAGCCAGCGCAGGCAGCGGAGAACTGGAAGTAGGGCTTGGCGAACTGGATGCTCTTCACGGACTTGTCGCTGATAACGTCCGGCTTCAGATACTTCTCGTCCATCGCCACCTGATCGAACAGGGGCTGCTCTGCCTTCATCTCCTCGAAGGGAGCCATGGTCAGCGCGCCCTCGGCGGGGCACGCCGTCAGGCACACGCCGCAGCCCAGGCAATCGTAGGGGGACACCTGCATCCGGAAGGCATACGCCGGAGCGTCCTTGCCCAGGCCCTTGGCCGGCGCGGTGACAAATCCGGCGGGCACCTGTGCCTTTTCCTCCTCGGTCAGCAGCACCGGGCGGATGGCCGCGTGGGGACAGCTCATGGCGCAGCGGTTGCACTGGATGCACGCCGCGGCGTCCCACTTGGGTACGGCGGTGGCCACACCGCGCTTGGAATAGGCGGAGGTGCCGTTCTCCCACGTGCCGTCCAGCACGCCGTGCTTCTGGAACACGGACACGGGCAGCTTGTCGCCCTGCTGCCGATCCATGGGCAGCACAATGTCGCGGACAAAGGGCGTGGCGCTGATCTCGGCGGCAGGTGCGTCCTGCGCGTCCGCCCACGCCGCGGGAATGTCCACCTTCACGGCGGCGTTTACGCCCACATCCACGGCCTTGTCGTTCAGATCCACGATCTTCTGCCCGGCCTTCTTGAAATAGGTGGCGTAGTTGTTCTTCTTCATATCCGCCACAGCCACATCCATGGGGATGACCTTGGTCAGGGCGAAGAACGCGCCCTGCAGGATATTGTTGGTGTGCTTGCCCAGGCCGATCTCCGCCGCCAGCTTCGCCGCGTCAATGATATAGAACTGCGCGTGCTTCCGCGCCAGATCCCGCTTCATCTTGGCGGGGAGGTGCTCCTCCAGCTCCTCCGTCGTCCACGGGCAGTTCAGCAGGAACGTGCCGCCGTCCTTCAGATCCTCGGTCAGGTCGTACTTCTTGACATATGTCGGCGCGTGGCAGGCCACAAAGTCGGCGGAGGACACCAGATAGGTGCTGCGGATGGGCATGTCACCGAAGCGCAGATGGCTCTGGGTCAGGCCGCCGGATTTCATGGAGTCGTAGGAGAAATACGCCTGGGCGTGCTTGTCAGCCACCAGGCCGATGGTGGAAATGGCGTTCTTGTTGGCGCCCACGGTGCCGTCGCCGCCCAGACCCCAGATCTTGCAGGAGATCTCGCCGGGATGGGGGAACTCCACGTTCTCATAGGTCAGAGAGGTGTGGGTCACATCGTCGTTGATGCCGATGGTAAAGTTGTTTTTCGGTGTCTCCTGCCGCAGGTTGTCGTATACGGCGATCAGCTGGCCGGGAGTGGTGTCCTTGCTGGACAGACCGTAGCGGCCGCCCACCACGCGGATGTCGCCGCGTCCGGCCTGATTCAGCGCCGTTACCACGTCCAGATACACCGGCTCACCCACGGAGCCCGTCTCCTTGCTGCGATCCAGCACGGCGATGCGCTTGCAGCTGGCGGGGATGGCGGCGGAGAAATCGGGCACGGAGAAGGGGCGGTACAGATGGATCTGCACCATGCCCACCTTGCGTCCGCAGGCGTTGAGGTAGTCCACTGTCTCCCGCAGTGCCTCGGTGACGGAGCACATGGCCACCACGACCTCCTCGGCGTCGGGCGCGCCGTAGTAATTGAACAGCTTGTAGTCCCGGCCGGTGATTTTATTGATCTCGTCCATGTAGTGCTGCACGGTACCGGGCACGATGGCACTCTTGACGTTAGCGCCCTCCTTGCACTGGAAGTACACGTCGGGGTTCACGTTGTTGCCGCGGTTGGTGGGATGCTCCGGATTCAGAGCGTCCCGGCGGAAGGCCTTCAGTGCCTCGTAGTCGATCAGACCCCGCAGCTCCTCATAGTCCAGCGCCTCGATGCGCTGCATCTCGTGGGAGGTGCGGAAGCCGTCAAAGCAGTGCATGAAGGCGTACTTCGCTTTGATGGCGGACAGGTGCGCCACCGCCGCCAGATCCATGGCCTCTTGCGGGGAGGCGGACATCAGCATGGCGTAGCCGGTGGTGCGGCAGGTCATAAAGTCCGTATGGTCGCCGAAAATGGAGTGATGGTTGCTGGTGACCACGCGGGATGCGATGTGCATCACGCTGGGGAGGAACTGTCCGCCCATGGCGTACATAGCCGGGATCATCAGCATCAGTCCCTGAGAGGACGTGAACGTGGTGGTCAGGGCGCCCGCCTGCAGGGAGCCGTGGCAGGTGCCGGCGGCACCGGCCTCGGACTGCATCTGGATCACGTCCACCGGCGTGCCGAACAGGTTCTTTTTCCCCTTGGCGGACCACTCATCCACCTTTTCCGCCATAGGGGAGGACGGCGTGATGGGATAAATGGCCGCCACCTCAGTAAAGGCGTAGGCAGAATGGGCGGCGGCGGTATTGCCGTCCATGACCACATAATTCTTTTTGCTCATATTTTTTCCCAACTTTCACTTTTCACCGTGGAAGGCTGCGATGTCTGCCTTCGCCATGTTCATAAAGATCGCGGTATCGCAGGAATATCCCACAAAGCGGACGCCCATTTCCAGCAGCCTTCTGCCGGACTCCGCAGAGTCGGCGAAGCAGCCCACCTGCACGCCCTTTGCCGCCGCCTTGCGGCAGATCTCGCCGATCAACTCCATGACTCTGGGGTGGGTGATCTGCCCGATGATGCCGAGGGAGGCGGACAGGTCATAGGGTCCCACGAACACAATGTCTACGCCGTCCACGCTGAGGATCTCGTCCAGATTGTCGATGGCCTTCTGTCCCTCCGCCTGAAGGATCACCACCGTGTCCTGCGCCTGCGTGAAGTACTCCGCACCCGGCACCGCGCCGTAGGCGGCGGAGCGGACAAAGCGGCAGGTGCCACGGGTGCCGCGGGGAGAGAATTTCGCGGCGGATACAGCGGTGCGCGCCTGATCGGCACTGTCAATCTGGGGGATCATAACTGCACCGGCACCAACGTCCAGCGCCTGATCGATCCAGATATCCGTCCCACGGGGAACGCGAACCACAGGGCAGACGCCGGACACATTGGCGGCGCGGATCAGATTCTGCAGATTTTCAAATGTGCCGGGGCCATGTTCCATATCCAGCAACACAAAATCATATCCGGCGTAACCGGCAGCCTCCACAAAGGCGGGGTCGGAGGTAATCATAAAGGGGCCGAAAGCACCCTGCTCCGATGCCATGGCAGCCTTGAAGTTCTTAACGCTTTCCATTGTCGGCATAGTAACGTTTCTTTCCATAATAATTCCTCCTAAGTAAATCGTTTTGATACATAAAGAAAAGCGGCGACTGTGTCAATGGTTCTGTCCTGTGGCCGTTTTTCATGGAACAGTGGTCTTGTTACTTCATATCGGGATACGTCTTGCGAACATAGGCGTCAATGCGGCGGACGGCTTCCTTCAGGTTCTCGTCGGAGTTGGCGAACACAAGACGCAGATATCCCTCGCCGCAGGCGCCGAAGGCGGAGCCGGGCACGGTGACCACACCGGCGTTGACCACCAGCTCCTCGGCGAACTCTTGGGCGGACTTGCCGAAGGCCTTGATGTTGGCGAAGGCATAGAAGCTGCCGGCGGACTTCTTGCAGCTGAAGCCGGGAATGGCGTTGATGCCGTCGATGAGGATATCCCGGCGGCGGGTGTAGTCCGCCACCATCTGCTTGACGCACGCGTCGCTCTTCAGCGCCTCGGCGGCGGCCACCTGGGAGAAGCTGGACACGCAGGAGGCGATGGCCTCGTTCATCTGTGCCATCTTCTTGACGCAGGCGGGGTCGGGAGCGATGACATAGCCCACACGCCAGCCGGTCATGGCATAGGACTTGGAGAAGCTATTCAGCACGAACACACGGTCACGGACCTCCGGCACCTGAGCGATGCTGAAGGGCTCCGCGCCATCGTAGACGATGCTGTCATAGGGCTCGTCGGACAGCACCCACAGGTTGTGCTTCTTCACCACTTCGGCGATGGCCAGGATGTCCGCCTTGGTCAGCACCGCGCCGGTGGGGTTGCAGGGGGAGTTCAGCAGCAGCGCCTTGGTGTGGGGCGTGATGCACTTCTCGATATCCGCCGCCATCATGCGGTAGTCGTTGTCCTCATAGGTGGGCACCGGCTTGGCGCACGCGCCGGTCAGGGATGCCTGACCGTAGTAGTTGGGGAAGCAGGGGTCGGGCACCAGGATCTCATCGCCGGGATCCAGCAGTAGCATCATGGTCAGCATCAGGCCTTCCATAGCGCCCACAGTGACCATCACATGGTCGGCGGTGTAGCCGTCCCAGTGGCTCTTCTGATACTTCTCCGCCACCGCCTGCCGCAGCACAGGCATACCTGCGTTTGGCGTATAGTGTGTCTCGCCGGCGTCCATGGCCTTCTTGGCGGCCTCCTTGATATAGTCGGGAGTATCAAAGTTGGGCTCACCTACCGTCAGCTTGATGGCGTTGGGATACTGAGCCGCCAGATCGAACATCTTACGGATGCCGGAGGGCGGGTAATTCCGCGCCGCTTTGGAAAATTCTCTGCTCATAAGTTATAGATCCTTTCGTAATAAGACAGCAGGGTTTGATGGATATCCAGCGCGCCGATCATCTCGCCGCCCTTCCAGTATCGGATGGGCAGACGCTGGGTGTTGGACAGCAGTACCTCATAGCCGTCCGTTCCCACACGGTCGGCCACCTCTTGGAGCGTGAGGACCTCGTCGCCGTCCCGGCCAATCAGCGTGGCCACGTCGCCCATGGCGACGTTCTCGATCTCCGTCACGTCGATCATCAGCTGATCCATGCACACGCAGCCCACCATGGGAGCGCGCTTGCCGTGGAGCAGCACACAGCCCTTGTTCTTCAGCCGCCGCAGACAGATCATATCGGCGTAGCCCAGGGGCAGCACCGCAATGCGGGTGGGGCGCTGGGCGATAAAGGCCAGGTCGTAGCCCACCCCCTCGCCGGGAGCCAGTTCCTTGACGCAGGCTACCTCCGCCCGGAGAGCAAAGGCGTCCTTCAGCTGTACACGGGCCTTGCAGACCTCGTTGGAGGAGTAGGAGCCGAAAACCATGCTGCCGAAGCGGATCATGTCCTGGTGATACTCCGGAGAGTCCAGGATGATGCCGCAGTTGGACAGATGCTTCACGGGAATATCCACGCCCCGCGCCGCCAGCATCTCCTTGAAGGCGGCAAAGCCGCGGTACTGGTAGTGGACATACTCCTTTTCCCGCATGGCGGAGGTGGCGAAGTGGGTAAACAGTCCCTCTACGCACACGTTAGGCAGATCACAGATGGCAGCCACCGTGTCTGCGCTCTGCGCACTGACGTTAAAGCCCAGGCGGTGCATGCCGGTGTCCACCTTGATGTGGATGTAGGCGGTCTTGCCCTGGGCCTGGGCCTGCTGGGAGAGAGTCAGGGCCTGTTCGTAGGTATATACGCAGGGGCGGATGCCGTAACGGACGATCTCCCCCATCATATCCAGAGGCGTATAGCCAAGAATCAGCACCTTGGCCTGGGGAGCCGCCAGCCGGGCCAGCCGGGCCTCGGAATAGGTGGCCACCGCCATCCACTCTACACCGGACTCGCCCAGAATGCGGGCCACCTCGAAAATGCCGTGGCCGTAGGCGTTTCCTTTGATCACCGGCATCGCCATGACGGGGCGTCCCGCGTCCTTCTGAGCCAGGGCCTGAACAGCTTTTACATTGTGGACGATATTCTCCAGTTCAACATCGATCCACGCGGCTCTTGTACGGTTCATATCGTTTCTCCTTTTTCTGTCGCTGTGATGGTATCCCGGTCAATGACCGGGATACCATCGTGATATGGCAGCAGCTTTTGGGTGTCGCTTACTTGGCGGCGGTCTCCTCAGGCAGCTTCTTCAGCTCCTCGCCGTTGGGGCCAGCAAAACGGCGACCCCAGCCGGTGATGGAGGCGAACAGCATAATGGCCAGTAGTGCCCAGGCGTAAACGGGATAGAAGAAGATCTCTTCCGCGCCGATGGCGGGTACCACGTCGCCGAACAGGGCGTTGCCCTGAGCGGAGTAGGTGGCGGTTGCCAGCGCGATGGAGGTCCAGGGCAGAGTGTATGCCAGAGAGCAGGAGGAGGCATCCAGCAGATTGGCACGGCGATAGGGATGGATGTGGAATCTCTCTCCCATGGGTTTGGCATAGGGAACACCGATGGCCAGAATGGCGGGAGTGTTGATACCGGTCATACCGGCCAGGATGGCGGACAGGATGACGATGGACAGCTCCGCGCCGCAGACGCCGCGGATGACCTTGGTGGCAATGTCGATGAGGAGCTTGTCGCCCTCGCCGGCCTTCATGACGCCCACCATGCCCATGACCAGCAGGCACAGGATCACGATGTCGGCCATGCCGCCGATGCCGTCCACCAGGGTACCGGAAACGCCGCCCTCGCTCAGGCAGATGATATCAGACAGGGTCAGCAGACCGGTGGGCAGCGCCACGACGATAACAGCGGCGGTACCGGCGATGCAGGCGTAGATCACGTCGCCCTTCTTGATGGCCAGGTAGATGGTTAGGATGGCGGGGATCAGCATCAGCAGGCCCTTGGGGTTCATGTACTCAGCGATCAGGTCGTGAGGCAGAGCCTCACCGGTGACGCTGCCGCCGCCACCGAAGAACAGAATGAACAGGATGGTGATGGCTGCGGCCACAGCGGAGTAGCGCAGGCGGGACTTCACGACGCCGGTGATATCAGCACCCTGGGTCAGTGCAGAACAGATGGTTGTGTCGGAAACGGGGGCCAGATTATCACCGAAGGCACCGCCGCCGATGATGGCACCGGCCAGAACCAAGGGATTGGCACCCAGCAGGCAGCCGGCGGGATACAGGATGGAGATACCGGCGATGGTAGTGCCCAAGCCGGTACCGGCGGCCGTGGCGAACGCGGCGCAGGAGATGAACGCGACCAGAACGAACAGCATACCGTGAGCACCCACGTTATAGGCGGCCCACACAATGCCTTGTACCAGACCGGCGGCACGCAGCGTGGTGGTAAAAATACCGGCAAAGATCCAGCACAGCACGGGAACGGAGGTCAACTTCTGGGCAATGCCCTCCGCGATGGCATCGCCATAGCGAATCTTATCCTTAGCCAGGAAGAAGGCAATCATCAGACCAACGATGCAGCAGATCCACATGGAGCGCTCCGACACAGCATCCAACACCACGGACACGATGATCATGCCCAAGAAAATGATGAACGGCAGGAACGATACCCATCGACCCGTATAGAATTCCAATTTCTTTCCTTCAGTCTTCATTTCAAGTTCCATTGCTTTTTCTCCTTTTCTCGTAATAGTATTGTGGGGAAGGGGGGCTGTGTCTTTCGGGCGTCACCTCTTTCTGTTTCTCGGATAAAAGTATGTCCACGCCTTGCTTAGATTCCATAATACGAAATATGTTACCGCAATATGAAATTTTAAGTATATTATTACCTCATACTTGAGAAATGTCAATCCCTTATTTTGACAAAAAAACTATTGTTATGTATTGCAAAATGACTAAAAGTAAGCTATTATATGGTTATGTTTTCACAATACGGAAAGGAATTGCCATGAAGGATAGCAACGGATCTGTTCAATCCATTGATCGTGTATTCGATATTTTAGAAGTGCTCTCAGCCACACCGCAGGGACTTGCGCTGTCAGATTTGGCGGCAGCCACCTCTTTGCATACGAGCACTGCACACCGGCTTTTGGCTTCGCTTGCAAACAGGGGCTATGTAAGAAAAGACGCAGAAAATGGGAAATATCGTTTAACACTTCGGCTATATGAAATATCCCGTCGCGTCTCGACCGTATTGAATCTTTTTTCGGCCTCTAAGCCTTTGCTGGAAAAGCTGTCCAACGATGTCAAGGAGATTGTGCATCTGGTGGAGCGCGACGGAAACGAGGTCGTTTATCTCCACAAATTTGAGCCGCTTCTTCGCCCCATCAGCATCACATCGTCTGTCGGACTGCACAATCCCATGTACTGTACCGGCGTGGGCAAGAGCATCATGGCCTACCTGCCGGAAAAGGAGGTGCGCGCCATCTGGGACGGCACACAGGTCATTCCGTTCACCCCCAAGACCATCACCACATGGGAGGCCCTGCAGGAGGATCTATCCTGCGTCCGTGAGAGGGGCTATGCCATCGACGACGAGGAGCATGATTTGGGGGTTCGGTGCATTGCTGCCCCTATCTATAATTGGAACGGAACACCGGTAGGTGCGATGAGCATTTCCGGCACTGTCGCCAGAATGACACCCGATAAGATTGAGAAATTTTCACCCAAACTTATAAGTACCGCTGAAAAAATCAGTGAATTGATGGGCTGGCATGCGTGATGCATCCCTTTTCGCCCACAACAGGAAAAGGAGGGGGCAAGCGTTGGAGCCCAACGCTTGCCCCCTCCTTTTTGCGCTTTCGGCACAATGGCACAAGGAAGTGTCTATTGTATCCTTCTATTGCTCCACTGTCGTTTCCGCGCTTGGTTCGCATTCAGGATCAGAGTGCGCGGCGGCGCAAAGTGACCCCTTTGCGATCAAGGAACTGGCACCAGGCGTTGACTTTTTTTGTATATCGGACAGAGCCTGTGTGCCAGGTTCTGTTATTGTGGAGCTGCTTGCGCAAGGTGTTTTTTGAAAAACTCAATGAAGTGTACGGCGGCCGGCGACGCATTCTTGATGCTGCGCACCACGAGCATGATCTCCCTGTAATACTGCGGCACTGTGGGACGGCTGGTCACGCGGTAGGAATTCTTTGTGAGGATCAGCTTCCCCATATATCCGAGACACAGATTGTTTTCTATCAACGAGAGGATGAGGTTATCATCGCGGCTGGTGTATTCCACACGTGGCGAAATTTTATTTCTCCGAAATACGCCCATAGCCTCCTTTTGACTACCCTCGTCAAAGAGGGCAGTCGGCTCAGAGCTGTAAACAGACAGAGGTATCGCCTCTGCCTCGGCATAAGGGCTGTCCTCCGGCACTACCGCCACAAACGGGTCACGCCGCACCAGAAAGGAATCAAATCCCATAGGGACCGGCGCGTCCATAAATCCAAAGTCGACCTCGTCGTGCAGCAGCATCTCGGTGACGCTGGCATCATCGCCCTCGCGGATCTCAATGCTGATATTGGGATAGTCCGTCTTGAATTCCTTCAGCACAGGTACCAATACATGGCAGGACACGCTGGAAAAGGTACCGATGCGGATATGGCCTATTTCAAGGCCGTGCAGTCTGGCGGCTTGCTCGGCCACAGCCTCCGCCGCGTCGCGCAGGTGGCGAATATAGGGGAGCATCTGCTCGCCGTCGGAAGTCAGTGTCACCCCGGACTGGCTGCGGTTGAGCAGCGTCATCTGAAGTTCGTCCTCCAGAGAACTGATAATCTGGCTTACGGCGGACTGGGAATAGTTGCAGTGCATGGCGGCCTTGGACATACTGCCAAGCTCGGCAACCTTCAGGAAAACGGCGTATTTGGATGTCACAGGAAACCCTTCTTTCTGCATGAATTACTTCTCCGGTAATAGTAACAGATTTTTTGCCTTCCTGTCAATTTCCTATCATTCCTAAAGCGGTGGAACACCCTGCAGACATCACCATGCAGAGATTATGCCACAGTTTTTCCGTTTTTGGTCATCAGTAACCGTGAAGACGAGGTTCGCGATTTTTGATAGTCCTATTGTAGCGGTCGGTAGGCATGGCAATATATACAAGTGGGCATCCCACCAATTGTGGAAAACAGATACAAATTGCGACTTACAGGAAACTTGTCGAACGCCAACTCCCATCACACAGCGTGATATAAGAAAACGTGAAGCAGCTGTTTGAACATCGTGATTAGCCGGCGACGGAAAAGTCCGCTATAATAAAATTAAAACCATAGGCGGAGCTGTGCCGCAAGGATCACATAATGAAGGAGAGTACATTATGGACAAGAAGAAAGCAGTCATCATGGACGGCAACGAAGCCGCCGCGTATGTATCCTACGCATTTACGGAAGTGGCGGGTATTTTCCCCATCACGCCCTCCAGCCCCATGGCGGAGCACGTGGACGAGTGGGCCGCCAACGGCAAGAAGAACCTGTTTGGCCAGCCGGTACAGGTGGTGGAGATGCAGTCCGAGGGCGGTGCCGCCGGTACGGTGCATGGCTCCCTGCAGTCCGGCGCACTGACCACCACCTACACCGCGTCGCAGGGCCTGCTGCTGATGATCCCCAATATGTATAAGATCGCCGGTGAGATGCTGCCGGGCGTGTTCCACGTCTCCGCCCGAACTCTGTCCGCCCACGCCCTGTCCATCTTCGGCGACCACAGCGACGTGATGGGCGTGCGCAGCACCGGCTTCGCCATGCTGGCGTCCTCCTCCCCGCAGGAGGTCATGGATCTGGGCGCGGTGGCACATCTGAGCGCCATCCACTGTCGGATGCCGTTTTTGCATTTCTTTGACGGCTTCCGCACCAGCCACGAAATTCAGAAGATCGAGGCGCTGGATTATGAGGAGCTGCGCCCGCTGGTGGATATGGACGCCCTGCGTGCTTTCCGCCGCAGCTCCCTGAACCCGGAGCATCCCGCCACCCGCGGCACCACCGTGAACCCCGACATCTTCTTCCAGTGCCGCGAGGCGTGCAACGAGAAGGTGTCGTCCATCCCCGAGGCGGTGGAGCACTACATGGCAGAGATCAGCAAGCTGACGGGACGGGAGTACAAGCTGTTCAACTACTACGGTACACCGGATGCAGAGCGAGTCATCGTACTCATGGGCAGCGCCGCTGAGACCGCCAAGGAGGCCATCGACCACCTGACCGCCAGGGGCGAAAAAGTGGGCCTGCTGAATGTCCATCTGTACCGCCCCTTCACCGCTGACAAGTTCGTGGCTGCCATCCCCGCCACCTGCAAGAAGCTGGCGGTGCTGGATCGCACCAAGGAGCCGGGTGCCATGGGCGAGCCGCTGTATCAGGATATCTGCTCTGTGTACAAGGAGTTGGACAGCGATATGGTCATCGTGGGCGGCCGCTACGGCCTGTCCAGTAAGGACACCACCCCCGGCCAGATCATCGCCGTGCTGGATAACCTGAAGCAGGATAAACCCAAGAATAATTTCACCGTAGGCATCGTGGACGACGTCACCCACACCTCTCTGGATGTGACCTGCGAGATCGACACCTCTCCCGCCGATCAGACCAGCGCCGAGTTCTGGGGCATGGGCTCCGACGGCACCGTGGGCGCCAACAAGAACTCCATCAAGATCATCGGCCACGCCACCGACCTGTACTGTCAGGCGTACTTCGTCTACGACTCCAAGAAGTCCGGCGGCCTGACCCAAAGCCACCTGCGCTTCGGCAAGACCCCCATCCGTTCCCCATATCTGATTCAGTCCGCCGATTTCGTGGCCTGCCACAACCCCTCCTATGTCCATAAGTACGACATGGTGAAGAATCTAAAGGAGGGCGGCGTGTTCCTGCTGAACTGCGCGTGGGACGCCGAGGGTCTGGAGAAGAACCTGCCCGCCGCCATGAAGCGCGCCCTAGCGGAGAAGAAAGCCAGGTTCTACACCATCGACGCCATCAAGATCGCCCGTGAGCTGGGGCTGGGCAGCCGCACCAACACCATTCTGCAGGCTGCCTTCTTCAAGCTGGCCAATGTGATCCCTCTGGAGCAGGCGGTGGCCGAGATGAAGGACGCTATCTATAAGACCTATTATAAGAAGAAGGGCCAGGCCGTGGTGGACATGAACAACGCCTCCATCGAGCACGGCATCAACGAGCTGGTGGAGGTGGCTATCCCCGCCGCGTGGGCTGATGCTAAGGATGCGCCCGTGGCGCGGAAGGCACCGGACTTCATCCGTGAGGTAGTGGATGTGATGAACCGTCAGGAGGGCGACAGCCTGCCGGTGTCCATTATGAAGAAATACGGTCTGGAGGACGGCACCTGGCACGCGGGCTCCACCAAGTATGAAAAGCGCGGTGCGGCTGTGGACGTTCCCCAGTGGGATATGACCAAGTGCATCCAGTGCAACCAGTGTGCGCTCGTCTGCCCCCATGCCGCCATCCGTCCCGTGCTGCTGGACGAAAACGAGCAGCAGCACGCTCCTGCCGGCTTCGAGACGAAGAAAGCCAACGGCGCGGAGTTGGGCAAATACCAGTATCGCATGCAGGTCTCTCCCTATGACTGCACCGGCTGCGGCAGCTGCGTCAATGTCTGCCCCGCCAAGGAGAAGGCGCTGACCATGCAGCCGCTGGAGAGCCAGCTGAATCAGGCGGAGAATTGGGAATACGCCGTGGAGACCGTCACCGTGAAGAAGGACGCCGTCAGCGATAAGACCGTCAAGGCATCCCAGTTCGCCAAGCCCTACTTCGAGTTCTCCGGCGCCTGCGCCGGCTGCGGCGAGAC
>OLWB01002946.1_pt1 | contig 12943 bp, 10 predicted proteins | sample 1673331 | NCBI WGS metagenome assembly OLWB01 (sample SAMEA3178943, study PRJEB25190) | human gut metagenome | biome: human gut; feature: human-associated habitat; material: faeces | place: Austria | collected 2013
TGCTCATCTAACATATCAATATTAATTGCGTTTATGTCAAATGGTACTATTGTCAGGGTTTCAAATTCCATAAAACGTCCAAAATCATTTTTTTCTCTTTCTTTACATACAATCATATTCTCAAGTCGTATTCCGTATTTACCTGTTATATATACACCTGGCTCGTTAGATGTAATCATACCTGGTTCAATGACGGCACTCAGATTCTTACCTTTTCCAAGTCTCCATCTGATATTATTAGGTCCCTCATGTACATTCATAAGATATCCCACACCATGTCCTGTTCCATGATTGTAGTCAAGTCCTTTACGCCATAATGCACTTCTGGCAAGAATATCTAAGTTTGCACCCGTAAGCCCATATAGGAATTTCGCATCTCCAAGAGCTAAATTACCTTTAAGGACAAGTGTATAATTATCTTTTTCTTCTTTCGTAAGTTCTCCACAGGCTAGGGTTCTCGTAATATCAGTTGTTCCTTCAAGATAATGAGCACCTGTATCTATAAGAACAAATGATTTATCCTGCAATTCTATGTTTGATGCCTCATCAGGCGAATAATGTACGATTGCACCATGACTTCCATAAGCCACAATAGCCTCAAAACTCTCTTCAATGAAGCCTTCCATCTTTGAACGTTCCTCTAGTAATTTGTTCGCTATATCTAACTCAGTAATGCCTTTACTGATATTTTGATTAAACCAATATAAGAATTTGACATATGCAATTCCGTCCTTAATATGTGCTTTGGCTTCATTTAGGACTTCTGTCTCATTTTTCATTGCCTTCATCTTAGTTGTCGGATTAACCATATTAAGAATCTTGCCTTTAAATAATTTCTTATATAACAGATAATTTATCTTATCAATATCTGCAAGTATAGGTCTGCCTTTAGATATCAATATCATCTTAGGTAAATCATTATATATTTCATTATAATCCTTAATTTCAACATTTATCCCTTTAAGATATTCACTTATTTTAGAGACAGAACACTGATTGCAATAAAGTGTTATCTTACTGTCAGTTACTGTAAGATAGCTTAATAATAATGGACTATATTCTATATCATTTGCACGAATATTTAAAAGCCATGCTATATCATCCAAAGTTGTTATAATATGTCCATATACATTTAATTCTGACATTCTGTCACGCAATCTTTCTATCTTAGATACAGCACTTTCACCAGTGTATTCTTCATCAAGTATAAATGCATCAGAACCCGGAAGTTCAGGTCTGTCCTGCCATATCTCGGCTGATAGATCTACATCTGATACAATACGTACTACTTTACCACAATTCTCAATCTTTCTTCTAAGGTTAATGACAGATGAAGCAACCATACATCTTCCGTCAAAGCCAAGAATCATATTATCTTCTAATCTGCTGAGCATAAACTCGTCAATTGTAGGAACACCCTCCATTCCTGCTCTGTATAAAACAATCCCACTGTCTTTTAATTCATCTTCTGCCTGCAGAAAATATCTGCCGTCAGTCCAAAGTCCTGCTTCATTCATTGTTACAATTAATGTTCCGGCTGAACCTGTAAAACCCGAAATGTATTCCCTTACTTTAAAATAATCACCTACAAATTCTGAACTGTGATAATCATCAGTAGGAATGTAATATATATCGATGTCGTGTTTTCTCATAACATCTCTTAATTCTTTGATTCTATCCATTTATTTCGCCACCATCTTGTTTATTCCATCATTTCAGAAGTATTTTCTTCTAAATGTTTATAATTACTTCCATAGAAAGTCTCTGGTTCTGTTCCGTTAACAACTTCAGCATATGCAGATACTTCGTGTTCATCGACAAATGGTTCTTCACTTCTTGCATTAACAGTTTGTCCAATTTTCAAACGGTATACAGAAACTGAACCATCATTAACCTTGAATGTTCCGAAGCCATCTTCATCAATTACTACATTCTCAGCTATATTTCTAAGTGCATCTACAAATGTAAGTCCTGCAAAATGTTTTCCGACATACATCTTCTTACTACCACCCTTTTCAACTGTCATTAAAACTGCCAGACCTGAATTCTTATATTCATCGACACCTTCTAAAGTCCAGCCTACAATCTTATCATCATCAAAATAATCGTGTAATCTTCCGTAGGCATTATATGTTCTTAATTTAAGCAAGGTTTTCAAATCTTTAACGGGCTTTATCTTATCATGTGGTATTCCGTAGAAATCACCATAGAATACACATGGATATCCCTCATTTCGAAGTAAAATAAGTGAATACGCATGTGGCTTAAACCATTCAAGTACGAAAGACTCCAAAGCCTGACCATACTGTGTATCATGATTATCTACAAAAGTGACTGATAAGTCAGGTCTTGAACTTAATAATGTGTTCTTAAGGATATATCTCATATCAAAATAACCATTACTTCTTGATGCATGATACATATTAAAATGCAATGGAACATCAAATAATGAAAGTGTTGATTCAGTTTTCTCAATATATCTTTCCAGAATAGGTAATTCCGCATTCCAATATTCACCAACCGCAAATATCGGTTTATTAAATTCTTTTCTAAGGCTTGTCAGCCAATTCTTATAGAAATTGAAGTCAATATGCTTAACAGCATCTAATCTGAATCCATCAACACCAGTGAATTCAAAATACCATTTTCCCCATCTGTCTAATTCTTCTACCACTTCCTCGTCACTCATATCTAAGTCAACGCCCATAAGATAATCATAGTTACCAAATTCGCCGTCAACATCACTATCCCATTCTTTACCAATGAATCTATAGATGCCATTTTCCTGACTTTTAGCATCATAGTCTGTTCCATGAAAATTCGTCCAGTCCCATTTGAAATTAGAATATTTACCATTTCGTCCCGGAAACGTGAATTTAGTCCATACAGTAATCTTTTTTTTACCCTGAATCTCTACATTTCTATCATTTTCATCATAACCATATGCAAAGATACGCTCTTTTTCATCTGCACCCATTCGATGACCTAATACAACATCAGCTAACACTTCTATATTATTCTGTTGCAAAGTTCTAACAGCCTCAAGATACTCATCTTTAGTTCCGTATTTAGTAGGTATAGTGCTTTTCTGGTTAAATTCACCTAAATCATACAAGTCATAAACTGCATATCCTACATCATTTATGCCACTTGCACCTTTATATGCCGGTGGTAACCATACCGATGTAATCCCGGCTGCTTTTAATACAGGAGCTTCTTTTGCTACTCTCTTCCAATGTGATGCATCAGGTTTTAAGTACCATTCAAAATCCTGCATCATCGTTTTATTTCGATCCATAACGAAAACCTTTCTTTAAATCATTATAATTTAATTCATATATAATCTGTTATTTAATAATTTTTTAATAAGCTACTAATGCATTATCGATTTCTTTATCAAATGACATAATGTATTAATCCATAGGTCTTACTGAAACTTCGCCTGTAGACAGTTTTTCTATTCTTCCGTCACTGTGTTCGACTACAAGTGCCGCAGTATTATCATCAATATCTTTAACTAAAAGTTGTTCTTTTGGTTCTTTGTCTTTTATGTATACATATTTACCTATAAGCATTGATTTCTCTTTGTATTTATCCATAAATTTGTGTTTTTCTAAATGCTTGTAATATTTATATATATTTGACAATACTTCGGAAGTTATCCTTGAACGGAGATTTTCTATTTCATACTCTGCACCATCCATAAAACCTGCCGCTATATTTCTTATATCCTCCGGGAATTCATCTTTAGGTGTTTTTAAATTAATTCCAATTCCTAAAACTGCATAGTCAAGTTTACCATTCTCTAAGTTCAGTGATGCTTCTGTAAGAATACCGCATACCTTTTTACCATTGCAATACACATCATTAACCCATTTGATTTCTGTTTTGACATTAGTCAATTTCTCGATTGCTTCTGAAACAGCTACTGCGGCCATTGTTGTAATAAATAATGCTTCTGTTGATATAACCTCAGGTTTTAATAAAATACTCATATATATTCCACTATTCGATGGCGAATAGAAATTCCTGTTAAGTCTGCCTCTTCCATTAGTCTGTTCTTCTGCGACTAATATTTTCCATTCTTTTGCACCTTCTGAAGCCATCTTCTTGAGAACTGCATTAGTTGATGTTATTGTCTTATAGACTTCTATATCAGCTTTATCACGTAATTCCTTATTCAGATTTTTATTTATCTCTTCTCTTGTAATAACATCGCTATTTTCTAACATACAATATCCCTTGTTATTTATTCCAACTATATTATAACCCTCTTTTGTAAGTGTCTTTACAGCTTTCCATACAGCACTTCTGCTGACATCTAATTCTTTAGCTATTTCTTCTCCTGAGAAATGTTGTCCTTTATTATTTTCTAAAATTTTTAAAACGTTATCTTTTACACTCATTTTTACACCAATCCTTATGTATTAAAATAATCGATTTTACTATTTCTGTATTTTACACCAAATCAACAAGTTTTTAAAGCCTTTTAAACTTAATTTGTTATTTAGGCTATCAAATCTTATAAATACTTCTTTAGTCGATTTTATTCGTGTTTATACGACACTTTATATATTATGAAAATTATCTGTGGCTTAGTATATTTTATATTGCATTTTATAATACTATCTGTTAAAGTATCAAAAGAAGATGTTTTCTTCTTAATAATATTGAAGTGAGGTTTGTAAATGAACGATTTAGAAAATCAGGAATTAGAAAATGATGAGGAAGCTACTGTTACTCTTGAACTTGATGATGGTACAAGTGTTGAATGTGCTGTTCTTACTATTTTCCCTGTAGGAGAAAATGATTATATCGCACTTCTTCCACTTGAAGGCGAAGCTGCTGAAGAGGGTGAAGTATATTTATATAAATATATGGAATCAGAAGAAGGCGAACCATCTTTAGACAATATCTTAGATGATGATGAATATGAAGCAGTTGCGGATGCTTTTGACGAACTATTAGATTCTCAGGAATATGATGAATTAATTCCTGAAGATGAACTCGATGACTAATTCCAGTCCTAAAAATTTTGTACCGTAATTTCAAACTAAAGAAGAGTGTCAAAGGTTCAATTCTTATTAAAAGAACCGAACTTTGGCACTCTTCTTTTTTATTCTCTTGTGTTTGTTATTATATATTTCTATACCTTAAACTGCAGTATATTATTATCTTCTGATTCAACCTTGCCTTTTGTTGACATATATGCACTTATTGTAAAGTCAATTGTATAATAGATAAATGCTACAAGTACAATCGCTTTGCCTATCTTAAACGGGATTTTCATTATTCCCATAAATACGACATTCTTAATAAATGCTGCATCTGCAACGGAATATAAGCCCCACGCAACACAACTCTCTAAGCAGAGTATTCCTTTGTAATTAAATGGTTTATTACTATAATCCCACCATAAACAACCAAATACCTTAATCATAATCTTAGCTGTCATAAATTCAACACAGGTTGCAAGACAGGAACCTAAGATAAATATTGTCACATAATGACCTGAGAAGCTTTTTAAAGCTGTATGTACAAAGATTCCACCAAAGCCATATATCGGACATATCGGTCCATGAATAAAGCCTCTGTTAATAAATTTCTTATTGCAATAAGAAATATAGATAGTTTCAACAACCCAACCCATAACACTGTACACTAAAAACCATAACGCGAAATTATAAAAATTTTCTCCAATTCCCGGTACTCTAACGTTCCACATATCTAAATCTCCATATTCTTAATGTATTTTTATTGCATTTTCAAAATCAGGCAATTTCTTCTTTATACGATTAACTGTTTCTAAAAAGCCACAATATTTATCTACATACATTACAACATAACCCTCCATTGTCTTAGGCGGAATTACTGTAAGCGGCCACATATGTTTAAGAATAATATCTCTTTCAACGTCATTTAGTTCAAAATATTTATCAGCATTATTAAGTGCTGTACGTGGATGAGTAAAACCATGGAAATGTTCTCCTGTATTCTTGCTGTGTGTATGCCAGTCATACAGGAACAAATCATGTAACAAACCACCTCTTGCTGCCGAAATATAATCAAAATTGTAATATTTACATATCTTATAACTTATATAAGATACTGATATGCAATGTTCTAATGTCGTAGTTGTTCCATGCTGGATATATTTATCCATCTCCTGAAACTTCTCATTATCCATTATATCATAGACACATTCCATATATCTCTTGTCATTAAGACATTCCTTACCAGTTAACCATTTTTCTGTATTAAGTTTCCTGATAATATCATTTTTTCTGATATCACCATAGATTTCTTTATTCATCAGAATTCCTTCCTACCAGCCAAGTAACCAATTATAAAGATTTTCATACTTCTTAGCTGAGTTAGCCCAAGAGAAGTCTGCTGCCATAGCTCTGTCTATTAGCTTATTCCACTCTCTCTTGTTATTATAATAAATATATTTTGCATAACGGATAATGTCAAGCATTTCGTGAGCATTATAATTCTTGAATGAGAAACCTGTGCCTGTACTTTCATATTGATTATATGGTTCAACAGTATCCTTAAGACCTCCCGTCTCTCTTACAATCGGAATAGTTCCATATCTTAAACTCATCAACTGGCTGAGTCCACAAGGCTCAAATAATGATGGCATTAAAAATGCATCACAAGCAGCATATACTCTGTGTGACATATCTTCTGAATAATAGATATTAGCTGAAACTCTATTGCCATACTTCCAATCATAATATCTGAACATATTCTCATATTTCTCTTCACCTGTTCCAAGGATTACAAACTGTACGTCATCTGTACATATCTCATCCATAACACAGGCAATTAAATCAAGTCCTTTCTGGTCTGTAAGTCTTGATACAAGACCTATCATAAATTTATCTTTATTAACTTCTAGGCCTAATTGCTCCTGAAGTGCAAGCTTGTTCTTATATTTCTCTTTTCTGAAATTAATTGCATTATATTTATAAGGTATTCTGTCATCTGTTTCAGGATTATATTCATTATAATCAATACCATTTACAATTCCACAAAGTGAATTACTTCTGGCTCTCATTAATCCGTCAAGTCCTTCACCATAAAATGCAGTCTTAATCTCTTCAGCATAGGTCTCACTAACTGTTGTAATGAAATCTGCGTATGCAATACCACCTTTCAGGAGATTCGCATCATCATATACCTTAAGTTTATCAGATGTAAAATAATAATCTGAAAGACCTGAGTCAGCCTGAATTGTCTTAATATCCCATACACCCTGGAATTTAAGGTTATGTATTGTCATTATTGACTTCATATTCTGATAGAATTCGCCACCTCTGAAGCTATCTTTCATATATACTGGAACTAGACCTGTCTGCCAGTCGTGACAATGAACTATATCTGGCTTGAATCCTATAACAGGAAGAACAGATAATGCTGCTCTTGAGAAAAATGCGAATTTCTCTAAGTCATATTTCAAATCACCATAAGGCTTTGGACCACCAAAATATGCCTCATTATCTATAAAATAAAAGGTTATTCCATCATGAACTAACTTAAATACGCCAACATATTTACTTCTATATCCTATATCCATATAAAAGTATGAAATAAATTCTAACTTTTCTGTAAAATGCCATGGCATACTAAGATATTTTGGCAATATTACACGCACATCAAATTCATTTTTATCAAAGCATTTTGGTAAAGAACCAACTACATCTGCAAGTCCTCCTGTTTTAATAAAAGGAACTGCCTCCGATGCAACAAACAGTATCTTCTTCATATAAGCAACCAAACCTTTCTACTCTCCCTGCTTTCTTACGCAGGCAAAATGTCTATTAACATTAATAACGTGGCTCAAAAAAAGAGCTATAATAATATTCATATTTACATATAAAAATATTATAACTCATTTTTCATATCATTTAAAGTGTTTTTTATCTAATTACACTTATATTCTAATCTGATTTTATCAGCTATAAGTGCAATGAATTCTGAATTAGTAGGTTTACCCTTACCATTATTTACAGTATATCCGAATAATTCATCTATAGTATCCATTTTTCCTCTTGTCCATGCAACTTCTATCGCGTGTCTTATTGCTCTTTCAACTCTGCTTGGCGTAGTATTATTCTTCTTAGCAATTGTTGGATATAAAATCTTCGTTATCGAATTGAGCATATCCATGTCATTAATTGACATTATAATTGCATCTCGAAGAAACTGATATCCCTTAATATGCGCCGGTACACCTACCTCGTGAATGATATTTGTAACATCACTTTCAAGATTTCTTTCTATGTATTCTTTTTTATTCTCGAATGAATTAATCTTTCTAGGCTCCAGACTCTTCTTTTTAATACTGTTCTTCATATGCTTTACACGATTTAATACCATCTCATTATCAAATGGTTTCATAATGTAATAACATGCTCCAAGGTTAAAAGCATCATCTGTTATAGTCTCTCTTCCAACAGCTGATAATACGATAAATGCAGGCTTCTTTTTCATAGTTGAATTCTTATTTATCTTGTCCATAACCGCAAGTCCATCAAATTTCGGCATAATTACATCTATTAATGCAACATCAGGTTCCTGTTTAGCAATAACATTAATTGCCTCTTCACCATTTTTTGCCTTACCAACTACCTCAATCTCTTCATCGCTGCTAAGTAAATCGTCTAATATCTGCAAAATTCTTTCATTGTCTTCTGCTATAACAACATTAAGCTTTTCCATTTCCCCTTAATCCTCCTGTTTATTTCTATTTTTTAACATACATTATTATATATTTTCATACAAATTATTGCAACTGAATATCATCGTATAATTTCGACACAATTCGACTTTTATGTTTTATCTGTATTTGCCGATATTGTTTTCTAAGACTATTTATATGTTTTCTTTCATTTTACAATAATATTTTCCGATAATCTCCTTTAACTCAGTTGTGTTAAGAGGTTTTGAAAGATGTCCGTTCATACCCGCTTTAATACTGATTTCAATATCATCTGTATATGCATTGGCGGTCATAGCAATAATTGGAACGGTCTTAGAATCAGCACGTTCTAACTTTCTGATATAACGTGTTGCATCAAGTCCATTCATGACCGGCATCATTATATCCATTAAGATTATGTCAAATTCACCTGTCTCTGATTCGTTGAATATATCAACACATTCTTTACCATTTATGGCTTTCGTTATAATTGCCCCCTCATTTTCAAGCAAGAATTCTATTATCTCCATATTGATAGCATTATCTTCAACCACTAAAATCTTAGCTCCATTTATTGAATAATGACTAATATTATCCGTTATCTTAGCTGTTTCTTCAGATGTATTAAGTGCAAATGGGATTGTAATTATAAATTTAGTTCCCTTGCCAAGTTCACTTGTAAATGTGATTGTACCATTCATCTGATCAACTAATTCTTTTACAATTGCAAGACCTAAACCCGTTCCTGTATACTTAGGTCTGACAGGAATATCCTCCTGTGCAAATGGTTCAAATGCTTTCCTTTGAAACTCTTTGCTCATACCGATTCCCGTATCTTCACAGATAAATCTTACATTTACCATTTTATCATCTTTATATACAATAGATCTTTCAAATTTAACCATACCATTTTCATTGTTATACTTAATGGCATTGCTGATTATATTCTGTAATATCTGCTGTAAATGTAAAGGACTTCCAATAACTAATATATGTTCTTTTCTGTTTTTTCCCCAGTCTATACTGATTCCACAATCAGATGCCCTTATTTCCAGCATCGGAATAATTGCATCTATTATCTCTTTTATATCAAATGATTTTTCTTCTAATCTAATCTCACCGGACTCTAATTTATTCATATCCAAAACACTATTAACAAGATCAAGCAAAAAACCTGATGCATCCATAATCTTATTAAGACATTCTATCTGTTTAGCTTCATTTCCGATATTATGTCTGCTAATTTCAACCATTCCTCGTATTCCATTAATAGGTGTCCTTATGTCATGACTCATTCGCCTGAGAAAATCCGTTTTTGCACTATTAGCTCTCTTCTCCTGTTCCATTGATTTATAGAGTTGTTTCTGATATTCTTTCAATTGTGCTAAGTTATTATTTGCAATCAAGTAATATATTATAGATAAAAGTAATAAAAAAATAAGAAAAATAACCAGACTATAGAAAATAACTATTCTTCTTGTTTCAAATACTTTTTTTTCATTAAAAAAAGCAAATACCCTATACCCGTTTATTTCAGAACCTCTTCCATACCACGTCTTATTCTCTGTATTTAATTTAATCATTTTGTCTAACTCAATCAGATTATCAATGTTAAATATCTTATAACACATTTCCGTTTTAAGTCCACGTAGCCTTTTAGAATTAGATGCAACAATATTATCTTCATCTGTAACAACAATAATTCCGTTCATTTTAATTATACAATCAGCAAATAATGAATCTAAACTATATCCATTATCAGTTTTTGCTAAGTCACAGGCATTATATATAACAACTAATCCATTGGAACTTTCACAATAGCATGCTACAAAATCATAGCTTTCACCATCTCTTTTTATACGTGTCATATATGATTTCTGATGATATTTAAGGATATCGCTTACCATTTCACTATGTATTAAGTTATACCAGTATTCATAACCTTTATTATCTGTATTAGTTTCCATTACAACATTAAGACTATTATCAATAACCATAGCACCTGTTATATGCTGATCATCTATATAATCTTCTAATTCACCAATACCAAATTCACCATCTCGCAATAACGCATTATTTAATTCTGTATTCTTCTCCTGAATAACTATCAGGCTATTTGTTCTGTCATTTAATACTGTATTCTCATAATTATTAATATTCTTCTCCAAATACAGTATTGTCTTTTTAGAAATTTTGTCTGTCGCTTTCATATCACGATTAGTAAGTACAATATATTCTATAAAAATGATTATTACACCAATTAAAATCGCCAGAAAAAATATATTTATCTTCCTACATTTTCTTCTAGAAGCCTGATTTATTTCAACATTTAATTTTTTTAACTTTTTACTGCCTTTTCTCATATCTTAAATACTCTGTCTTTCCTTAATTCACTCTCTGTCTATATAAGCCTCTTGGGGACTTATATTATATTTATCTAAAATATTTTCAATCGTTCCATCTTTTCTCATATCTTCGAGTGTATCAGAAAGTTTATGTATTAACTCTTTATTTTTATAATTATTTAGAAATGCAACACCTAATTCAGATATATATAAATTCTCATCAAGAACATAATAATCACCATTATTTTCATCGATAAACTTATTCAATGTGCTTTCATGTCCTGCAATAGCATCTACATATCCCTCTCTTAAGCATGCAAATACTTCTTTTATATCAGAAAAACTATATACATCTTCAACTTCAGGTATTCTGTTATCTAATCTCTTTAGGAAAATCTCCTCTGGTTTTCCAGTAACCTGTACGGCTATTTTCTTATCCTTAAGTCCCTCTATTGTCTTTATATTACTTTCTGCACTGACCACTATAACCTGATGACTATACATATATGGTCCTGCCCATTGATACTCATTTTCTCTTCCTGTCATCGTATAACTTCCCCAGATGCAATCAATATTTCCTGCTTCTAATTCACTATCCTTGTTATCCCATATAATATTCTTAAACACCGGTTTGTATCCGATTCTTCTACAAGCCTCTTTCGCAAGTTCTACATCAATTCCTACTGTCTTTCCCTGCTCATTAATAAAATAATATGGGTCATAATTATCACTCCCGATAATTAACTGTGGTAAATCAACATCACTTTTTCTCTTTTTATTCTTATTGCAGCCCACACACAAACACATAGCCACTATTCCGACACATATCGCAAATATATATTTTCTCATATAATCCACCTTTTTTAGTATTTTCCCTTTTTACCATAGTACATTGATACATAATCAAATTAATTATCCTAATTATACTTATAAATTGAGATATTGTCAATTTATCGACAAATTATAGGCAAAAATTTTACATAAGCTTGTAAAAACCTTGCTTGTCCAAGCTTACTTTCAAGGCCAATATCTTGTGTCACGATTTGGTGCACTCTTTTGTAACAATGTATAAACCGCTATATCTTGTATGTTAGGCTACATATCATCGAACGAAGGAGTGCGATTGTATGAAATGCCCGGCATGCGGAAACTTAGAATCCAAAGTAGTTGATTCCCGTGCGTCTGATGATGGTAGCAGCATCCGCCGCAGGCGGGAATGCCTCCAATGCGGTCGAAGGTTCACTACGTATGAGCGCTTAGGCGACAACCCGCTCATCATCATCAAATCCGATGGTTCATCCGAAGCTTATGACAGACAAAAGCTCATGAGGGGTCTCCTCATTGCGTGCGCTAAGCGGCCGATAGCTCCAGAGCAGTTAGGCGCATTGATTGATAGCATAGAAGCCGAGCTACGCAATGCATCTAAAAGCGAAATCGGCTCTAAAGAGCTTGGTGACATGGCTTTGGTGCGATTGGCGAAGCTTGACGATGTAGCCTACGTGCGATTTGCAAGCGTATACAAAGATTTTCAAAACGTAGAGGAATTTGCTGCGGCTCTTGAGGGGTTGAAGTAGCTATGGACAACGTGCGCGTCCCTATTAAAATGCTCTCACGCGATGCTCAAATCCCTCGCACGGCATACAACGGTGATGCGGGAGTAGACTTGAGATCCGTCGAGCGTATTGTGTTGAAACCGCATGAACGCGCTATGGTCGCCACGGGACTCGCAATCGCGCTACCTGAAGGGTATGCAGGTTTTGTATTACCTCGCAGCGGCTTAGCTGCAAAACACGGCATTTCTATCGTCAACGCACCTGGTCTCATCGATAGCAATTATCGTGGTGAGCTGAAGGTAATTTTACTGAACAACGATTCCAACGATTCATTTGCC
>OLWB01002949.1_pt1 | contig 12938 bp, 10 predicted proteins | sample 1673331 | NCBI WGS metagenome assembly OLWB01 (sample SAMEA3178943, study PRJEB25190) | human gut metagenome | biome: human gut; feature: human-associated habitat; material: faeces | place: Austria | collected 2013
AATTCGTATATGTTAAGCAGAGAAAAACAGGAACAATATTTAAAGCAAATATTGATAAAATAGCTGTTGAAAAGAACTTTTATACGGTAAATTCATTAAAAGACAAATAGGAATGGGAAAAACGCTACGCGACAATTATAGAACCACAATTTCAAAAAATGTTACAAAAAGTTGTTTTTAATGGTACTACACCATTGCTGAAAGATAGAGTTAATATTATTAGTGTAGCAGAAAAGAAAATATTGTCTTTATTAATAAAGGACACAGAGAGTGGGTAGGAAATCGTGCCAAAATATTCACATCATCTAACGAAGCTCTGAACGACTTTGTCTTTGCGACTCGCTTATTCAAGGAAGTAAAAGGCTATATGATCGAAGAATACCGCAAACACGAATCGGCCGATGAATGAGTATAAGTATATATTTTTTGTAGGCGATTAACTCATTAAAGTCAATCGCCTTTTATTTTTTTTTGAGAATATTTTGTTTTTTAATAAATATTCCCTTTCTTTGAGAAAAGAAACACCCCAATTTGCGTACTATGAAATTCTATCGAAATACCATGCTGATATTTTGTGCATTATTAGGATTCTCAAAAAAATTCCATTGCACAATCAATGCCATTTGGAGATGATAAGTAGCCTTACTTTCAAATATTAAATGATATAATTACTATGGGCTTATTAAAAAATAGAATAATTAAAATGGGATGCGATTTTTGGATCGATACCGAAGAAGATGCTCCCTCGGTCGTAACCCGTATGACCGGTATACAACCATCGTGGGCCACAACAAAAGGCGAAATATTCAAAACAAGATACCACAAAGAAATACCCGGAAAGTTCTTTAAACAAAACCTGTGGGAATTATCCGGTACTGCCTATTTTGAAAAAGACGACCATCTGATACCTTTCAAATCGATCGATATGCTCGAAATGATCGAGAAACAGAAAAGTTCTTTCCAAAAGATTTTTAGGAACTACAAATACAAATGCCTCCTCCATTTCTGCTATACCAACCGGCATAAACTTCAATTCCGCATTCCACCGGAACTGTGGAGACGTATCGCTCCGTACGGATTGTTGGTCGACTTCGACCTGTACCTGCTCAGTAAAAGCAAAAAAAATAACATTAACCGAATCAAGGCCGGAACCGAAATGGGCTGTACGCTCTATATCGAGACCGGAAAGAATGACCCGGGTATCGTTACCGAGATAACCGGAATATCCCCCACCCGTATCAAACGGAAAGGATACCCCGACATACCCTACACCGAGCTCGGCACTCACCCGGTCTTCGATGAGAAAAACGTCTGGTTTTACGATACATTCGACAACCGAAAAGCATCGAAATACTTCGATCTGGTATATCAATCCAACGAAATATTGGACTTGGTAGAAAGCCGTTTAGAATCGTTTCGAAAAGTTTTCCGCCGTTTCAAAAACAGCGGACTGATACTCCATTGCAGTATGGGACATTATAACTTCCAGTTCAGAATACGGCCCGACATGTGGAAAAGAATCGCCAAGCTGAATATCCCGGTAGATTTTTATCTATATTACATAAGTACACCTTATTTCGACGACTAAACTATCAGACTCATGGGAATACAGAAGATTGAAATCGGGGATATTTTTGAAATCAAACAAAGAAGAAAAATATATTGTAGAATAAAGTAGACTAAAAAAACAAATAGCCTAAAAATAAAAGTGGGATAATGCCCGAAACGACATTATCCCACCTTCGTTACAATTCATTCGGGTTCATCAATAATTCCATTGGCAAGCGATCATACGCAAGTTATTATCCCCGATAGTGCGCAAATCGGTTAATTGATTATACCGGCAATTGATATAAACCAAATTCGGACAAAACGATACATCGAGGACATTCAACTGGTTATTACTGCAAATCAATCGTTGTAACATGGTTCTATTGCTCAAATCGAGTGTCGAAAGGTCGTTGTACGAGCAATCGACAAAATACAGATTAGTAGTCCCGTCGAGGTTCAAAGAAGTTAAATCGTTATACGAACACACCAAATCGGCCAACGACGTACAATCGAGTACACCCAATGTCTTCATATTGTTGTCACTGCAAATAAGAGACGTAAGAGACGGTAATTTGGACAAAAGCATATTCGATATTTCGTTATCGTCGATATTCAAATTAGACAGACTGACCGTCCCGAACAGATTCAAACTGGTCAATTTATTATAACCACAATATAGATTTTTAAGATTTTCACAACTATCGACACTCAACGATTCAAGATGACAGCCCTGAACATTCAAACTCTGTAATTGCTGAGCTCCGTTTACATTAAGTTCCACGAACAAATTATTGGAACAATTCAGATTTTTCAAACCGGGAAGCCCGGAGAGAGACAAATCGGTCAAGCGATTTTTATAACAATCGAGCTTAACCAATGCAGGACAATTGTCTATATTCAACTCCGACAGCTTGTTCCTGCTGACATTCAATGTATTGAGCGCAGTACAGTTAGACACATTAATCTCCGTCAACTGATTGCGCGAACAATCGACTTTTTGCAAAGCCGTAAATCCATTCAAATCCAATTCTCCGGCCAATTCCTTATCCTTCCAATCGATAGAAATAGCACGGCCATCGCTCCATACTACCCCCTTCCACATTGCAGGATTCTTAATGTCGGTAATTCCTAAACGAATATAATTGGCATCTCCCTTAGCCGATTTTTGCTGCAAAAAACTTTGCAACTGTTTTACCTCTTTTTGATTGCTTTTTTGAGCGAACAATAACCCTGCGCTTCCCAGCACAATGGCTAACATAATGAAGACTCTTTTCATAACTGTTTTTATTATTTAGTACCTGTTAAAAGTTATTCGGTTTCCAAAACAGAAACTTTACAACTCTTAAACAACAGTTGTAGAAAAAAGTTCTTTTAACTTGCGAAAAGATAACGGTTATTATGGTTCAGTCGATAATTAGTGAAGATTGTCTTTTAACTCTTGTACTCGCAGATAGAGAGGAAAAAGAATATTCGTAGAGACATTTTAGACCTTCTCCCTTGCCGTATCCCATAGCCTTACGGGGTGTTTCAATTTTTACTATCAGAGATATTTTAAAACACCTCCCCTGCCGTGCCCCGTAGCATTGCGGGGCACGGCAGGGGAGGTGTCCGCAAGGACGGAGGGGTTAACCCACACTGCTAAAAAAACTTATGAAATCTTTCCAATCTCTCTCCTCAAAAACTACCGTTCCGTCGGTATCTCCCCTATTGCTACCGAAACACAGGGGATGCAATCCATCGCACTCGTTAAAATTCCGGCCTACCCCCTCGGATTTTCTACCGAACCGTTATTATGACTTACGAATAGAGTTCTCTTCGATAACAATGCGTCGAGCTTTATACAAAGCGCCTATCGCTTTTTTAAAGCTCTTCTTGCTACACTGGAAATAATGTGCAATCTCCTCGGCGGGCGATTTATCCGAAAGTCGTAACACCCCTCCCGCTTCATTCAACTTCTGTAAAATCGATTCACACAACGGGTCTATTTTTTCATATCCCGGAAGCTGTAACATCACATCTATCTTATCATCTTCCCTCACTTGTTTTACATAAGCACGCAAGTGTTCCCCAATGGTTATAGGTCTGAAAATCTCGTTGTGATAAATCACCCCCCAATGCAAATTATCGATAATAACCTTGTATCCGAGCGGAGTCCTTTGAGTTACTATGATTTCGACAGGTTGATTCGCCTCATATTCAGGAGGGACATTGTCTAAAAATTTATCCAATTTTGCGGAAGCGACTATTCGGCCGGTAGCAAAGTCGAGATATACATATACAATATAAAACTCGCCTTGCTGCATATCCGTATTTTGTTCCCGAAACGGGACCAACAAATCTTTCGCCTCTACTCCCCAATCCAAAAATGCGCCGATTCTATTCACCGACTTTACCTGTAACCACGCAAATTCACCTACTTGTGCATACGGTTTTTGTGTCGTTGCAATAAGCCGGTCTTCCGAATCATAATAAACGAAGACATCTATCTCTCCGCCTTCACTGCATGATTGTTCCGGAACGAACTTCCGTGGTAATAAAATTTCTCCCTTCTCTCCCCCGTCGAGGTAAACGCCGAAATCGACCGTTTTAACAACTTTGAGCTTATTGAATTTTCCGACTTGTAACATATAGGTTTATTTTACACGAATCTTATTGCAAAGATAGTGCAAACGAGGGCAGAAACAAATTTATTTGGTTATGCCGAATGTAGCCCATCTTCGCGCTTATGCAAATGTACACAAATCTTTCAACAGAAATTATAAAAATCCCGAAAACCGGGTGCTCGCATAATACTATTCCTTTTTTGCTTCTTTTCCCTTGCCAAGCACAACAAAAGGTGTATTTTTGTAAAAAACTTATTTATATGAAAAAAGTATCGTTATTGAGTATAATAGCATTGATAAGCTGTCTGTACTCTTGTAATTTCAAGAATAATCATTCAAATGAAACGAATGCCGATTCTGTTGTGGTGGAAAAATTAGTCATCGCAGACACCTACCATCTCTCCGGAGATACCGCAAAGCCTGCTTGTAAAGTTGTCTTGACAATGGAAATTCCTGTAAAATACAAACAAGACAGCGATTACCTTCATTTGCAAAAAATACTTTCCCCTCTAACCTTTGGAGACGAATATACGGGAGACTCCTTGAAACAAGCCGCACAAAAGGTCGTAGAGTCTCATGTGAACGCCTATAAAGAAATAGAACCCGAATTCGAAAAAGAACTGGCGAAAAGCAGAGAGGCTTATTCTTTCGAATGGGACTTCGATTACACCCTTTCTCCCGTTTACAATCGCAATGATTTCTTCTGTTACGGAATATCCTCGTCCGAATATACGGGCGGAGCCCATGGCATGTATTCGAATCGTTATTACACGATAGACCTCTCCAACTGGAAAAGAATAGGTTTAGACGATATTTTCCAGCCCGATTCATCGGATACACTTAGTTCTATCTTATTAAACCGGCTGATGAAACAACTGAATGTATCGTCACCCGACTCCCTACTGGAACTAGGCTATTTCGACACGGAAGATATCATGGCTACCGAAAACTTTTATCTGACCGATACCGGTATCTGTTGGGTATATAACCCTTACGAAATAGCTTGTTATGCGACAGGGCAAACCAGTATAGAAATACCGTTCAAAGAGATCGACAGCTATATTTTACCCGACAGCCCCGTTCGTCGTTTAATCAAATAAACAGCAAACCATGCAATATATAAAAACATACTTCCCGAATCTGACACCGAAGCAGGAAAATCAATTTATGGCTTTGGGACAGTTATATACCGACTGGAATGCAAAGATCAATGTTATCTCTCGCAAAGACATAGAGAACTTGTACCTCCACCATATCCTGCACTCTTTGGGAATTGCCAAAACGATAAATTTCGCAGATGGTTCCGAGATTCTCGACGTGGGAACCGGAGGAGGGTTTCCCGGTATTCCCCTCGCCATACTTTTCCCGGAATGTAAATTCCATCTGATAGACCGCATCGGAAAAAAAATAAAAGTCGCCGCGAACGTCGCCGAATCCATTGATTTGGAAAATGTGACTTTTCAGCACGGAAGCGTAGAAGAAAACAAGTCCGAATACGATTTCGTGGTAAGCCGGGCGGTTATGCCCCTACCCGATCTATTGAAACTGATACGGAAAAACATAAAAAAAGAACAACGAAACGCGCTTCCCAACGGACTTCTCTGTCTAAAAGGCGGTGAATTACAAAACGAACTCGTTACAGTGAAAAAGACATCGATCGTATTCGACCTGAAAGACTATTTCAAAGAAGATTATTTCGACACGAAAAAAGTCGTCTATGTGCAAATTGTAAAAAAATAGGTTCAAATGAGAATTGCCCGATTTCAATTCAACATGCTCCCGGTAAATACCTATGTTTTATGGGACACGGCCAGTAGGGAATGCACCATCGTCGATGCCGGATGCTATTATCCGAAAGAAGAAGAAACTCTTGCCGAATTCATTGACGATAATAAACTGACCGTAAAATATTTGTTAGCTACGCATCTGCACTTCGATCACTGTTTCGGTAATTCTTTCGTGGCAACAAAATATGGAGTTATATTATATGCAGCGGAAGACGACGAATTTCTCTTACAAAATATGGCACGCCAATGCGAATCTTTCGGTATTCCGTTTCGAGGAGAAATACAGCCGATTGGGCATTATATTTCCGATAAAGACACATTTGACCTCGGTCATGAAAAATTAAAAGCGATTGCCATACCCGGACACTCTCCGGGAAGTATGGCTTTTTATGCCCCCGATTCAGGGTTTGTACTGTCGGGCGATGCGCTTTTCCAAATGAGCATTGGAAGAACCGATTTGCCGGGAGGAAATCATCATCAGTTGGTCGAATCTATACGAACAAGATTACTTACTCTACCGAAAGAAACAATCGTATATCCCGGTCACGGACCGGAAACAGAGATCGGTATCGAACAAATCGAGAATCCCTTTTTATGAAAGGGATTCTTTATTTTCCGAATCATCTATATGATCCAATAAAAAGCACTTTAACGATTGAATGGCTCCATGCACATTTTTCCACTGTTGCGACTTCTCATTCGGTAAACCGCTAAAATCGGCAGACTGGCTCATTTGGTCTATGATTTGTATCTGGCGCTCAGCATTCGCGTCATCGCCCATCTTCGCATAAGCGAGGGCTAATTTAAGCCTGCAATGCAGGTCGTATGAATCTTCCCGAAGCACTGTTTCAAACACAGAAACAGCCTCTTCATAATATTCGAGATGAAGGCACGCCTCGCCTTTAAGTTTCATAGTTTCCATATCGTCTTCATTCAACTCCAACGACTTGGACAAATGATAATAGGCTTCTTCGTAGTCTCCTTCCTGCAAAAGAATTTCACCTAAAAACGAATGAGCCTCGTCGTCCCTACTATCAAGGCTTAAAGTATCTCTCAAATAAACAACGGCTTTCTGTATATCTCCCAATTCATAATAACAAGTAGCCAACTGATAACATATATTCGAGTTCGAAGGCTCTATATCGAGAGCCTTGTGAAAAAACTTCAACGCATTGTTGTTATCGTCCAATTTCACATAGCACTCCCCGATCAATTCATAAGCAACCGATTTTTCCTTTGTGATAGACTCATATTCAAGAAACTGTTCTATGGCCTTCTCATATTGTCCGGAGTCGTAATAACAATATCCTTTAAACGAGATTATCGATTCTTCATTTTCTTTCACCGCCAATGCAAAATCACAAGCCTCCACCGCTTTGTCATAATGTTTTAACAAAGCCTCGACTTTGGCCAAAGAAAACCAATCCTGCAACGAATAAGGGTCTTTGTCTATCAATTTATTATAAATAATGACAGATCGCTCATACTCCGAACGCTCTTCGCAGATAGCCGCCATTTCTCGAAACAGCTCCCGGCTATCGGGTAACACCTTTCCCGCTTTCTCCACGAACTCCACCAATTCATCGAAACAATCGTAATCGGTATATATATCCACGGCATCGAAACAAAAATCTTCCCGAATATCGTCGTTATCCAACATAGCAAGCAACAACGCATGGCCATCACTCATATAACCGTCGATAAATAACAGCTCAGCCCGAATAAGTGTGGCATCAAGACTATAATCGGCCAGTTCGGACATAATTCTTTTCGCTTCATCTGCTCTATCGAGATAAAGCATATAACGAGCCTCTTTGAGCTTCAAATCCACATTGTCGGGGTGAAGATTCAACCCGAACTCAATAGCGTGCAACGCTTTGGACAACTGCCCTTTGGACTCATAATAATCCGAGATTTCATCTATCTCGTCTGTATCGAAATAACAACTAACTGTCCCGCGCAACATTTCTTCGTAGCGGTCTATGAGTTCATTCGGCTTTTTAGCTGACATTGCAGATTCAGATAAAAACTGTCGAATCCCTTATACATAAGGAATCCGACAGTATAGAAAATAAATTTATACTTTACTTCGATTTTAATTTTTCCCAGCTGTCTTTCAAAGATACGGTCCTATTGAACACCAAATGTCCATCGGTCGAATCCGGGTCCACACAAAAATATCCTGTACGCTGGAATTGATATCGATTGCCGGGCTTGGCATTCTCGGCCAAGTAAGGCTCGATACGGCAATTATCGACGATTTTTAGAGAATCGGGATTTAATAATTCTCTGAAATCCACATCTTTCTCTTCTGCCGGATTTTCTACATTGAATAGCCGGTCATACAACCTGACTTCTGCCGTCGAACTATATTCTGCCGATACCCAATGTAACGTACCTTTCACTTTGCGCATACTTCCCGGCATACCGCTTCGTGTATCGGGATCGTATTCACAATAAATTTCTTCTACGTTTCCATCGGAATCTTTTTTAATTCCGGTGCACTTGATTATATATGCCGACTTCAATCTCACTTCCTGATCGGGAGCTAAACGGAAGAATTTTTTGGGAGGATTTTCCATAAAATCGTCCCGCTCTATGTATAGCTCTCGGGTGAAAGGTATTTGATGGGTTCCTGCCTCCGGGTCTTCGGGATTATTCTCGGTTTCCAAATATTCCACTTTATTTTCCGGATAATTGGTAATAATCAATTTAACAGGATTAAGAACTGCCGATACACGGGTAGCTGTTTTATTCAGATCTTCCCGGATACTATGTTCGAGTAAAGAAACACTGATGATTCCGTCGTATTTTGTATAACCTATTTTCTGTATAAAATTCTTTATGGATTCAGGCGTATATCCACGACGCAATCCGCAAATCGTCGGCATACGAGGATCGTCCCAGCCGGCAACCAGACCCTCTTTTACCAACTGTAAAAGTTTCCGTTTGCTCATCACCGTATAGGTCAAATTCAAACGGTTGAACTCTATCTGGCGAGGGCAATAACTATCGTCGGCCAATTCCTTTACAAAATACTCATATAAAGGACGATGCACCTCGAACTCCAAGGTACAAATCGAATGAGTCACCCCTTCGAAATAATCCGATTGCCCATGTGCGAAATCATACATGGGATATACATTCCATTTCGTTCCGGTACGATGATGAGGATGCTTGATAATACGGTACATGATAGGATCGCGGAAGTGCATATTGGGAGAAGCCATGTCTATTTTCGCACGTAAGACAAAACGACCTTCCTCGAATTCGCCCTTATTCATTCGCTCGAACAAATCGAGATTTTCCTCTACGCTTCTATTCCGATAAGGGCTTTCTATCCCCGGCTGTGTAGGAGTACCCTTTTGGCGGGCTATCTCTTCCGAAGATTGTTCGTCGACATAGGCTTTACCCTCCTTGATTAAACGAATGGCCAAGTCCCATAACTTGGGAAAGTAATCGGATGCATAATACAACCGGTCTCCCCAATCGAACCCCAACCAATGAATATCTTCCATTATGGAGTCTACATATTCTACGTCCTCCTTCACCGGATTGGTATCGTCAAATCGCAAATTACATGTACCTCCGAACTTTTCGGCAATTCCGAAATCCATACAGATCGCTTTCGCATGCCCTATATGCAGATAACCGTTAGGCTCTGGCGGGAAACGCGTATTCAAACGGCCGCCATTCTTTCCGGCTTTCAAATCGGCTTCAACTATCTGTTCTATGAAATTAAGACTTTTCTTGTCTTCTATCTCATTGTTAGTTTCAATCTGTGTCATAAATGCGCATTATTTATAAGTGCGCAAATATACGAAAAGCTAAGAGAAGGACAAAATGAACGAGTATTTTTCATACCAAACCCAACCGTCCATTTTACTTTTCCCATACACGAAACTTCTATTCAAAAAAATGGAAACGATATGGCAACATACAAGAAAAGTGAAATAACCATAGTCCCTCATCAAATCCAGTTCATCTCTGTATAATATCGCATTAAATTATCTATCGCATTCTGTAAATCGATGTGTAACTGATGCGTCATACGATGAATACGGATTCTTCCATGAATATTCATTTTAGCCAATAAAAGCGACGAAAAGGCCTCTTTTCTTATCTTTTCACCGAGCTTATTGTTAAATCCCACAGTGACACTGTCTTCATGCTTGGCTACATACCCCAATAATTCTTCCGAAACTTGGGATTCCCCTGCCTGCTTCTTTATAGCCCAAACTTCATAATGATAATCGTCGTTAACGGTAGCGACATACGGTGGAACCGCCATCTGAAACATTTTCTTCACTTCTTTATAAACACTATTCACAGCTTCCATAATTTTTATTTTAGTTATTCATAATACACCCGAATCACATGTATTGTTCAACGATAAATAATGTATATCATCTGTCTTTTTATTACATTTGCAACGTTTTATAAATCATAAAGCGTGATATATCCACAAAATTTCGAACAAAAAATAGGATTCGACCAAATTCGATCGCTCATTAAAGAAAAATGTCTCAGCACATTGGGTATCGATTATACCGATAGAATGACGTTTTCTACCGGTTACGAATCTATACGGGAACAACTGAATCAAACATGGGAATTTGTACGCATTCTTGAAAATGCCGATGACTTTCCCGCCGATTTCTTTTTCGATGTACGACCGTCGATAAAACGAGTTCGTATAGAAGGAACCTTTTTGGAAGAAGCCGAATTATTCGACCTGCGGAGGTCGCTCGACACCATACAACGCATTATCCGATTTTTATATCCCGGAGAAGAGGAAGAAATCAAATACCCTTATCTATATAAACTGTCGAAAGAGATAAGTTCTTTTCCCGATTTAATCAAACGAATCGATCTCATTCTCGATAAGTTCGGACATATCAAAGACAATGCCTCCCCCCAACTGGCTCACATTCGCAGTAATATATCCTCCACGTTATCTGGTATATCCCGAAGTCTGAATGCAATACTGAGGACTGCCCAGAGCGAAGGATTCGTAGATAAAGAAGTCAGCCCCACTATGCGAGACGGACGCTTGGTCATACCGGTAGCACCTTCGTACAAACGAAAAATCAGGGGTATCGTACACGACGAATCGGCTAGCGGAAAGACCATATTCATCGAACCTGCCGAAGTTGTGGAAGCGAACAATCGAGTTAGGGAACTCGAAAACGAAGAACGTCGAGAAATCACACGTATTTTAACATCGTTTACCGACGAACTTCGTCCGGCTATCGATGAAATCATCTACTCCTATGAATTCCTCGCCGAAATCGACTTTATTCGGGCGAAAGCCCTCTTTGCCGAGGAAATAGGCGGAGTCTTACCCACTTTTGAAAATACTCGGCAAATCGAATGGTTTCACGCCGTACACCCCTTGCTTTACCTATCGTTGAAACGGCAAGGGAAAACAATCGTACCACTCGATTTGACGTTAGACGAAAAGAACAGAATACTGCTCATCTCCGGCCCGAATGCCGGGGGAAAATCGGTCTGTCTCAAAACCGTCGGGCTTTTACAATATATGTTGCAATGCGGACTGTTGGTTCCCATGCACGACAATTCCCGAACCGGCATATTCAAGGATATATTTATCGACATCGGCGACGAGCAATCCATCGAAGACGATTTAAGTACATATAGTTCGCACCTCACACACATGAAGTATTTCGTACGTAATGCGAATGAGAACAGCCTTTTACTTATCGACGAATTCGGCGGGGGAACCGAACCGCAAATCGGAGGAGCCATAGCAGAAGCATTATTGGACCGATTCAACCAAAAACATGCCTATGGAATCATCACGACCCACTATCAAAACTTGAAACACTTTGCCGAAGATTCAGAAGGAATCATAAACGGAGCCATGCTTTATGACCGCCATCTGATGCAACCCTTGTTCAAACTATCCATTGGCAATCCGGGGAGTTCGTTCGCCATTGAAATCGCCCGTAAGATAGGACTTCCCGAAGAAGTAATCGCTGCCGCATCAGAAAAAGTAGGTTCGGCATACATAAATATGGATAAATATTTGCAAGACATCGTTCGGGACAAACGCTACTGGGAAAGTAAACGGCAGAACATACGCCAACGGGAGAAAAAGCTCGAAGAACTAACCGCCCGGTATGAAGCCGATTTGATCGCTTTGGAAAAACAACGCAAGGAACTGTTGAAACAAGCGAAAGGAGATGCGGCCCAACTTCTCGCAGAAGCCAATGCACGTATCGAAAACACGATACGGGAAATTAAAGAGGCGCAAGCAGAGAAAGAAAAAACCCGCATAGCCCGGCAGAAATTTGAACAATTCAAAACCGAATTGGAAGAAACCCCGACCGTCGACGACAAAATCAGCAAAAAGCTCAAACAGATCAACGACCGGAAAAAACGGAAACAACAAAAAAGAGAAGAAAGCAATCTACAACCTACCGCTCACACCGTTTTAATGAAAGGCGACTCCGTTCGCTTGAAAGGCCAAAATTCTGTGGGTGAAGTCCTTTCCGTCAACGATAATGAAATTACCGTCGCTTTCGGACTGCTGAAATCGACCGTCAAAGCCGACCGCTTGGAAAAGGTCAGCAAAAACCAAATCAAAAAAGAAAATTCGAAAGCCACTTTTATCAGTTCGCAAACAACCGACGATATAAGGGAAAAGCAACTGAATTTCAAGCAAGAAATCGATGTGAGAGGCATGCGGGCCGACGAAGCGTTACAAGCTGTTACCTATTTCATAGACGATGCCATACAAGTAGGTTGTACTCGCGTACGCATTCTGCATGGCACTGGAACTGGCGTTCTTCGACAAGTCATCAGACAATACCTCAAAACTGTACCGGGAGTCTCCCACTTCCAAGACGAACACGTCCAGTTGGGAGGAGCCGGTATTACGGTCGTGGAACTAAACTGAAAAAAGGAGGAGCGAGCCACCTTAGAAGCTGTTTTAAATTTATTCCGAGACAGGGGCGCAATATGGCCGGAACAT
>OLWB01002950.1_pt1 | contig 12938 bp, 11 predicted proteins | sample 1673331 | NCBI WGS metagenome assembly OLWB01 (sample SAMEA3178943, study PRJEB25190) | human gut metagenome | biome: human gut; feature: human-associated habitat; material: faeces | place: Austria | collected 2013
TAGGGAAATATAGGGGAGAGACCGAAGGAACGGCAGTTCCGGAGGAGAGGGGTTGAGGAATATTACAAGGCAATTTTTATTTGTAGGGGGTAGAAATATCGGTAGAGGTAAATAAATATTATAGAGGAGCTTTGAAAAAATAAGAGGGGAAGTAGTTGGATTTACCATTCTAGGAAATTATATTTGTAAATCATTCTAAATGAGTTATGAAACGAAGTTTCAACAGAAAGGAGAAAGAGGTCCAGCGGAAAGAGCTTCGTTCCAACGGGACAAAATACGAAGCGACTCTTTGGCTGATATTGAAAAACCGACAAATCGATGGAGTGAGATTCCGCCGGCAATTTTCGGTGGGTGAATATATATTGGATTTTTACTGTCCCGAATTGAAGTTGGGAATAGAATTGGACGGGCAAGGCCATTATACAATCGAAGGGAGTCTTAGAGACGGGAGCCGTGATAACAGTCTATCTGCACGAGGAATAACCGTATTGAGGATTGAAAATCGAGCGATTTTCGAGAATCAACCGGCTGTGATAGAGTTGTTGAAAGAGACTGTTCGGAGATTAAAGGCTTCTGGTCAAAGTGTTTAATTGGAGTCATTTGTTTTTTCTGTTTGTGTAATTTTTTTTAACTTCTCTGTTGTTTTAACCCCCTCGCCCTGCGGGCACTCCCCCTATATTTTGCTGCGCAAAACACAGGGGGAGAGTGTGATACCCGGTTTGTTGCTGTCGCTGTTTTTTTAACCCCTCCGTCACTGTGTGACACCTTCCCTATATTTTGCTGCGCAAAACACAGGGGAGGAGGATTGCAATGCAGCCTTTTTCTCCATACTGTTTTGTGACACCCCGTAATGCTACGAGACACGATATGGGGAGAGGTTGAGATTTGATTTTGTTGCTGTCACAGTCGCTGTTTATTAACCCCTCCGTTTTTTTTAACCTCCTCGCCCTGCGGGCACTCCCCCTATATTTTGCTGCGCAAAACACCCCGTAATGCTACGGGGCACGGCAGGGGAGGTGGGGGAGAAGTATCGAATGTTAATTGAATAAACGAATTGAGTTAAAATTTTGATAAGATTAGCGCTATTTGGCGATAATACGATTATAGTAGGTTCTGTTTTATATTTTATTAACATAGAATACTTCTTGTTTCTCGTATTATTTTATAATTAAATTAAGAATTATCTATTATATTGTTTCTTAATAAGTTAGTCTTGTTGTGAAAAATGTATATTTATGAATCTCCGAAAAAAGAGAATGGGTTTTATCAAAAAGAAAGCCCGAAAGGTATGTTTTCTTTCAATTTGATTTTTATATTGAGGTTTTTTTTGTTATCTTTGCATGCTGAATACTTCTATGAGAAGTTGATTTGAGCATAGAGATTCGCTATTTTTATTAAGTTTTATATATATAATAAGGTTAAAAAAGGAAAGAAAAGTTTTAGTGTTAGTAGTGTGTAATGAAAAAAAACTTGACAAAGATTGTCGAGTGTGTGTAATGTGAAAAAAGAAGAAGGAATAATCGTTTATTTAAATTTAATTTCAGTCGTATGAGAAAATTAACATTGTTATTGTGCGCTCTGTTGGCTGGCATTTCGTTAGCGGTGGCTCAAACGAGTATCTCCGGTACGGTGTTGTCGGCAGAGAATGACGAGCCGGTTATCGGTGCGTCTATCTTGGTGAAGGGCGCGAATGCTTCTACTATTACCGACACGGACGGTAAGTTTACAATCAAGATCCCTGCCGGGGCATCGAGAACTTTGGTTATTTCCTACATCGGTATGGAAAAACAGGAGGTTTTTGCGCGTAATGGTATGGTCGTTAAATTGAATTCTGCCGATCATACTCTCGACGATGTCGTGGTGGTAGGTTACCAGACGATACGGAAGGAGGCCAAAACCGGTTCTATCGCGACGGTCGATGGTGATGATCTGGCTTCTATCCCCGAGACTTCGGTGGACAAGATGCTTTCCGGTAAAATGGCCGGTGTGTCGGTTTCGTCGAGCAACGGGCAACCGGGATCTGTGGCTACGATTCGGGTGCGCGGAACCAGTTCTATCGGCGCCGGTAACAACCCTTTGTATGTGGTCGACGGTATTCCCGTGGAAAGCGGTGATGTAGGCGGACTTTCCAACAGTATGAACGCGATTGCCTTGATCAACCCCAGCGATATAGCTTCGGTGACGGTGTTGAAGGATGCCGCTGCCGCTTCTATCTATGGTTCGCGTGCTGCCAACGGTGTGATTTTGATTACCACCAAATCGGGAGAATCGGGGAAATCCAAGATTACCGCCCGTGCCCGCTACGGTGTGTCCACGCTTGCCAATGACAATGACTTCGGCATGGCCAACCTCGAAGAGTATGTGCAATATCAACGCGATGCCCGTATCAATGCCGGGTATAATCCCGATGATCCCTCGTCGGAGTATTATTTTCCGCAGGCTATGGCCGGCAGACGCGCGACCAACTGGATGAAAGAGTTGACGCGTAACGGCAGCTTGCAAGAGTATGAGCTGATCGCTTCGGGCGGTGCGGGCAAGACTACTTACTATACTTCATTGTCTTATAATAAAACGAACGGTATCGTGCCGACCGTAGGTTTCGAGAAGATGCAGATTCGCGCGAACCTCGATACCGAGTTGAACAAATGGTTGAAAATGGGAACTCGTCTGCATGGCGGTTATATGAAGGTTTCCGATGTGCAAAATAGTTTGTTGGGCGATAGCGGTTTGGCTCCTACGAATCCCTTCTATTCGGGTATGGCTTTGGCTCCGACCATGAACGCTTACAACGAGGACGGAAGCTACAACTTCGATTTGCCTTTCGTGTTCAACGTGAACCCGATCGCCGCTATTCGCGAACAAGACAAATACGACAAGCAGTATAAATTCAACGGAACCGTTTATTTGGAATGGAAACCGATCAAGCAACTGACGTTCCGTACCAACAACTCTATCGAGTATGCCACGACTACCAGCCGCGCTTACAGTCCGGCTTTCGTGAACACGGCTTCTTATGGCGCTTCTTTGAACACGGCCGAGAGCCAATATCGCATATTGACTACTTCGAATACGATCACTTATGACGACCTGTTCAACGACGACCATTCGTTGAATGTGTTGATCGGTCAGGAAGCCAATACGTATGAATCTTCTTTCTTGCAAGGTATATCTTATCATGTGAATCAACAACGTCCTTACCACTCTGTGGGTGTTTCGGTAGAAGACCAACGAGTGGGTGACGGTCTTACCGAAATGGCGATGGTTTCTTTCTTCGGTGTAGCCGAATACAATTACAAAGGCCGTTATTATGTAAAAGGTTCTATTCGTACGGACGGTAGCTCCAAGTTCGGTCCCGACAGACGTTGGGGTACTTTCTGGGCTGCCAGCGCTTCGTGGAATATTCACAACGAAGATTTCATGCAGGATATCAAATCGGTACTTAATCAATTGAAATTGCGTTACAGCTATGGTGTGAACGGTAACGACAATATTGCAGCCTATGCACACTACGGTTTGTACTCCGACATCGTGTACAACGGTATTACCGGTCAGTTGCCTTCTCAGTTGCAGAACCGCAAATTGACTTGGGAGACCAACAAAACTCACAATATCGGTATCGACTTCCGTCTGTTCGACCGTTTGAACGGTTCTATCGACTGGTACACCCGTCGTACCGAAGATATGTTGATCGCGTCTCCTCTGCCCTATACGACCGGTTTTGCTTCGCAGGCCCAGAACGTGGGTAAGATTCGCAACAGCGGTGTGGAGGTTCAGTTGGATGCCGAGATTTTCAATACCAACGACTTCAAATGGACGGCCGGCGTGAACTTTGCGGCCAACCGTTCGAAAGTGCTCGAACTTGCTCCGGGTCAGGATTTTATAGGAACGACTTTGCGTTATGTCAAGGGCGAACAGCTTTATACCTATTGGTTGTATGACTATGCCGGGGTGAATCCTCAGAACGGTAACGCTTTGTGGCGTAACGAAGAGGGGCTGTTGACCGAGAATTACGGAGAGGCTCGCCGTATCAATGCCGGTTCTCCCGAACCTCTGTGGACGGGCGGTTTCAATACCGAGCTTTCTTGGAGAGGCATATCGCTGGGCATTCAGCTCGAAGCCCGCTATGGTAACAAGGTGTTGAACCAAGACCGTTCGTTGTTCGAAGCAGACGGCTCTTACGGCGATTCGAACATTTGGAAAGGCGCCATGAATTATTGGAAGAAACCGGGCGACACCAATGTATTGCCGAAACCGGTTTACAACAATTCGAGCAACAGCTCTGCTATTTCTACCCGTTATCTCGAAGATGGCAGCTACTTGCGTATCAAGGATATTACGCTGGCATACAGCTTGCCTTCGAAATGGACCAAAAAGGCATTGATGAGCGGTGTTCGCATCTATGCCAGCGCATTGAACCTCTATACGTTCCACAACATGAACTACTGGGATCCCGAACACGGAACCTCGGGTGCTACCATCATCAGTTACCCGATGACCCGTTCGATGATCGTGGGTGTGGATATTACTTTCTAATCAATTAAAAAAGAATTGTTACAATGAAAAAAATAATTTTATCGATAGCAGTTTTAGCGTTGGCTCTTTCTTCCTGCGAGGACTTCCTGACGAAGGAGCCGCCTATGGATCAGTCAGACGAATTGGCTCTGTCGACCTTTGAAGGGATCGACGGAGCGACGGCGGGTAACTATCGGGCAGTCATCTCGTGGTATGGGGCATCGTTCCCGTTGACATTCGACGTGATGTGCGGCAACGGTATGGTAGGCCCGGTCAATACAGGACGTATGCGTATGGAACCGGCATGGAACTATACTTCGACCAGCACGATGGGTCTTTGGTCGAGCGCATATAGCGCGATACTGGGCTGTAATAAAGCACTCACGGCGATTAACAAAGGAAAATTCTCGCGCAACGGGGTAAGCGACGAGCAAATCAACAACATCAAAGCCGAGAATCTTTTCTTGCGTGCTTTGGCTTACTTCGATTTGGTACGAGTTTACGCCCAACCCTACGGTTATATCAAGGCAAACGGTATTACCGGAGTAGAAGCGATGGGTGTGCCCATCGTGTTGAAGGACGACCTCTCGGCCCGTCCCTCCCGTAACACGGTAGCGGAAGTGTATGAAAACCTCATTATACCCGACTTGGTGGAAGCCGAACGCCTGATGAGCGACAGCTATGTGCGCGCAGGGGTGAAAGATGTCGTGGCTACGGTAACGAAACCGGTTATTCAAGCCTTGATGGCACGGGTATATCTGCACCATGAAGATTGGCAGTTGGCCGCCGATTATGCGACGAAAGTGATCAAGAACGGGCGTTTCCGTCTGCTTTCGGGCGACCGCTTCGTATCGATGTGGGACGGCTCGGTAGACGTAGCCCCCCAATCGGGCAGCGAAATCATATTTGAAGTTTATGTATCCCAAAGCGACGGCAGCCGCAGTGACCTCGGAGACTACTTGACAGCACCCGAAGTTGCAGGTGGAGCCGGTTACGGCGACGTTCGAGTATCGAACGACCTCATCGATTTGTATGACGCAACCGATGTGCGCCTGACCGGATTGACGAAAACCAACAGTAAGTATCCGGGTTATCGCTGGTCGACCAAGTATCCCGGTAAAAACGGACGGTTGGCCTACAATAACGTGCCGGTATTGCGTATCTCGGAAATGTATCTGATACGTTCGGAGGCTATTTACCGTGGAGCTACGGTATCGGGCGTAACCGCTATCGACGATTTGAATCGCGTAGCCACGAACCGTAATGCCGAGGCTTACGCTTCGGTAACGCTCGACAACCTGTTCGAGGAAAGCCGCAAAGAGTTCTTGTTCGAGGGCCATATATTCTTCGATATGAAACGTTTGCAGAAGTCGTTGGTTCGGACCGATTACGACTTGGATCCGCTCACGAAAAATATCGATTTCCCGAGCTATCGTTGGGCATTGCCAATTCCCGAGAACGATATTTTGTATAACGACAATATGGATCAGAATCCCGGTTATCAAAGCAAATAAATTTTAATAGAAGACAATTATGAAAATAAGTAAATTTATATATGCGGCTGTTGTAGGAGGGGTGTTAGCTTCGTGCCAATCGGTGGATACTCCTATGTTCAGCGATAAAGATGCATTCGTGGCTTTTGACAGTAAGTCCACTTCCATAGCCGAGAATGCCGGTAGCGAGGTTAAAATACCCGTTTCGTTGGTCGCTTCCAAAGGGCTCGACGTGTCGGTGGGTTTTGAAATCGATACGACTGCCTATGCCGGTAAAAACGCTGCGAAAGAGGGCGTGAATTACCGTTTGAAAAATACGTCGAATACTTTGTCGTTTACCGCTGACGGCGAGATGGTCGCTTACATATTGATCGAACCTATCGATAACGACGACTATAATGGCGATGTGTGTTTCGATATCAAACTTTCTGCTCCCGAAGGCTGTAATTTAGGTGCGAACTACACGACTACCGTCACCATCAGCGATGACGACCACCCGCTGGCTGCTGCCGGAATCTTGGGTAAATATAATGCATCGGGTCTGGATCCGTTCGGTACGTCTCAAATGCAAAATTGGACTTGCGAAGTCGTGAAAGACGCAGACTATGTAGATCGAGTTTGGTTTACGCAGATCGTTCCGTCGGCGAGTGGCGCGACTTATAAATCGGTAATGGGTACGGTAAGTTCCGATTTCAGATCGATAACGATTAACGCCGGTCAGGATTTGGGTACTGCTGGTTCTTATACTTTGAGTCTCGATTTCAATGGCGCAAGCTCGGCAACGGCTCAGGTTTCTAATGGAACCATTTCCATAAATACCTATGTGATCGCGACGATTGTGGAACAACCGGGCTATGCTGCAAGCGGTGCACAAACCGTCACTCTGAAAAAAGTTGAAGAATAATAAAATTATAGAGCAATGAAAAAATATATTATAGGATTATTCTCTGCAATCTGCCTCATGGGGGCAGGTTGCACCGAATTCGAAGACTTTACGCCGGTGGATATGGGCGAAGGTCCTGCCGTAACGGTGACGGCTGAGAAAACAGCCGTGGATGCTTTCAAGGTAACCATTACTCCGGCAGAGGGAACCGTATATTATTCTTATATTGTGACCGACGAGGCGATGACTGTCGATCCCGACCAGTTATTGCAAGCGAAATACGAAGGCTCTACATTGGTGAAAGCTGCCGAAAAACCCAGCGTGAGCGGTACGCTTTCTAACCAGAATTTAGGGGCTACGTACTATGTATATGCTGTGGCATCCAATGACAAAGGCGTTTGCGGGGCTGTGGCTTCGGCATCTGTCGAATTGCCCGACGAAGAGGCTCCTTATTTGGTGAACGTTCCCGACGGTAATAAATATAAAGCTACGAACGGCGGACGCAGTGTCGTTTTGACTTTCAACGAGACCGTTGTTCGAGGAAGCGGTGCTATCACCTACGATGTGACGAAGGGTAACCTTACCTCTTATGCCAGCGGTACGATCGAGAGTGTCGCTATCAATAATGAGTCTGTTACGATTACTTTGCCCGAAAGTGTAGTGTTTGACGAGAATGAAGCCGTATCGTATGTATTCCTCGATTTTGCCGAGGGTGCTTTCGCTGATGCCGGCGGAAATGTATCTGCTGCATTGGTTGGTGGCGTCGATGAAGAAACTCAAACCGTTGCAGCTCCTTATTGGGAGTATACTGCTGCACAAGAAAGTGATTTTACAGGTACATTCGGATTCTTGTTCTATCAATATGATCTTCAAACACAACAACCCGGAAGTACACCTATGGGATTCGATACTGAGTTTTCATTAAAACATGCAAATAATCCTGATACGCTTGTAATAGACCATTTCTATTTTAAGGATGGGTATCCCAATCAACTGGAAGCCGAAGTGACCGATAATGGTTTTAGAATTGCTGATTTACAAATTATGGGAGTTATGCAGGTAGAAACTAATGTCGGAATGGTTAACGCTATTTTCACTTTCGCAGGACTTCCAGAGAGTGAAACCGATAATTTTGAATATGTAAACTTCGCTGAAAATGCACAAGGCGACGAGGTTGTATATGCGCAAGATCGTTGGTGTGGACTTTATTGCTTTAATGCCGATGCCGACCCCAGTGACAGCAATTTTAGCTTAGGGTGGTATGATTTGTGGAATGCACCTCTCTTCTTTAAAGGATCTGTTCAAGCCGCAGCCGCAAATACTAATATCCCGTCGTCGATAAAGTTGTTGAAAAACGAGATGAAATTGTCGGAAATGAAACCGTTGTCTGCAACAGAAAAACTTCATATGCAGTCCCTTATCAGACAAAATCTTAAAATGAAAAGTATTCGTTGATCCTTTTAAGGATAGAGTTATTGAGCAGCCGGTCTTTTAGAGACCGGCTGCTTTGTTATTGTCAGTACCGAGTCTGTCGTTGTGGAGTAAATCTGCGGAAGCTGGATTTAGTCGAAATCTTGTGCCTTCTCGTGACGAGAAACTTTTCGTATTTTCTTGTGAAATTTGTATATCCTTTCGTAAATAAAGGACTCTGAATAGCCGAGACATCGGGAGATGTTTCTTATAGAATCTCCGTGTATGTATTTTTTAACAATAGACTGATCGATTTCGCCGAGTGAATAGAATATTTTTGTAAAATGTTCTATATCAATCATGTTCGCTGAACAAATCCATTCCCGGATTGTTCTTAATAATCTAAGCCGTAAGAAAGAATATTTTGTCATCGCTTTTTATATAAAAAAGCCTCCGACCCTGATGAGTGAGTAATTGATACTGTAAATGGACTCCTAATGCAAATCGCTATTTGCATCATCATGGACCGGAGGCTATATAAAACCTCCTCTCGTGGTATATCTGTTCGATACCACCGCGAGTCCATTTACGGTATCAACACAAATATAAGCATATTTTTAATTAGTTTATAGTGATTTCTTAATTATTTATCGATTTTGTAATAAATAATTTTTATCTATCTTGTATTCAGATTGATAGATATTATAAAGATGCAACATAAATTTATCCTTATTTACTTATTTCTCTTTTAGACATCGACTCTTTTTTTATTCTTTTCTAACCCCTCCGTCCTTCGGCCACCTCCCCTATATTTTGCTGCGCAAAACACAGAGGAGGAGGGTGAGATGTATTTCTCTTTCGCTTCTATTCCGATTTTATACGTGCCACCCTGTAATGTTACGGGGCACGGCAATGGAGGAGCTTAAAAATGTTCGAAGTGGATTTCACCCTCCTCCTTGCTGAGCCTCATAGCCTTACAGGGTGTTTGTTGTCAAGTAAGATATAGGGCGGGTGTCGAGTAGTAAAGGAGGGGTTGATTTTTGTCAAAAATCTATTCGGCTGCTTGTTTAACCACTCGCCGAGGGAACCGGAATGTGCTTGTCGGCATGACATCGCTAAAATTCATGTCTATCCCACCGATTTTCTACTGAGCCGAATTTTCTAATAGCATTGCAGCTCGAATTGAATTTGACTGAAATCTCGCCTTTCCAAGTCTCGTTGCCGGATATAAAAGTAAAGGCTTCCGCAGTCCCCGAACGGTATATCTACCTCTTCTTCCTCGATACAGTTGAGTTGCAGAAGTAAAATCCATTCGCGGGCAGACTTTTTGCTATATGTCTGTTGTTTCTCCTCTTGCGCTCTCGATTCGCATGCTTCGGCTATACCGTTTTGAATGAGTGAGGCGTATCCCAAGATACGTCCGGCCGATTCCATGTGGGGATATCCCCATTTCCCTAATTTTCGTTCTATGATATCCCAATCGGTATATGCGGTGTTGTCATCGCCTGTCATACCGACATAATCTTCCCAATCGGGAGCACAAGTATGTGCTGTGAATTTGAGCGCCATTTCGGGAAGCCTGTGTTCTTCCGGGAGATTGTCGGGGAAATCGGTCGGTACTAATTCGGAAATGGGGGTAGGGGTGTATAATAGTTTTGCTCCCTTACTATTTCTCCACGGTTGATTCGTGAGATCATAAAAGAGATAGAACATGCCTTCGTGTGGAAGGAGATTGTCTGTGTCGTAAACCGATAGTTCTTCGCAAGATAGTTGCAGGAAAAACGGAAGAACGATGTGTTCGCCGTATTCATCGGTGTAGTGAGGCCATTCGAATTTTTTCGGTAAGGCCGGTTTTCCCCCGAATTTAGATTGTACGGGGGCTGCTTTTCTTTTTTCAAAGTCGAAAAAGATTCCGTTACGAACAAGTGCCTGTATTTGCTCTTTGAGCTTTGCTTCGGTTTCTATCTCCGAAGGTTTTTCATCGTTTCGGTTATGTCGGAAAAGATGCCAGAATGGTTTTGTGTCGTCCATGGTAAAAGTAAAATTTCGATTTGTAAAAAAATGCCCGAACACATTACGTTCGGGCTTGATATATGAAAATTTATAAAAGTCTTTTCATATTTTAGTTTGCAGGAGCTTCTTGAACAGGAGCCTCTTGTGTCGGTGTTGCATTATTTCCGGTAGCAGGCGTTTCAAATCCGGGAAGAGCTGCCGGTGCTTCGGTATTTACAATGTCTTTAATTTCCGATACGGAAGATTGCTGCCCGTTGTGAGAAACGAATACGGTAGCTATGCTCAGAACCATGATAACAATAGCAAGAGTCCATGTCGCTTTTTCCACAAAGTCGGTTGTTTTCCGAACTCCCATGATTTGATTCGATGATGCGAAGTTAGAAGCAAGACCTCCTCCTTTTGATTTCTGAACCAATACAATACCTATCATCAGCAATGATGCCAAGATGATAAAAACGGTTAATACTACTGACATTTTTTATTATTCTGTTTTTATGTTAATAATCAATTTTTCCAAAAATCTTATTTGGTCTGCAAAGTAAATATTTTTTTCTGGATATTTCAAACTTAATTTTTTAATTATTTGCAATGCTTTCTCATATCGTCTTTGTTTGATATAGATTTTTGCTAAACTTTCCGTGAAGAAAGTGTCGTCGTTGCTGCTTTCGGAGGAGGCGGATTGTTCTGTATTCTCTTGATCGCGACCGGTTGTTTTCGGTAGAACGGCAGGAGATGGATTTGTCTCGTGCTCGTGAACCGGCGTTGTGGCTAAATTGGCCTGTTCTTCTTTTTGCAGGTTGCTTATATAGTCCGATTGAGCGAGTATATTGCCTGAAATAATTCGGTCGAGGCTTTCTTCTTCATTACCTCGTTTTTGCTCTTTACGGTATGTTCCCAAAAACAGATCGATCGCTTGCATGGTGCTGTCGGTTCGGGGAGCTTTCGGATAGAGGTCGGCGAAAGATTCTCCTTCGACTCCGAGAATGGTCTCTAAGTGCGCATGAGGACTGGCGTAAATCAGAGCCTGTTGTATGCGCTTCTCGTCGGGCATGGCTCCCGGTGTGAATTTCAGATAGAGAAGTTGCGGGATACTGAAATAGGGATAATCCGCGGCCATTTGGTCGGCATCGGATTTCGAGATTGTTTCATCGCCAATCCCGTTTAGAAGGTTTCGTATTTGTTCCCGGGTTATCATAGTGTTACCAGTTGGCTACCGTCGCGTTGAAAATTTGATCTACCAGCTCGTCTGTGATTTGTTGGATAAGTTCATCTTGCACATCGGTTAACATTCGGTCGCTGGAAAAGTCCTTATACCCGGAGAATGTTTGGTCTATGTCATACTGAGGGTCTTTGGTGTTGGTGAATCTTACCCTTACAGAAATAGTCAGGCGCGTTTGCGATGCGTATGCGTTTTCTGTTACGGCTTGCGGGGTGAGGTCATAGTTCGTGATTTCTCCTTCCAATTGCAGGTCTCCTCCGCTGCTAACCATTTGTAATCGTGTTTGCCGAGTATAAGCATTTTTCAATGAATTGGTGAACAACTCTTCCAATGGAGGGTAAACCAATGCCGCTTTAATGGGAAAGTTTGCTACCGATATGGTCTTGGTCGTTTCGTAATTGATCGAAGCTCCGTTGAATTTATAAGAGATACTGCATGACGACAGTATGACGAGTAATATAGTCGTTAAACGTTTCATTGTCGTGCGGCTCTATTCTAAGTTATATTCTTTAATTTTACGATAAAGAGTCCTTTCGGATATTTTTAATTCTTCGGCTGTTTTTTTCCGTTTTCCGTGATTACGTAATAATGCCTTTTTGATGGTCTCTTTTTCCGTATCTTCGAGTGTCGTAGGTTGTTCCTCGATATATTCGGGTTCGTTGGGTATTATTTCTCCTACGGTGTCTTCTATGGCCGTTCGTTTGGCGGACGGGACATGTACCGGAACAGATGGTACGATAGGAGTAAGAGCCATCGATTGTGCGACAGGAACCGGTTGGGGCGTTTGAGCGTAAGGAGTTTGTCCCTGAATTTTCTCCCTCGTCAGTTCTTCTACTTTCGTATGTAAGTCTGCCAGCTCTTTTTGCATTTCGAACAGCGTCTTGTAGAGCATTTTTCTTTCTTTCTCGAAGAAGGAGTGCTCTTGTTCGTTCGAGGTAGCGCGAGCCGGTAATTTTTCGATATTATATTGGGGCAGATAGTTTTGCAACGTTGCTCCGTCTACGTCTCGGTTCGTTTCGAAAATAGAGATTTGTTCGGTGATATTTTTTAGCTGCCTTACATTTCCCGGCCAACGGTAGTTGAGCAGTACGGTGCGTGCATCTTCCGTCAGTTGGATTACGGGCATTCGGTAACGCTCAGCAAAGTCCGTAGAAAATTTACGGAATAATAGGAGAATATCCTCAGACCGTTCTCTCAATGGGGGAATTTCGATGTGTATCGTGCTGAGCCTGTAATACAAATCTTCCCTGAATTTTCCTTCCGAAACGGCTTTTACCATGTCCAAGTTGGTCGCAGCGACGATTCTTACATTGGTTTTCAAAACAGTGGAAGAACCGACTTTTAGAAATTCTCCGCTTTCGAGTACGCGCAATAATCGAGCCTGAGTCGTGAGGGGTAATTCGCCGAC
>OLWB01002951.1_pt1 | contig 12932 bp, 10 predicted proteins | sample 1673331 | NCBI WGS metagenome assembly OLWB01 (sample SAMEA3178943, study PRJEB25190) | human gut metagenome | biome: human gut; feature: human-associated habitat; material: faeces | place: Austria | collected 2013
GGGAACTAGGTGCCCTACGCGTTTGCATCGAGGCTTCTGCTCAACAAGGCGGGAATATCAAAGCTCAGCTTATCGTTCCCAACAGCAAAAACGAAGCATTTGCTTATGTGATGAGCGGATAGGCTATTCTGTAGTGCTTAGCGAGGAAAGGATAAAAGAGTTGCAAACAAATCAAATCGGAATGTTGATAACTATAAGGAAGTGGATATGTCTCTCGTGGAAATGTACGACAAGCGGATTACCAATGATTTACTGCGGAATGTTCTTAAAGCTTATAGAACAATGGACCAGGGGGCTAGTGCGTCTGTTAAAGATGATACATTCGGTCAAGCTGCCGAGAACGGAAACGATTTGATTTGGCGGCTGGATAGGACATCCGATAATGTTGACATTATTCCGAATTATGAAACATTTGAAGTAATTTCTGCCGCTGCTCAAAGCGAAATAGATAGAAGTGAAAACACGTTTAATAACAAAGCATCAATCTATTTTGCAGCCATCTCTATATTGCTGGGTATTATGGCAATCTCTGGTTCAGAGCTGAAGTTGGTTTTCGCGGCTTTCATTGGGCTATTTGTCATCTTGCAATCTATTAACGTTGCTTCAGCTCTCTTGAAAAGACGCTATGTAATTAATCCACTCACAAAGGTAGTTTCGTGGTTGCGGTCGGCAGAAATCAGAAGCAGGGTTGATTCTGATCCTTTGGAAATAATAAAGTTGAAGTTACAGAAATATGGCTCAGCAAAGGATGTTATTGAGAAATCTGGATTAATAAGAGATGGTGATGAGTTTTGTGCCAAAAAGCCCCACGAAGATAAACTAATAAAGATGTTGGTCAGGTTTGGGCCGGATGGTGCATACGAACTGGAAGACAGCGAAACTGGATATAGATATTCAAGCTTTGATCAGGCATATAAAAATACGGTCTGTGGCACTTCTACTAACGCATTTAAAATGTGGCGTCATGATAATAAAACTCTTCAAGAAATACGCTGGGAGTATTTTCTTGCGAATGGATATTTAACGCAGAAAGACATAGATGAATATAATCGCGCTTTAAATGTTTAGGTAAGGGAATTTGCAAGGACGAGGAGCTCGATTGCAATCGAGAGCTGGGCATTACAGGTGCAGACAGACGGCCGTGTGCTATTTTAATGTCGGGTAAACAGTGCGAAAGGGATGACTGCGCCGATTGAGCAGCTGAGCATGCCATAAGTTATGCTCGACTATTTATCGAACATTTGCGGCTATCTCCGCGACTATCCAAAAGTGCGTAGATGATAAAAGCCATTTGCCACTAGATCCATGTTTGCCCCCCATGGTGTTCCTCAGCGAGTCGGGTCTTGTATTTGTGAGAATGGATAAGACTATGTTGAATCAGTCGGTTTTGTCGAGAATCAAGCCGTCGTAAAAAATGCTCATCGTGCTTAGATTATCCCACACTGAGAATATGGAAGGGGAAGATTTCTTTTGGCGAAATAGTCATCAATTAACTTCATGCAATCGACAGTAGCTAGCTTATCTACGAGCTGGGTTGGCACTTAAGACTTCTGATACTATGAGCATTGAGATAGAACAAAGGTTCGATAAATATTTCGATATAAAATACAGACAGGGCGTACGCAGCCATAGAGGATACAGGTATTGGGTTGGTTTCGACGTTTGAATTAGAGCAGCGCTTAATTGAAATCTTGCGAAGCGCTAAAGGTTTCAACGAGAACTCGGTTGTTGATTATAAAGTTGAGCCGCATTCGAAAGATTACGAAACAGAGCTTTTCAAAGACATTCTTGCTCTAGCAAATTCTTACGAAAGGCCCAACGAAGACAGATGGCTCATATATGGAGTCAATGAGAAAACGTGCACCTTGGTAGGCGTTGATCAGAATAACCCCAACTTGTTAGATGACGCTAGTTATCAGCAAAAGTTTCAGAAGATTCGACCTGCGCTTCATATTGAGTTTATTAAGGTTCCTGCCCGTCATGTGGATGAATCGCTTGGATTCGAAACAGTATTCGCTGCTTTTTATATTCCCAAGGAATGTATGAACGAGGTGTATGAGCTTGGAGAATTGGTTTGTGACAAGGAGGAAAAGAAAGGGAAGCATAGAATGCTTCACCCGTCGGTCTCTTTTGTTCGTGTTGGTAGCTCCACGGACCCACTTTATGAGCATCATCGATTAAAGATAAGAGAACTTGCGGAAAGCCATGCCATGCAGCCGTTTCCCGCTCATAAGGGACATGAGAGTGAGGGGCTTACAAAAAGCGTAGATGTTCTTATGCTGTTGGGTTCATGGGATGAGGCCAGCGAAGCTGACCAAGAGCTTCTAGCTGATGTTAGTGGCGAATCGTATTCCAAAGCGATCAAGGAACTTCAGCCTTTGCTTGATGATGGCTTCTTTAATATGCGAGGCTCGCGCTGGATTATTGCCGATAGAGTTGAAGGAATCAAAAGAGCTGGGAAGCACCTAACAAAATCCATGCTGCTTGATCTCGCAGAACCTCTGGGTGCAATATTGTCGAGCATAGATAGGGCTTTCGATCTTCAGCCGGATGAAAGAATTATGGCTGACGTGAGAAAGACAAGCAGGGGTTGCTCGCGAGCTTTGCGCGAGAGTGTAGCGATTTTCTGCGCTCAGATTGGAAACAATCCCGACCTTTTACCGCAATGCGAACAAAACGATATAGATCGCTTCCTCTCTGAAGTTATGGGTGCTGTTTTCCGGGCGGATGATTGGCAAGTTCTTGCTTCTGCGGAAGATTATATGCCTCTACTTGCGGAGGCTTCGCCATCTATGTACCTAAGGTTTGTTGAGCATGGCTCGGACACCGATGCTCTTAAGAGATTTCTGCAAGAAAAGACCGGTGGTTTAACGTCGATGAGTCTGGGCTGGGGCCTTGTTCACGGAATCAAGATTGCTGCGATGGCGCACGATATGCTTTCTCAGGCAATAAGGGTGCTGGTGAAGATTTCTGATGAAACCGACTTGGCCAAGAATGCGATTGTCGACTTGTTGCTTCCTTGGTATCCCAGCACGGCCGCCTCGGTAGAAAGCAAGATAGGAATGGGAAGGTATCTTTCCAAGCAATCGAGTGAAATGGCATGGCAGGCATTGATGGCTTTGCTGCCAGGAAAAACCACATCGACTTTTGGAGTTGTTGAGCCAACATATATGCCCCATCCCGAAAAACCCGAGAGCATTCTTATGAGTGAGTATTGGGAAGTTAGTTGTGCTTATTGTCGCCAAGCTCTGGAAGCTGCTCGTGGGAATGTTGCGAGGTTGCTTGATGTTATAAGTGATATTGGTTGCTACGAAACAGCGGGTTTGGTCGATGAACTTTGCGAAACTGTTTCCGCAGAAGCTCAAACGCTTTCTGCGGATGACTGCTATAAGATATGGGATCAGCTCTCTTCATACGTGGAGCAGTGTGAGAAGTTCAGTGATGCCGAATGGGCTCCTTCTGACGATATCCTGCAAAAGGTTAAGAGTCTTACGGACCAGCTTAAACCGAGCGATCCATTTTATTTTGCATTAAGGCTTTGCTCTGTATACGATTGGGATCTTGTTAGAGATGATGAGAGTCTAACCGAGGGACAAAAAAGAGTTGCGCAACTGCGGGCAGATGCGATTCGTGGTTTGTATGAACAGCGGGGAGTTCGCATTGCGCAGGACTTGGTTGAAAAGGGCGCAAAGGGGAATTCGCTCGGTGTCGCGTTTTCTCTTCTGGACATTTCAGCAGAAGATGAGCGGGTCATATGCACTTTCGTTGATAGCAGCGATGCTGAGATGTTGAGCTTTGCGCGTTCTTATGTGGGTAATAGTTTTGCCAGAAATGGATGGGCGTGGGTCGATTCGCTCGAGATGGATGGTTGGTCAAAAGAGAGAATGGCGACTTTTTATTCGTTCTTGCCCTTGTCGAGGGACGCGTGGAGCAGAGCTGAAAGGCTATTGGGCGATGATGCGCTGTATTGGAGCTGCGCTCCCACGTACGGTTTCGTCAAGAATCTGTCTGATTTGTCGTATTGTGCCGAGCGCTTGCTCGAGGTTGGGCGAGCAGCGGACGTTCTCGAATGGCTTTCGAGAGAAGTGAGAGAGGGCGTTAACGTCAGTGCGGATTTAATCAAGAAGGCTCTGGGGACTCTGCGCATTAAGGTCATCGACTCGATGCTTTCGTATTATATCCAGCAGTTGTTTGAGTATTTAGAGACGGTTTCTTATGATGACGAGCTGTTTGCATTGGAGTTGCAATATTCGGTATTGTTGCAGGATAGACAAGATTCGTATCTTTATAAAAGAATGGCCGAAGATTCTGAGGCGTTTTTGCTCGTGGTTTCCATTGCTTATAATCTAGGTTTAGCTGAGGAAAAAGATACACGGATTCCTGATGATGTTCGGGCTGCATTCATCGTTCGCATTTTAAACAACTTTAAGCTTGTTCCTGGTTATGCTGCGAACGGAGTTTTTGACGAGCATGTTTTCTGTGAATGGATTGAAGGCGCTAGAGGCGCAACTGAAGATTTGCATGCACTCGATTGTATCGATCGAGAAATAGGTCGCGTTTTGTTTTACGCCAAACCCGAAAATGATTTCATGCTGCCTGAAGCAGTTGCTGAGTTTTTGGAGAGTCATAAGGCCGCCCTGCGAGGGTACGAATTAGAAGCATTCAATTCGAGGGGGGTACATACGGTCGATCCGACCGGTGCCCCCGAAGATGAACTTGCAGATGGATATGAGCAGAAGGCTGTTTCAGCGGAAGCATTGGGGTATTTGAGCATCGCAGTTGTAATGCGCTCTATAGCGCGTTCATATAGAGACGAAGCGGAACGTAATCGCAAAGAGAGGCTGTGAAATTAAACTCGCGGTTTCAGTGGAAGTGGTTTTGCGAAAACCCCTGTGCCTAGGTCAGATGATTGTGGATATTCCAAAAGCGAAGTGAATCGAGCTGGAGACACGCTGCGCTCAAATCCCGCAGGTGGCTCAAGATTTGATTACGCGATTGGTATCGTTTGATTGTCGACAACGGATTCATCTCGAACCCCTTCGAAAGATGATGGAGATCATCTATGGCTATTCAGAGGGGAAGAGCTTTGTTCCAATCTCGAGTTGCCTGGATGATGTCCCGAAAATTGGCGTAATCGCCTAGAATCCCTGCCTCATTCTGGCCTATCTCTCAAGCCGCCTTTCTGCCAATCGGGTTGTCCGCCATCACTAATCTCATAATTCGCCTGCATGCTCGGATGCCACGCCTTCGCGGGAGAGCGCTGGTGCCGACATCTTCACGGTTCTCGCCGGCAATGCCACGGACGGCTCGGAGAACTCTCTCCGGGATGCCCAATTCTCGCCCATCCCGGAGAAGCCGGCGCCCGAGCTCTCCTCGGACACGTCGGGGACCGTTGACGCTGTCGTGCATGCGTGTGACGAGCTTCTCTTGTTGGGGAGACGCTACGACGTCCTCGTTCTGCTCTAGGCGACGAGCCCGCTTTGCACGGTCGAAGATATCGACGCCGCCCTGGAGATGTTCGTGCGGAAGGGCAGGGCCTCCCTCGTCGCCGTCACGCCCGCGACGGAGCACCCCATCCACATGTGCACGATAGACGGCGACGGCGTGCGCCACGCGCTGCTTCCGGGCGTCAACGGCACCGTGAGGCGCCAGGACATGCCGCCGGTCTACCGGGTGAACGGCGCGATCTACATCAACGACGCGAACGAGATCACCCTCGACACGAGCTTCAACGACAACGAGGTCGGGTTCGTCATGTCGGCCGGGCATTCCGTCGACGTCGACGACCTGGAGGACTTCGCCCGCGTAGAGCGGGCGCTGGAGGGCGAGGTAAGGGGTCGCCAAGATGCACGCAGCCATGCCTGTGGATGCATATGTTGAGCTTGCGGCCCTTGGGGATGTGCGGGTATCGGTTGTACCTCACCTCCCTGGACATGGTCGACGTGATGACGCCTATCCTTCTTGCAATCGAGGAGAGGCTCTTCTTTGGGGCGATGCCCTTTTCTATCGATCCTGTCGCGGATCATGAGGTGCTTGCTCCTTTCCCTTCGACATGATGCACTTCCCTCACCCGAAGGCCACAGGAAAAGGATACAAGTGCCTAGCCAAAGTGAACGCAACGCGCGTGGCGTTCACGATGTCAATTTAGGAATCAAGGTCATCATACACAGGTATTACGCCTAATTAAGATCGTGTCTCACCAACAATGTATAGAAGCAGAATTACGCTATATTAATACGCGATGTGCAATATCGCATGCTCATGGTCATTGCCAGGGGGGGTACGTATGGAGATCATGTCAATAATCAAAGAGGTTCTTAAAGAGGCAGATGCATCAAAATTACAGAATAATGGCTGCGGTCAGTTTAACTTGGAAAGCGCTGCAAGCGATCCCTTGCGTAAATATTTAATGGGGCTAGATAAAGAAGTTCTTCTTGAACTGTTGATCTGCATGTATATTGGGCGTGATATTGCGACAAAGCAATACGATTCGACCAATATGAATATGATGAAAGACGGCATTATTCACATCATCAAAACATTCAGGGACGAAAGCAAAAGCGTTATCGCGGGTCAAATTGCCGAAAAACGAATGCGACTGCATGAGTATTTCAATATCTGCAGTTCGCACATGGCTGAATATGAGGTCGCGCGAGGCATGATACCCGAGATGCAATGATAGCTAGTTCAACTAGACGCCTTGCCTTGATGCCGACATTTAGCACGCTTGTACATTAAAGCGTGGCTAAAAGCTATTAATAACAGCATTGCCTTCGCGTTTCTTGAGTTCTCCCTTCTCGTATTCACAATCAATCTCTAATGGCTCTTGCGTGGTTTTTCTGCAACTAGCAGTTGCTCGTTAATCTCATTTATATCCCGGCCAACCTTTGATATCTGCAAGTAAGGCGGAGACGCTTTCAAAGGATTCTGCTCTTCAGCTAATGGCGGGTATCAAGCATAATTACGTTAGAGTGATGTTTTTGACAGTGTTATTTAATCCCTGCTGGGTACGTGAAGTAGGAAATGAAGGGATTTATGTTGGGCCTGCGAAAAAATAATCGCACAGGACTGCTTCCTGCACAGGTAGATTGCACGTGGTTGCTAAGGTGTTTGCGCAAGTACAAAGGCCTGGGCTTCTCATTTGGCTCCGACGAGGAGCTTGTAAGCGCGAAGCGCATCGGTCTATCGAAGGCAATTCAAGAGAAGGCTGATATAGTCAACGAAAGCATCAGGAATGGTGACGAAGCGATTGGTCTAGATACCTTCGTCCATTTTGTATGCGAGATGCTTGAAGACAGCGCTGTCGGCGATGAGGACGTGCTAAAGGTTCTAGAGGAACAGATCGAAGAGATGCGCGGTATGTTTTGGGGATCAGATGCTGCGCGTATCAGATGGTCTCGGGTTTTATTCATGTCAGCCCGAAGAGAAGTTTGCATTTCTGCAGTAATTGTCAGCTCTCTTGGTTATATAGATGCGGGTTGGGAGGCTAGGGATAATCACGACGACCTTATCAGAGCGCTACTTTGTACGAGATTATATTTGGTAGACACATCATATGACGATCAGTTGAATATGGCGTCTTTTGACACAGCTATAGAACAGACTGAAATTAACCGCTCGATGAAACGCATCGCAATTGCCAGTATGGTCATAGCTGTGCTCTCGATTGTGGTTTCAGTAATTGTGGCGGTGAAAACATTGGGGTGGATTTAAGGTTGGCACTAGGTTTCTGTAGCCCTTGGATCTTGATAGACCTCATAATTTTTGCAGAACGCTTTGAGTTTGAAGAGAAGTATTTTGTTCTCCAGAAATTGTTCAGCATCTCGCTCGTTTATTAAGTTGAATTTCTATGTTCTTTTCTTCCCTAAGAAGGCTGACTTGTTGGGCGGGAGATAGTAGCTTCTTATCCACGCTTTCCTTGCATCGAAAAAACGTCAAGTAAGGAGATATATTGAAGCTGGCCATAAACGATTACGACGAGTCGATTGGAAGGAGGAAATAAACAATAGGCACCATGTCGACCTGCGTAGGTGTCAAGGAACACCAGGCTTACCAGCGGAGGAGAGGCATCGTGCTCGGGTGTACCGAATCACTATCGAGGCATTGTGTTTCGAACTTCGATCAACCGAACTCTAGTTTAATGGGGGCTCTCCTGGTCTTATGCAAGCTAAATCGTGCCGTGTTATAATTAAGCGCAAAAGGTTCCCGCCCGCTGATAAGAACCCAGGGGGTTCTTCTTAGGATAGGTGGGATGGGTCGCGGGGGAATCGTCTACTCGATTCCCCGTTTATATGATGGTGACCTCAGAAACTGCCTGCATCATATTTTCTATTTTTGAGTATGGCCAATCTAGGCCCTTGAGCTCATGTCGTTGGATTGCCCAACATACGTAATCAGCGATTTGCAAATTCTGGTCACTTTCAGATCTACGGTGTAAAAGTGTGTATGAAATGCCTCTCTCTTGGAAGTGTCGCTTCATGCAAGCCTTAAGTGGCTTCTCGATATCCTTTCGCTTCGTTTCATTCGAGAGTCGATCAGTAATAACAATTACCTTGGCAACATTTTCTAGGTTTTCTTTTCTCGATATTTCGCGAATCAACCACGAAAATGCAAGTGCGTAGACTTTTGCAGGATTTCTCATCTCTTCGGGAATGAGAGATTTTCGCACTTTTGCTCCGTATGCATGGCAATTCGTACCATGCAGGGCAATTCTTGAATAAACTTCAGAACGGACGAAATCTGTATCTTCGCTGGCATGAAACCGATCAACTTCAATGCCATTCTCAAGACAATCATACTTAAAAGCTAGGAGGGACAATGCTGCATTAAATGGGCGGCGAAGCACGACGCCTGAAATGATGAACCACTCAGTTCCGTTGTTCGAGAAATCGTAATTTCCTGACTCATCAATATAAAGGAAGATGACGTTCTCGTTCATGGCACTTCCTGTGATAGCTAGGCAATCTGTATGTCAATTGGTGTCTCGTACGTGTCAAAAACAGGAAGTATCGCAGCGACGATATCAGCGACCATTTCTCTTGGAACTGTCAGCCTGATTGTTAGATTGTCATCAGAGCGTGCGCCTGCATCATGATTCAATATGGAGCGCGAATCGATACCATCTGCGGAGATATCAGAATTATAGTGTTGCCGCTTATTCTGATTTATCTCCTCGTTCGCGTTCGAGCTATCTTGCCTACATGCAACATAGTGCCTCGAGTCATCCATAAGCATCTTCAAAAAGCGGATATTTTTTTCAGCCCCTGCGGGGTTCATGCCAGCTTTCGCCGCGTATTGTTTTATAACAGACTTCCTGTTGTTCGCGCGGTTGTCTAATGCTGCGCACGTCTCCGCCGGAAAGCAGTTGTTGATGATATCGGAACACGCTTCGGGATAACGATCTCGCGTTGCCCATTTTTTGCCAAGCTTTGTGAGTTCGCCATCTTCATCGAGCAGTCCTATTGTTCTCATTGACGAAACGAGAGATAAAGCGGAGTCTCTGGAGGCAAGGGCCGAGATGTTTTGAAGCAGCGAATCGGGATAAAAAGCCCGATATCCCTCCTCAGAGCACTTGCGGTGAAGTTCTCTCCATGTGCGTTGCGAGATCAGGATGGTCTTCATTTTCCCTCCAACTCCTCCGTTTCTTTCATGCATACTATCTTAAACCTCCGCCAAGGTCCACCTTACTCCTTTTCTGGACGAAACTCAATAGGAATCCTCCATTTTGGAGGAATACATAAATAGCTGGTCAATGAGGTGATTATTACTCTAAATAGAATTATTTAATCCTCCTTTTGGCAGAAAATTCAAAAAAATATACTCGAATGCTAAGTAGTTACCATTAAATTGGACGTCCATTTTGGAGGAGGTCCTCCGGCAGAACGTCAGAACAGCCAGATTAGCAAGAATGCAGGTGCATAACAGGCCAGATGAGGCCGTCGCGGGAGTAGCGGCCTTTGACGCATTTTTGTCTACTCATTTCTATTGACCAACCCTATGTGCGGGGATATTCCTAAGCTTGTAATCAGGAACAACGCGATTTGCACTTGCTTCTGTGCCGCGTCCTCTTTTATTTGTCAGGATACAGGCACTACACCTATATCGCGTATGCACGAACATAATTCTTTATGATGCGATAGGAGGAGGATGGTCCGTCCAGAATGTGTCTAATATTGAATTGAGGAGGTCTTGCATCCGCGCATATATGCTCTCCTTACCCCACACTCATGCCCAGATAGAACTTGTCCGGCTCTAGCGCATACAGCTTATCGAAGAACTCCCTGCGCGTCGTGTTCCCGCCCTCCAGGTCCGTAATCCACGCATGGGGGAGGCTCGCACAGGAGCGCGTGTCCGCATCGAATTCGTCCGGCATCACCAGATGCGCGATCTCTCGCAGGCTCCCGATTCTCAGCGGATAGGCCGCCATGTCTCTGACTCCCCGGCACAGCGCGATTCGCCATTCCATCTGCGATGCGTACTTCTTGTTCTTGTAGAACACATCATGGGGAAAATCGGGCACGCCATCAGGGAACGCCGCATCTGCGTCCAGCGGCTCGCGATTGATGATCAGGATGCTGGACGCGTTTCTCTCGCGACCGGGCGCAGGCTCGATGTCCCAATACGAGACGGGCGCGCAGTAGTAGTGAAGGCGATGAAGCCTGGCGGCAAGACCGATCCTGTCCACGAACGCCGGGAAATCGTCAATCGCAACGTAATAACCGCCAAGATTGTCTGGCGCGTGAGGCGACTCCATGCAGGTCCCGTCTTGCCCAAGCCGCGCCGTCTGCATGAAGAAGCAGCAGATGTTCGCATAGCTTAAGCCCGCGGGCAGAATGGCGGTCTTGTGGGCTTGAATGCCCCGCAGATCATCAGGTAATGCGGGGATGTTCTCCGGTAGGACAAAGCCGCTTGCCCCTTCGAGTGGGTCGCGTTGGTCGTCCGTCCCGTTCCAGCGAAAATGGGCCAGCGTGTTCATATAGAGCGTCCCGTCGAGGAACTGCTCGGCATACTCGCGTTTCGAGAACGCCTTGAGGATGCGAGTTGCGGTGGGGTGTCTCTCGTGTTTGATTATGCTCGCTCCTCCGTAATACCGATTCCGATTGTCATCATTTGAGTCACTCGTAATGATGTCATGATTGAGGTGCCTGCAGGCGTCTGATTGGTGTATTGAAGACTCGAAATGTGACAACGCTTAGCTCAATAAGCAGAGCTCATTTGAAGTCGAGTTCTCATTTCTGATTATTTTCGCTGCACCAGCCGCGCACTGGTTTGGCTCGCAGGCCGCTTGGCACACTGCCGTTACCCAAACCGCAAGGCAGTGGATGCTATCATGCTCCTGTACTATATGAAGATGCTCGAAAGCCGCTCGGACGCAGCCAGAAGCGCCGGCGGTCGTCATCGCGAGAGCCAGAGGACTGGTGGTGTACGATGATGGGAACGGAAAAGCTCGACAAGCGCTTTGTTGGCACGGCGCTCGTATCCGTGCTGATCAGCCTGCTTCTCGCGTTGACTCCGGTGCTCGCTGTTGCCGAGCCCGTGGATAGAGGAGGGTCACCTGCCGATGCGGTGGAGGAGACGCCTTCCGATTCAGAGGATCCGGAGGCAGCTGGAGACGTTTCCGCCGATGCAGCTGATGATGGCGCGGTGCAGCCCGAGGCGGAGGACATCGCTGCTGACGCAACGGTAACCGTCCGAGAGGAATCCGATCCGACTGCCCCTACAGACACGACGGTAATCGAGCCGGCATCGACAGGTGTAGTGACCGTTCCCGCAACGCAAACGTCCACGGGCACGACATCGCTCAATGCAACGGTTTCCTACGATTCGAACTTCACCAAAGGCTCTACTGTGAGATTCACTTTCAATGTCTTGGGCAATACGAAATCCCTGAGATATAGGCTCTACAGTTTCGATATGAACACGGGGGAGTCTTCTGATTCCTGGTCTTCGATAGTTGATATAACGAAGGTTCCGTCGAGTAGCTATAGCTCGATGAACTATTTCGAAATACCACTCTATCTCGCGGGCACATATAAGCTTGTGTTTAATGCGCAGGAAAGCGGTGGAGGAAATTATGCTCGCTTCGAGGCGACCTTCACCATTCCGGAATCCGCCGACTTCAAGTCGATGAACGATATCATCGATGAGGTCGTCGCGCAATGCGATAGCGAATGCGCGACACAAGGTGATGCGAGTGATTACGCGAAGGCCTTGTGGTTCAACGATTGGGTTGTTGACAATACGAAGTATGACAATTCTTATACATATATAAGCGCCGAAGGTGTTTTTGGTCGAGGCACCGGGGATTGCGAGGCATACCACGATGCCTATGTGCGCCTGCTGAACAGGGTCGGGATCGAAACGAGGCGCGTTGATAGCTTTGGAGATGCGCACGTGTGGACCGGCGTGAAGCTCGACGGCAATTGGTATAACGTCGACACGACGTGGAACGATCCGGGCTACACAGAGACCAGTTTTGACGCAAGGCGTCTCTATTTCGCGTTGCCTTCGGGTGTCATGGGGCTCGTTCACCAACAATGGGATGGCAAATACGCAATCGGATATCAAAATCGCGCGTTGTTTGATGCCGAATCCTACGAGGCCAATTACTTCATAAAGTCTGGGGAGATATCCAAATTCGTCGCTCCATATCTTGAAGCGAGCGGCACATATAGCGTGCAAATGCATCTTTCTGCGCACGAGTCGGACTTCATCATTCCCGTAGCGAACAACGGGTGGCCTGCCGATTACAAAAACGTTATGTATAGCCTAGTTGCCTATCAACTAGGGCAGAAAAACTGGGGAGATGGTGTTGGAGTTGCCGCAGCATACTCTGATGACAGCCTGCATTTTCGAGCGGTTTTCCGCGGAGGAAAAGACGCTCTGATTGAGTGGGAAATTGATTGCCGATGAGGCGATCCGGGCCAGCAGCG
>OLWB01002953.1_pt1 | contig 12924 bp, 9 predicted proteins | sample 1673331 | NCBI WGS metagenome assembly OLWB01 (sample SAMEA3178943, study PRJEB25190) | human gut metagenome | biome: human gut; feature: human-associated habitat; material: faeces | place: Austria | collected 2013
CATGGTTATGAAATAATCCATATTAATTATCAATTAATGAACTTTATGAATTTTATCTGCTGTAAAATTAGGTGGTTAATAATAATCTCAATAATTCAACTTAATTTGAAAATTGGAATATCCATCACATAACGACATGTCGCAGCAATTTAATCCATATTTATGCTGTTTCCGACCTGACACCTGCGTGAGTTGTTCACGTATTTTTTCACTATGTCTTACTCTCTGCTGGCAGGAAAAAATGGTTACTATCAATACGGAATCTGCTTTAACGCCACGTTCTTTGCGGGATACGCGGCGTATGAATATGTTTGTTTCGGTAGCTGCTGCGGTCGCAGGATTGTTATTTGGTCTTGATATCGGCGTAATCGCCGGAGCGTTGCCGTTCATTACCGATCACTTTGTGCTGACCAGTCGTTTGCAGGAATGGGTGGTTAGTAGCATGATGCTCGGTGCAGCAATTGGTGCGCTGTTTAATGGTTGGCTGTCGTTCCGCCTGGGGCGTAAATACAGCCTGATGGCGGGGGCCATCCTGTTTGTACTCGGTTCTATAGGGTCCGCTTTTGCGACCAGCGTAGAGATGTTAATCGCCGCTCGTGTGGTGCTGGGCATTGCTGTCGGGATCGCGTCTTACACCGCTCCTCTGTATCTTTCTGAAATGGCAAGTGAAAACGTTCGCGGTAAGATGATCAGTATGTACCAGTTGATGGTCACACTCGGCATCGTGCTGGCGTTTTACGGCTACTCCGCAATGAAGAACCCCAATGTCTGGGGCGACCAGGGCCGCGACGAGATCAAACCAGAAAACTGGAACGGCTATGTGGTGCACAACGGCCAGTTCATGATGTACGCCGGGTTCTTTCTGGCTGCGCTGGCCGCACTGGATGTGATTTTTGACTTTGCGGGCTGGCTGTACATCCTGATCCTGCTGGGCGGTCTGGCCATGATCTTCTATCCGCTCGCCCATTGGATGCACGAAAAAGAGGGCAAATGGTGGCCCTGGCCGAAGCATAAAAAGAAAAAGTGAAACTCTCAAAAGCCTTCCCCCTCGGGGGAAGGTGGCCCCGCAGGGCCGGATGAGGGCAAGGTGTATCTGACTACTCAAAAACGGGTCATTGCCACAAGTTTTGCCCTCATCAGTCAGTGGTCGGAGCCACTGACGGCTTCCCCCGTGGGGGAAGCCAACGCAAACAAAAATGCCTGTGCAGGCTTCAAACCTGCACAGGCATTTTTGCTGTCGTAAGATTTATTCCGTCGTATCCGCCAGCATCTCCGCCACTTCTGCCTTGGTAAACTCGCCCAGCGGCAGCACCAGCTTAGCCAGCACTTCCTGCGGCAGACCTGCCAGCGCGGCACTCTGGTCTGCCTCGGCGTCCGCAGCAGGCAGCAGGTGAGAAAGCCCCTCGCCGTCCACCTCGATGCGGGCATAGTGCCCGGTGGCAATGAACGCGCAGTCCAACTCGGCAGCCTTGTCGGCCAGCAGCTGCAAAAGCCCGGCTGGCGTAACTTCGTGTTCAGCCGTGAATGTCTGCACCGCAAAGCCCTGCTGCCGCAAAATGCGCATGGCTGCGGCGGCGTCACTGCCGCTGTTCAATCCCAGCAGGACCTTATCCTGCTTTTCAAATGTGTTAAAGCCGTCCATATTTCTCTCCTTATGCCAAGGTCAGGCCTGACGCCCGCCGTATTTCTTGCTTTGCTCCACAGCCATGCGGTCACAGCGTTCGTTTTCGGGATGGCCGGCGTGGCCCTTCAGCCAGTGGTAGGTGATTTCATGCTTCTCGCTCTCGGCCAGCAGCGGGGCCCACAGATCCGGGTTCAGGGCGGGGGATTTGTCTGCTTTCTTCCAGCCGCGGGCGCGCCACCCCCTGGCCCAGCCCTTTTGCAGGCTGTCAATGACGTACTTACTGTCGCTGTACAGGTCAATGGCGCAGGGCTCCTTGAGCTGGCGCAGCGCCTCCAGCAGGGCGGTCATCTCCATGCGGTTGTTGGTCGTGTTGGCCTCGCCGCCGGAAAGCTCCTTCTCGTACACCTTCTGCGCCGTGCGGAACCGCAGGATCGCGCCCCAGCCGCCCGGGCCGGGGTTGCCGCTGCAGGCACCATCGGTATAAATTTCAATATGCTTCATGCGTTGTACTCCGTATTCTGGTCTATAATACTACTATTATAGCAAGCCGGACTTCATAAGGCAAGATATTTGACATAGACGTCATTTCCGATTATAATAGAGTGTAATTGCATTGTGTGTTTTATCGGGCCTGGCCGCGTCTTTTCAGGCGGGCTTTCCGCGCCCATTCCATTAGGCATAGGAGCATCCGCTCTTAAAATACATAGATCGCAACCGCTTTTGAGGGGATCCGGTACCTGCAGATGGCAGGCACCAGCCCGGAAATACGACGATTCGGAGGTTTTCGATGGAAGAGTTCAAGCCAAAACGTAAAAATACCGCACAGCCTGCCCAGAACGGCCAGAGTGCGCCCCATACCCGCAAGCCGCGCACACCCAAGCCCCAGGGTGAGAACGCTGCCAACGCGCAGCACAAGCCCCGCCCCCGCCGCCCGCGTCCCGCGGCCCCGGCCACTGCCGAGCAGAACGCCGCCGCGCAGAGCATTCCGGCTCCGCGTCCGCGCCGCCCGCGCCAGAATCAGAACAGCGTTGCACCCCAGAACGGTCAGGCTGCCGCACCGCGCCCCCAGGGCCAGCGCCGCGGACGCCGTCCTAAGAACCCGGAGCATCTTGAGATGACCCCGGCCATCCCGATGCACATCTGCCCGCTGGGCGGCCTCGGCGAGGTCGGCAAGAACATTACGCTGTATGAGTGCCAGGGCGACATGATCCTCGTTGACTGCGGCCTTGTGTTCCCGGATGCCGATATGTTCGGCGTCGATCTGGTCATCCCGGACTTCACCTATGTGCTCGAGAACAGGGACCGCATCAAGGGCCTGTTCATCACCCACGGTCACGAGGACCACATCGGCAGTCTGCCGTACCTGCTCAAAAAATTCAATGTGCCGATCTACGCCGCCAAGCTGACGATTGGTCTTATCAAGAACAAGCTTGAGGAGCACGGCCTTGCGTCCAGCGCGATCTTCCATGAGATCCGCCCGCGCCAGAAGGTCACGCTCGGCTGCTTCACCGTTGAGCCGATCCACGTCAACCACTCCATCCCGGACTCGCTGGCCTTCGCCATCGACTGCCCGGCGGGCGTGGTCATCCACACCGGCGACTTCAAGGTCGACTACACGCCGCTGTCCGGCGACGCCGTGACCGACCTGCCCACGATTGCCGAGTATGGCCGCAAGGGTGTGCTGGCGCTGCTGGCAGATTCCACCAACGCAGAGCGCCCGGGCTTCACCGCCACTGAACAGACCGTCGCCGAAGGCGTGCGCCGCCTGTTCGCCAAGGCTGGTAAGCGCCGCATCATCGTGGCAACGTTCGCCTCCAACATCTACCGCGTGCAGCAGATCATCGACCTGGCGATTGAGTCGGGCCGCAAGGTCGCCGTCAGCGGGCGCAGCATGGTCTCCAACACCGAGATGGCCCGCGAGCTGGGTTACCTGCACGCGCCGGATAATGTGCTTATCACGATTGACGAAATCAACAAGTACCCGCCGGAGAAGGTCGTGCTCATCACCACCGGCAGCCAGGGCGAGCCGTTGAGCGCGCTGTCCCGCATGGCGCAGGCCAGCCACCGTCAGGTGCGCGTCGGCCCCAATGACTTCATCATCATCTCGGCCCGCCCGATCCCCGGCAATGAAAAGACCGTCACCAAGGTCGTCAACGGCCTGCTGACTCTCGGGGCCGAGGTCATCTACGAAAATATGTACGACACCCACGTGTCCGGACATGCCTGCCAGGAGGAGCAGAAGCTCATGCTGACGCTGGCCCACCCGCAGTTCTTCCTGCCCGTGCACGGTGAGTTCAAGCAGCTCAAGCGCCACGCCGAGACCGCGGAGCATCTGGGCTATATCCCGAAGCAGAATATCTATATCGCCGAGAACGGCCAGAACATCCGCCTTTCCGCGGATGGCATGACCGTTGAGAACACTGTTACGGCGGGCGCTGTGATGGTCGATGGCTACGGCGTCGGCGATGTAGGCAACGTGGTCCTGCGTGACCGCCACCACCTGTCGGAGGACGGCATCATCATTGTGACCGCCGCCATCGACGGCAGCAACGGACAGGTTCTCTCCGGTCCCGATCTCGTCAGCCGCGGCTTTGTCTACGTGCGTGAGAGCGAGGAGCTGATGGAGGGAGCCCGCACCCAGGTGGAGATGGCCCTGGACCGCAGCCTGGCCGACAACCTGCACGACTGGGCCAGCGTCAAAGCCCGCGTGCGCGAGGCGCTGTCGAGCTATATCTACCGCCGCACCAAGCGCAGCCCCATGATCCTGCCAATTCTGCTGGAAGTGTAATTGTTTTCCTGAACAGGGGAGTGTACGATGAAACACAAGGATGGATTGGATATTGCCGCTCTGCTGCTGTTGCTGCTGGTCGCCATCGCCACGATGGTCGTGCCGGTGGCCCTGACGCAGCCTGCCCTGCTGGCCGTGCCTGCGGTGCTGGTACTGATCGCGCTCTGTGTAGTGCTCTACCAGCGCCGCCGCCTGCGCGCGTTTCTGGCCAGGCAGCTTTGCAGCACCGATTTTGAGAACAGCCGTATCCAGTACAGCCTGGCAAATCTGCCCATCCCCACGGTGCTTGTCAACGACGGGCGCATTTTGTGGTACAACCAGTATTTCAGGCAGGATGTGCTGAACGATTGCGACGCGGTGACCCGCCCGGTGAATCGCGTTCTGCCGGAGCTGGATCTGGCTGTCTGCTCCCGCCCGCACGGGCAGGACCTGAAAGTGGGGGAGCGCCGCTTTACGGCCTATGCAGGCTCAGCCAAGGGCAGCCGCGGGGCCAGCCTTGTGTATCTCATCAATGATACGCTTTATAAAGAAACGCTCGACGAGTATAACGAGAGCCGCCCGGCCTGTCTCATCATCGTCATCGACAGCTATGACGAGCTGTTTGATGATATGAAGGACAGTGAGCAGGCCAAGGAGCTGGAGGCCATCAACAGCCTGCTGGAAGAGTATATCGGGCGCAGCACCGGCTTTTTGCGCAAGGTCACGAACAGCCGCTACATCGCAGTGGTGGAGGAACGTGACGTCCGCTGGATGCTGGCGGAGCGCTTTGACATCCTCGATAAGGTCCGTGCGCTGCATCCCGGCGGGCTGACCACGCTGTCCATCGGTGTCGGCCACGGCGGAAAGACCCTGCAGGAATGCCACCAGATGGCACGTGAGAGCATTGACATTGCCCTGGGCCGCGGCGGCGACCAGGCCGCCGTTAAGACCGTTGACGGCTTTGAGTTCTACGGCGGTATCTCCCACGGCGTCGAGAAGCGCAGCCACGTCCGCAGCCGCATTATTGCCAACGCGCTGTGCGACCTCATCAAGCGCAGCGACAGCGTCATCATCATGGGGCACCGCATGAGTGACCTCGACGCCGTCGGGTCCGCCATCGGCGTGCTGCGCATCTGCAAAATGTGCGATGTGCCCGCGGTCATCGCCATCAACAGCGAGGCTACGCTCGCCGGGCCGCTGCTCAAGACTTTTCTTGATGCAGGCGAGGGCCACGACTTTATCGCACCCGATCAGACGCTCGACGTCATCACGCCGAATACGCTGCTGATCGTCGTCGATACCTACCAGAAGCGCCTGCTGGAAAGCCAGCAGATCTACGAAAAGTGCAAGCGCGTCGTCGTCATCGACCATCACCGCATGGCGGTGGGCCACATCGACAACCCGACGCTGATCTACCATGAGCCCTATGCGTCCAGCGCCAGCGAGCTGGTGTGTGAGCTTCTGCAGTTCATGCCGAAGGAAAACAACATCACCCCATTGGAGGCCCAGGCACTTTTGGCCGGCATCATGCTGGACACCCGCAGCTTTGCGCTGCATGTCGGCGTGCGCACCTTTGAGGCTGCCGCCTGGCTGCGCAGCCGCGGTGCCCAGACCGCTGACACCAAGTTGCTGTTCAACACCTCAAAAGAGGAGTACGAGGCCCGCGCCCACATTGTGGAGGCGGCCTACATATACAAGGGCTGTGCCATTGCCCTGTCGGACGAGCTTGAGGCCGGTATGAACGTTGTGCTGCCGATGGCAGCCAACGATCTGCTGACCATCAACGGCGTCGACGCCAGCTTTGTGGCAGTCGCCAAAAACGACGGCGTCAATATCTCGGCGCGCAGCATGGGCGCGCTGAACGTGCAGGTCATTCTGGAGCCGCTGGGCGGCGGCGGCCATCTGATGATGGCGGGTGCTCAGCTCCAGAACTGCACGCTGCAGGATGCGGAGCACCGCATCCGTGAACAAATCGACCTTTACCGCGCGGCGCAAAAGGAAAATACTGCGCGGTAATTGTGATAAAAATTTTGGGAGGGAAACCCTTATGAAGATCATTCTCAAACAGGACGTCAAGACCATCGGCAAAAAAGACGAGATCCACGAGGTTTCGGACGGCTACGCCCGCAACTTCCTGTTCCCGCGCAACCTGGCAGCCCCCGCGGATGCCGCAGCACTGAACCAGGCCCGCACCAAGAGCGAGGCCAAGGCCCACCACGAGGCCGAAGCACGCGCCGCCGCAGAGGAGCTGGCCGCCAAGATCAAGGGCCAGGTCGTGACCGCCAAGGTCAAGGGCGGTGCATCCGGCAAGCTGTACGGCAAGGTCACCGGCAAGGAGGTCGCCGAGCTGCTGACCGCCCTGACCGGCACCGAAATCGACAAGAAGAAGGTCGAGCTGCCTTCCGCCATCAAGGAGTTCGGCAGCTATGACGCCTCCGTGCGCCTGTACGCCGGTGTCGTCGCCCCCTTCAAGCTGAAGGTCGAGGAGCTGTAATTTGCCGTCTGGCAGGGAAGGAGGATGTCCGCTATGCCGAAAAATGAAGAAGTAAGCCTTGCCAGCCTGGGCATCCAGATGCCCTACAGCATGCAGGCTGAGCAGAGCGTGCTGGGCGCGGCGCTGGTGGATGAAACGGTGCTGAACCGCCTCATCACCGACATGGAGCCCGAGATGTTCTACTCGGACCAGAACCGCGCCATCTATGAGACGATGCGCTCGCTCTACACCGAGAGCGAGGCCGTTGACATTGTCACGCTTGTCAACGCGCTTGCCAGCAACAAGACGTTTGCCAGCGCCGACGACGCCAAGGTCTATCTGGCTCGCATCGCCGAGACGCTGCCCTCGGTCTCGAACGTTGATTCCTATTTTAAGATCGTCAAGGAAAAGTACCAGGGCCGCCGCCTGATCGACGCCGCCCGGTCCATCCTGAACGAGACCGCCTCCGGCGAGGACGCCGATCTTCTGCTCGAAAGCGCGGAGCAGAAGATCTACGACATCCGTTCCGGGCGCGACAAGTCGGGCGTCAAGACGATCCGCGAGTCCATTCTCGAGGTCATCGACACAATGCAGAAGCTTAGCGGCGCGGACCGCGACAAGTTCGCCGGTATCCCCACGGGCTTCAACTATCTGGACACGGTCCTGACCGGGCTGGGCCGCTCGGACCTGATTATTCTGGCCGCCCGCCCCGGTATGGGCAAGACCTCGTTTGCGCTGAACATTGCAACAAACGTTGCCCGCCAGCAGAAGGTGCCGACGATCATTTTCAGTCTGGAAATGACCTGCGAGCAGCTGACGGACCGCATTCTTTCCAGCACGGCGAACATCGACAGCCAGGCATTCCGCACGGGCCGTCTGAACAACTCCGACTGGAACGATTTTGCACAGGCCACGTCGCTGCTCTACAACGCTCCGATTTACATGGACGATTCCTCCGGTATCTCGGTGCCGGAGATCAAGGCAAAGATCCGCACGATCAACCAGGATCCCAAGAAGGAAAAAATCGGGCTTGTTATCATCGACTACCTGCAGTTGATGCAGAGTGCCAAGCGCACCGAGAGCCGCGTGCAGGAGATCAGTGACATTACCCGGAACCTCAAGATCATGGCCAAAGAGCTGAACGTACCGGTCATCGCGCTTTCCCAGCTGTCCCGTGCAGCGGAAAAAACGACGGGCCGCTCGGATCACCGGCCCCAGCTTTCCGACCTGCGCGACTCCGGCTCTATCGAGCAGGATGCCGACATCGTGCTGTTCCTCTACCGCGCGGCCTACTACAATGCCCAGAACGGCGAGGAAAACCAGGCCAATGAGAATGAGGCCGAGTGCATCGTAGCCAAAAACCGCCACGGCGAGACGAGCGTTGTCCGTCTGGGCTGGGACGGCGCGCACACGCGCTTCAGCAATCTGGATGTGACCCATGAGTTCTGACGCGGAAAAAACTGTACAGCGTATGGATGAGGCTCTGTTGGACAACTGCCGCCGACAGGGTCTGTTCAAGTCTGGCGACAGAGTCATTGCGGCCTGCTCCGGTGGGGCAGACTCGATGGCTTTGTTGCTTTTTTTACTGCGCCATCGCCGCACGCTGGAGATCGAGGTGCTGGCGACCCACGTCAACCACGGCATCCGGGGCGAGACCGCCCGCCGCGATGCCAACTTTGTGGCGGACTTCTGCCGCCGGAACGGCGTGGAGCTGTTCCTGTATGATGCCGTGCAGGAAGGCATAGAGGTGCCGCCCCGCCCGAGCGAGGATTGGGCCCGCGGTCTGCGCTACGGCTGGTTCGATGAGCTGGCCGCGCGGGAGGAGGCCGTCATTGCCACGGCCCACACGATGTCCGACCAGGCTGAAACGGTGCTTTTCCGCATGGCGCGCGGCACGGGTCTGCACGGGCTGACCGGCATCCCGCCGCGCCGCGGCTGCTATGTGCGGCCCTGCCTCTGCCTGACCCGCGCCGACACCGAGGCATACTGTGCCGCGCTGGGGCAACACTATATCCGGGATGAGACGAACGACCAGGATGTCTATGCGCGCAACCGCATCCGGCATGATGCCATCCCGGCGCTGCAATACGCCAACCCCGCCGCCGAGCGCAGCATTGCGCGGCTCTGCCGCCAGATGCGCGCGCTGGACGACTGGCTGACCGGCGAGGCCGCCGCCCTTCTGCAGGCGGCCACTGTGCCGGGCGGCTATGATGTCACGGTCCTGCGCCGCGCCGAGGGACCTGTGCTGGATGCCGCGCTGCACGCGCTGGTCAGCCCCGTGCGCGACGCCGAGGAAAAGTATATCAGCCTGCTGCACTTCCTTGTTTTAAAGGGGGAGGGTGCTGTTCAGCTGACCCCGGACGTAAACTATAAAATACAGGACGGCCTGCTCGTCTGCCTGACGCGGGAGGGTTCTCAGACCCTTCCCGCGCCGCCGCAGCCCTTTGAACCGGGTGATTTTTACCTTCCGGGTGGTTATTTTGTGAAATTTCAGGTCGTAAAGTATGAAGATTTTCTAAAAAATCAACCAATTTTCAAAAAAGACTTAAACTGTTGCGCAGATTGTGCTAAAATACAGGGGAATGCTATTCTGCGCACACGGCAGCCGGGGGACTTCTTCCGCCCGGCAGGACGCCATCTGCGAAAAACACTCAAAAAATATTATAATGAACTTGGCATACCGCAGGCCGAAAGGCCGCTGCTGCCGCTGCTGGCTGACGGCAGTGAGGTGCTGTGGCTGTGGGGCTGCGGCTTTGCCGAGGGATGTGCCCCCGATGAGTACACCCACGAGGTACTGACGGTGCGGACAGAAAAAACAGGGGAGGCATAACTCTGATGTACAGCATGGACAATGATATTGACCACATTCTTGTATCGGAAGATGCGCTGAAGGCCAAGGTCAACGAGCTAGGCGCACAGATCAGCCGCGATTACGCGGGCAAAGACCTGCTTCTGGTCTCGATCCTGAAGGGCTCCGTCGTCTTTATGGCGGACCTGATGCGCGCGGTTCAGATTCCCTGCGCCATCGACTTTATGGTCGTTTCCAGCTACGGCGGTGCCAACACGTCCTCCACGGGCCTTGTCAAGATCATCAAGGACCTGGACGCCGACCTGACCGGCAGGGACGTGCTGATCGTTGAGGATATTCTGGACACCGGCATCACGCTGTCCAAGTTGGTTCCGGTGCTGAAAATGCGCAACCCTAGCAGCGTGAAGATCTGCACCATCCTCAGCAAGCCCAGCCGCCGCATGGCCGACATCGAGCCGGACTACTGCGGCTTTGAAGTGCCGGATGAGTTCGTGGTCGGCTATGGTCTGGACTACGACGAAAAGTACCGCAACTTGCCCTATGTGGGTGTTCTTAAGCCGGAAGTGTATTCCGGCGAATGATAAAATGCCCGGTGTGCACACCGGATAGGAGTTGATTTCTTGAAGCAAAAACAACCGAAATTCAGCGGCATCCTCGTGGTAGCCGTCCTGATGGTGTTGGTCCTGTTCATCGTCAGCCTTTCGCCGCTGCTGGCAGCGTCCGGCAGCAAGGACACGACCTACTCCGAGATTTACTATTACTTTGAAAATCAGCAGGTGACATCGTTCCGTCTGGACCTTGGCACCGGCAGCCTGGAGCTGTGGCTCAAGGAGGGTAAGGCTGCTCTGCCGGAGTCCAACGCTGCAGCCAGCCTGCCCACCGGCGGTCTGCTGACCGGCGTGTACAGCTCGGACGACAACGCCCTGCCCGCCAACGGCGGCACCGTCTATATGACCTACAAGCTGCCCTACGGCGGCGACTTCAACACCGGCAAGATCTCCGATTTTGTTGACGAGTACAACGCGGCCAACCCGGATGCGCCGATGGTGTTTGACTACGTCGCCGCCAAGACGAGCATTCCCTGGCTTGAGATCATCTTCTACGTCGCAATGATCGGCAGCATCGGTATGCTGTTCATGTCGATGTACCGCGGCGGCGCGGGTGGCGGCATCATGAATGTGGGCCGCGCCAAGGTCAAGGATCAGCAGGAGAACCAGCGCAAGGCAACCTTTGCCGATGTGGCCGGTGCCGATGAGGAAAAGGCCGAGCTGCAGGAGGTCGTTGAGTTCCTGAAGGCCCCGAACAAGTTCAACTCCCTCGGCGCACGCATTCCGCACGGTGTACTGCTTGTCGGCCCTCCGGGTACCGGCAAAACGCTGCTGGCCCGTGCCTGTGCCGGTGAGGCCGGTGTGCCGTTCTACGCGATTTCCGGTTCCGATTTCGTCGAGATGTACGTCGGCGTCGGTGCCTCCCGTGTGCGCGACCTGTTTGAAAAAGCCAAAAAGACGATGCCTTCCATCATCTTCATCGATGAGATCGACGCGGTGGGCCGTCAGCGCGGCGCAGGTCTCGGCGGCGGTCACGATGAGCGCGAGCAGACCCTGAACCAGCTGCTGGTCGAGATGGACGGCTTCGATGCAAACGACGGCGTCATCGTCATGGCTGCCACGAACCGCGCGGACATTCTGGACAAGGCGCTGCTGCGCCCGGGCCGCTTTGACCGTCAGGTCTACGTCGGTCTGCCCGACGTCAAGGGCCGCGAGGAGATTCTGCGCGTCCATACAAAAAATAAGCCTCTCGGCCCCGATGTGAGCCTGAAAACGATTGCCCGCTCCACGGCAGGCTTCTCCGGCGCTGATCTGGAGAACCTCGTGAACGAGGCTGCGCTGCTGGCCGCCCGTCAGGGCAAGAAGGCCATCACCGAAAAGGAGATCGAGGAAGCCTCCGTCAAGGTTATGATGGGCCCTGAGAAGAAGAGCCACGTCGTCACCGACGAGGAGCGCCGCCTGACTGCCTACCATGAGACAGGCCACGCTATCACGGGCTATTTCAGCAAGCACCACGATCCTGTGCACCAGATCAGCATTATCTCCCGCGGCGGTGCGGGCGGCTACACAATGTACCTGCCCGAGAAGGACCCCAGCTACGTCACCAAGACCGCGATGTTTGAGAACATTGTCACCCTGCTGGGTGGCCGTGTAGCCGAGCAGCTTGTGCTGGAGGACATCTCCACCGGTGCGTCCAGCGACCTGCAGCGCGCCACCGATACGGCCCGCGCCATGGTCACCCGCTACGGCTTCTCCGAGCGGATGGGGCCTGTCGTCTACGGCAGCGACCCCGGCGAGACCTTCCTGGGACGTGACTTCGGCCAGGGCAAGGGCTACTCGGAGGCTATCGCATCCGAGATCGACAACGAGATCCGCGACATTGTGGATGAGGCCTATGAGACCGCCCGCCGCACCCTGACCGAGCACATGAACGAGCTGCACAAGGTAGCAGGCGTTCTTATGGAGCGCGAAAAGATCAGCGGTGAGGAATTCAAAACATTGATGGAAGGCGGGACCCTGCCGCCTTATGATCTGGGCAGGGGCGAGACCGCCCAGCCTGTAGCACCTGCGCCGGATTCTGCCGCACCTGTGCAGCCTGCTGAACAGCCCGAAACCCAGCACCCTGCCGAGCCGGCCAACCCCCAGCCCGACACGCAAGAGTAAAGAGTAGGTGTAACTATGGATCAGAATTTTTCCCTGATGGCGCAGTCCCGCGCCAACTACTATACCGCCGGAAGTCCGGTGCAGTTCGTGCGTGTCGAACTGCTGAAGGGTGACACGACCGGTGAGGTCGCCGTCTGCCTGACCTTCAAGAATGTCGGCACCGAGCCGTTGACCGGCCTGGTCGTCCACTTCAAATGTAAGGATGCCGCCGGTCAGGTCCTGTGCGAGGATGACTTCTACTATGAGCAACTCAACGCCCAGCCCGGTGCCGTGTTCGGCAGCGATGACGCTGTCTATGTCAGCGACACGCCGGTTTCCAGCGTGGAGGTCGAGCAGGATCGCGCGTTCCTCAATGGCCGCGGCGTCGACCTGCGCAATTACAAGCGTGTTCGCTTGAACATGCCCCGCGTACTGCCCGGCTCCATCGCCAAGACGCTGCAGCAGCGCACCGGCAATGTCCAACTGACCTGCGTGCCCCAGGACACCGAGTACGGCTGGTTCTGCGCCTGCGGTGCGTTCCATCCCAATGAGGAAAACACC
>OLWB01002954.1_pt1 | contig 12923 bp, 10 predicted proteins | sample 1673331 | NCBI WGS metagenome assembly OLWB01 (sample SAMEA3178943, study PRJEB25190) | human gut metagenome | biome: human gut; feature: human-associated habitat; material: faeces | place: Austria | collected 2013
TCTTGAACGTGACTGTCCAGGTCTTGACCTGCCAGCCGGCGTAGAGCGTCAGATCGCCGGTAACAGCAGTCGTGAACGCGTACTTCTGCGTGCAGGCTTCGTCTGTGAACCAGCCGAGGAACGTGTAGCCGTCGTGCGTCGGGGTTTCCGGCTCAGTGGCAGTCTTGCCGTTTTCGACGATCTGTGTCTCGTCGTCCGCGAACTCATTCTTGAACGTGACTGTCCAGGTCTTGACCTGCCAGCCGGCGTAGAGCGTCAGATCAGCGGTAACAGCAGTCGTGAATTCGTACTTCTGCGTGTGGGCCTCGTCCGTGAACCAGCCGAGGAAGGTGTAGCCGTCGTGCGTCGGGATTTCCGGCTCAGTGGCGGTCTTGCCGTCTTCAACGGTCTGCGTTGTTGTTTCTGCGAATTCGTTGACGAACGTGACCGTCCAGGTAACGGGCTGCGTGCCCTCTCTCCAGCCTGCGTAGAGCATCAGGTTGCAGGTGACAGGCGTGGTCTTGATGTCGAAGCGGTTGGTGCAATATTCGTCGGTGTACCAGCCGGTGAAGGTGTAGCCCTCGCGCGTCGGGTTCTCGACGGTAACAAGCTTGCCGTTTTCAACCTGCTTCGCCGCGTAGTCTTCCTTGCCGTTTTTGAATCGAACGTTCCATGTCAGCGCCGCGTCTGCGTCCAGCACATTGACCAGAACGCCGCCCGGGCAGGAAACGAATGCGTCCACATCCTTGCCCTTCTGTCCAGCTACGCTGAACAGATATTGCTTGCCAGCCTCAAGCTTCAGTGCCTTTGCATCGAGCGTGAACTTGCCGTTCTCGTCGACGGTACCGGCCTTCGTCCAGTCGGTCACATCGCCGCTTGTCAGCTTCGAGGTTTCGATGTAGTAGACGTCCAGACTGCCGACAACAACATGATCCGTTGCGTACGAGGACGAGTCATGGCCATAGGAACGATAGAGCGTCAGATCGATGGATGCGTCCGCCTTCATCTGCGTCTCAACCATCGTCTTGTTCAGTTCGTTGCCCAGATGATGGTAGCCTGCCCACTCATCGTTGTAGAAGGACCAGTCGGAGTACATCATCATGGAGAAGATGTCGCCGTCGCGCATCAGGATCTGATCTGCGGTCGCGCCCCAGCCTTCGGCCGCCAGCGGGTAGACATAGTTCATGTAGTAGTTGAAGTTCATGTCGTGTGTCCAGAAGTTCTGGATCAGGACCGAACCGACTGTGCTGGAAGCTGCAATGCCAAAAATATCGGAGTCCATCAGGTTCTCGTCATACAGATAGCCCTGACCGGCCTTGTCCGCGCTCACGCCGAGGTATTCACGCTCGGTCATCCAGATCAGCAGATGCAGCGCGGTGATCTTGCCGTAGGCTGCGGCGCTGCTGCCCGCGACCAGCTGGGAGCCGCCCATCGGGTCGTCCGCATCAGCCGGGCCGTAGGTCTCGGACTTGAAGTAATTGCCTTCGAGATGGTAGGCCTTCAGATCGAAGTACGGAACCGTAACCTTCTGATAGGCCATGATATTGCCGCTGCTTTCGGCGGCGACATACTTGTCGTCATCCGTCAGCGAGAAGTAGATGGTCGCGGTCGGGTTCTTGCAGACGATTACGGGCTGGCCGCCGGTCTTTGCGCTGCCCGCGGGGTTGGTGACCACGCAGTAGTAGAAGCGCATACCGGTCTCAGCGCTGGTATCAGGCGTGTAGGTCGCCTCGGTTGCGTCCTCAATTGCCGTGCCCGCTTCGGTTTCGTCTTCAGACAGACGGTAGTACCACTGATAGGTGAGTTGCTTGCCGGTCGCCATGACGGTCAGCTCTTCCGCCTTCTCGCCGACCTCATAGTGCGTCACATAGTAGTGCGTCACATCCTTCGAGCCTTCCTTGACGGTGTACGGATAGAAGCCGTCGCCTTCTGGGGCCGTCGGAGCGGCAAGAACCATAGCCGTGCCGCAGAGATCGCAGATGTTATCTTCGCCTGCCGCACCAGTTGCATTGATCTTTTCGTCAACGCAGGGGACAATTTCATATCTGAGCGAAGTGCCGCAGACGCAGTACCAGTCGTGGCGGTGTTTGCCCGCGTTAGGGGAGTCCGCTGAGAAGCCGCGATAGCCTTCCGTGGCCTCGGCGCACTCCGTTTCCTCTCCGACAAAGGTGTTGCTGCAGTCCGGGCAGATGGTGGTAGCAGTGTGCCAGCGGTATGTTACCCACTTGCCATCCTCATAGTTCTGCTGGCTTCTCGTCGTGTAGGTTGTCTCAGCGTTCTCGTGCTTGCAGCAGATCTGGCCGCAGACAGAGCAGAGCTTGTGCTCGCCTTCGGGCGTGCAGCGCTCAACTTCTCCCTGCGAGAGCACCGCAAAGCAGTCCTCGCAGCGGACAGTCTTGGTATGGTAGAAGCCGTTTTCATCCACACCCGGAATACCGCTGTTCTTGGTATGCACGTGCGTGCATTCTGCGATCTCCTGCCACATGAGTGCAGGAGTCTTGCCGGGGTTGATCTTGTAGTGTGCGTCGCCGTCCGCGGGATTCAGATACTCCGGAATCGCACGCAGTTCATCCAGCGAAACGACATAGTAGAAGTGCTTCTGATTCTGGTTTTTCTCATCGTAGTCCAAGCCAATGCTCTTCGAGCCGAGCACCGGCGCTTTCAGCGCATAACTGTACTGAACGGTGCCGACAACGCTGCCACCGCGCTCACCGCAAAGCGAACCGGTCGTTTCACTGTCCGTACCGGTCACGTCGCCGATGCTGTAGCTGTGATAGATATGGCCGCTGCGAATCCGCCCGGCCAGACCGCCGACGTTTTTGCTGCCGGAGACGCTGCCGGTATTGTAGCAGTAGTCGAAGTGCGTCTCATTCGCATCGCCGGCCAGACCGCCGACATAATCCGTGCCGCTGAGCTTGCCTGCGTTATAGCAGTCCGTCACCTTCGTGCCGCTCCAGCTATTGCCGATCAGACCGCCGGTGCACGCACCGGTGCCGGTGACAGTGCCTTCGTTGCAGCTGTTTCTGACCGCGACGTAGTATTCGCCGTAGTACGATACCGAGCCGCTGTGATAGCCGATCAGACCGCCGGTTTCACCCGTGCCGGTCACAGAACCAATGTTCCGGCAGCACTCAATGTTGGTGTACCGGCCGCTGGACAGCACCATACCCACAAGACCGCCGGTTCTGACGCTGGTTACGCCGCTGGCTGGGGCGTTGACGATCGCCACATTCGTGGTAATGCCGCTGAGCGTGCTGAAACTGCTCAGATACGCTGCCGCCGCGCCAACGCAGAAGCCCTGTGCCGTCTTACCTTCAACCTTGATCTCGCCTTCGAGCGTCAGATTGCGAACAATCGCAATGTGGTCCTTGTCCTTGCCGCCGATCGTGCCGAACAGGCCAAGACTCTGGCTCTCCTCCGGCATATCCTGCACGTCAAAGTGCAAGCCGGAGATGGTCTTGCCGTTGCCATCGAACTCACCGGCGAACTTACTTTCACTCGTGCCGATCGGTGCCCATGCATCCGTCAGCGTGATGTCATTCATCAGCTTGCCCTTGATGGCGACGTCGCCCGCGTTGACCTTGTCACGGAACCACTTGAGTTGTGTCTCGTTCGTGATCTGGTAGCAGCCGTCCGTGTCCTGCTCCGGTACGCTCGGGTCTACCACTGGGAACTTATAGCCGCACACGCAGGTGCCGTCGCCCTTGTCGGTGCAATCCTCAGTCTTTGCCTCACCAATCGTCTGGCCGCAGTCCTTGCAGATTGTCGTGACGGTGTGCGTGCCGTCGTTCTTGCTCTCGTATTTGGGTTCTGTATGCTCGTGCTTGCATTCCGGTTCTTCCACTTCTGTATCGGTCATCCATGTCAGGATGGGAAAACCGGATTTCTCGCCCTTCTTGAAAGCGCTGCCGAGGGTCGTGAGAACCTTCGCATCCTTCATGTCTGCAACGATCTCTACGCCGTCTGCGCCAACCGTGTTCGCGGTTGCGAGGCAGTTCTCAAACGTGCCGCCGAGCGTGCCCGCCGGTTCGCCGACTGTCGCGGAATTTTTGACCGTCGTTCCGTCGTTCGCCTTGGTGATCAGGCCGCCGACCGTGCTGCCGCCGACGATCTCGCCGACGTTTACGCTGTTTTCAATTGCAGCCTTGCCGCCCCACGGAGAAATCGCGCTCAGGCCGCCGATATGTGCCTTTGCGCTGCCCTCCGCAGTCAGCTTGCCATAGTTCGCGCAGTTCTTGATCGTAATGCCATAGCCGTTGCCAGCCAGACCGCCGATCGCGCCGGTGTTGCTCGTGCTGTTGGTCATGGTCACATCGACGTAGGATGCAACCTCTTCCAGCGTCACACCGCCGTCGCTCTGTCCAACGACACCGCCAGCATAAACCGGCATATAGCCGCCCGACGGAGCCGTCGAGGAAACCGTGCCCTTGACGACCAGCTTTTTGATCGTCGCGTTCTTCGCCATGCCGAACAGTGCAGCCGGATTACCCGCGGTTTCTGTAACGTTCAGGCCGGAAATGGTTTTCTCGTTGCCGTCAAAAATGCCGGAGAACGGCTTGTTGTCATACGAGGTCACATAATCAGCTGCCACGCCGATGGGCGTCCAGCTTTCCGTCAGCGTGACATCCGCCATCAGCCTGGCATTGATCGTGCCTTCGCCCGCGTTGACCTTGTCACGGAACCACTTGAGGTCGGCTTCGTTCGTCAACTGGTAGTAGCCGTCCTCATCCTGAATCGGCGCATCTGCGGCCAGTGCGACCGTGGGGAGCATACCCACGACCATGACCAGAGCCAGCAGAAGCGCTATAATTCGTTTCTTCATCGTCATGTCCTTTCTTTGCTATATATAATAGTATACAAACGCCGGAATCCGGCGGGAAACGGGTGATCGCAGCTGTTCGGGCCATGACACAAAAAAACAGCGGAACCTCTGCTGCCTTTGTGCCAAAACCGGCCCCCAGAGGATACTTCCCCTGAGCTCCGAGCTCTGTAGGTCTTCTGACTGATGCGTTCAGGGTCGCCCCAACGCCCTCCTTCTGGCCTTCTCACGGCTGCTTTACCAGCCGCAATGACCCGCGTTTCCGCGCGCGAAGGAGCGCTCCGCAATCACAGCTACAGACCGGAACGTCGCCGTCCGGCCTATGTCCGGGATTTTCACCCGATTCCCTTGTTCAGCTGAACGAGAATGCGTGTCCGGCATTTGAACCGGGTCGCGCATCTGCCACAAAAGCTGCGTATTGTTGATCTATTTTTCAATCTGTCGATCGGATCTCGCTATTTTTTCGCTTTGCGCGCGGCCTTGTCCTGCTTTGTGCGTTCGCGGCTGAGGGCTTTCTTCTCAAGCTTCTTCTGCTTGTCCAGCACCCGCTGGCGGTCATATTCGTTGCGGAACAGCTGTGTGTCCTGCACCCGCGGCGGCTCCTGCGCGTCATCGTACCCGGTCTGACCGATGCTGTGCAGCGCCTGTGCCCAGCCGCCGAAGCGCAGGTCGATCAAGTCCCCGCCGAGCACCTCTGTCCACGCTGGGACGTGCCCCAGAGTGTCCATGCAGGCGGATAAATAGGCGCTGAGCTGCTCGAGCGTATCGTTCTGGTGCTCCAGCACAAACGCCACGTTCTGCTTGGAAAGCGCCTCCAGCGTCCGCTGCGTCAGGACCTTGCGCAGCGCCGACTCGTTCTCCTGCAATGTGCGGCGCGGGTTCATGGCTGCGCCTCCAGCGCGGCGAGCGTATCCCTCACGATCTGCCGCTCGGCAAACGGAGGCGGGGTCTTCGCCGAGGCCATTCGGCCAGAGAAGAAACTGCGCACTGCGTTGACCCAGGAATCAAATCGATATTCAATGTAGTCCCCGCCGATCACCTCGCACTTCGCCGGGACGTGTCCCAGTTTGTCCGTGCAGGCGGATAAATACGCCGTAAGCTGCTCCAACGTGTCGTTCTGATGTGCAAGAATGAACTGAATATTCTGATAAGCGATCATGCGCTCTGCACGCCGCAGTACCGCGTCCATGTAAGGAACCTCCTCGTGCGGATATACTCTGCCCATACGGGCAAAATGGCGCGGCCTGTCCCCATATGGAACAGTCTGCGCCCGTCCTGTACGATAGGTTCATCGTGCTATCGGTACATTGCGCTCCTGCCGAAATCCTTCGGCGTGAAGACAGCGAGTCTTCTGACTTGCGATCCGGGATTTCAGCATGAATTCCCACGTCCGCGTCCTACCTTCTCACAGATGCACTGCAATGGCGCCCTTTCGGGCAAACGGTATCCCGTTTTCGGTCGCGGCCTCTCGCGCACAGCTCCGGGCGAGCGGCTTGAGTAGCCTTTGTTCTTTCACCTCCGGCTCAGCGCCCGAAACAGCCGCCGCGGCCGGAGATTACACGTCTTCAGATGCGTATGAACTTGTGTTTCCGGCGAAAAGCATCGCGCGCAAAAGCAGACTTTTCTTTTCTTCTGAGATATAATGACGGCGGGGTAGGAACCGGCGCTTTTTTGCCTGATACCTGCCGATTTTCGGGCGAAAAGAAAAGTCTACTAGTGTTTACAGCTTTTCTGTGCTTTTTTATCGGCTGTTTCACAACATATGGGTTCTGTTCCATTCGTTTGTTCCCACTGCTTGCGCCATTTGAGGAAAGTCGTCTGCGAAACGCCGAGCTTTTTTCCAGCTGCGCGGGAGCTTAACTGCCGACCGAGCCACGCCGTCACGATCTCTGGAAAAATTTCCGGCACAGGCAGCGCCTGTCGCCCGAAGTGGACACCCCGCGCCTTCGCCGCCGCGATCCCCTCCGCCTGCCGCTGGCGGATGAACTCACGTTCTGTCTGCGCGACATAGCTCAGAAGCTGCAGAACAATGTCCGCGATCAGCGTTCCTGTCAGATCACGGTTCTGCCGGGTATCCAGCAGCGGCATATCCAGCACAAGGATGGACGCGCACTTTTCCCGCGTAATGATCCGCCACTGCTCCAGTATTTCATCATAATTCCGCCCCAGCCGGTCGATACTCTTGACGATAAGTGTATCCCCGGCTCGCAGCCGCCTGAGCAGCTGCCGGTAGCCCTGCCGCTCAAAATCCGCGCCGGAGCGCTTGTCCAGATAAATATCCCTGTCCGAAACGCCGGCCTCCCGCATCGCCGCCATCTGCCGCGCCTCATTCTGATCTCTCGACGATATGCGCACATATCCATAAACCCGTCCCATCTGCATTCCTCCTGCGTCGTTGTGATAGACTTATTTTAGCGGATACATACACGATTGCGTCCCGGAAAGCAAAAGGGACTGCACAGTTATCCTCGTTGGCGGGCGGCAGCTTTAAAACGACAAAACTCCGGCTGCGGATACAACCGGAGTTTGACCGAGATTTATGCTGGATACAGCCCTAGAAAATATAGAATTTTAATAGTCTTTGCTTGGAAATCCAGACAGTCGATGTAGTTATTGGCAAACTCTATCCTTATGTAAAAAGCAAGCCATAAACTCGAACAAATGAGTTTACGGCTTGCTTTTACCCATACCGACTGTACCCCTATGACACATTGTGTACCTATTAGGCGAAACAGTGAGATTTCAAGGATTTTTCTGGAGCTGCTGGGCAGATTCGAACTGCCGACCTCGTCATTACCAAAACTCAGAATTAAATTTTATATGGTATCCGTTCGTGTTATAAAATGTCCAATAATCCCTTTAGTACCAATGCCTATTTCGATTTTTGGAATTATTTAGTATCGCACCGTATTGCTCCGTTTTTTCTGGTTTGTTGGAAGATTTGTTGGAAGAAAATATTTCCATCTTCTAATAATGTAAATATGGAATCTCAAATTATATCCAATTAAACCTCTCGAAATGGAATTGCATCCAAATCCGCATATGTCAATCATGCGGAAAACACGACAGGAGATATTGTATGGAACAGAAAAGAATAAGCTTAAAAAAACTTCCTACTGCATCATTCCAGTGCAGTCCCACTTCCTCGCATCCGAGGGCATCCCGGACGTGCTGGACATGGTGTGTTCCGTGCAGAAGCATTTCAATCTGGGTTTGAAGATCGCCGGTATTTTACTGACGATGTACCAGTCGCGACTGCAGCTCTGCAAAAGCGTGCAGCAGAGTGTCCGGGAAATCTACGGTGATGACTTGCACGTCTTTGACCGCCCCATCGAGTACACCATCCGTATTGCGGAATGCCCCATGGCCGGCATGAGCATTTTGGACTACGAGCCGGGCAATCCAGCAGCAGAATCCTACCGAAATCTTGCCTCGGAGGTGCTGCGGCTTGGCTAGAGCGAACATGAACGAGATGCTGCGCAAGCGTATGAGCGCGACCCAACAGGCGTCCGAGCAGCAAACCGGCGACGCGGCGTATGAGCAGATCTTTCAGATGCCGGTACCGCAGACGGAAACACAATTCCGTGACGTACCGATCTGCAAGCTACACCCATTCTATACCGCTGACATCGGCTTTCACCCCTACCCTCGCGCCAAACTGGAAGCCTTTGCGGATGAATTAAAGGAGAACGGCTTGTATGAGCGGATTCTGGTTCGTCCCATCGCAGGAACGGATGAATTTGAAATTCTGGCTGGGCATAACCGCACGGAGGCGGCAAAGTTGGCAGGCTGGACGGATATCCCCGCAACGGTCATGACCGTCAACGACCAGCGTGCCATCAGCATCGCGATTGCGACGAATCTTTTGCGGCGGCAGGATCTGACGATCATTGAGCGTGGAAAAGCGTATAAAGCGTTGCTGGATGCAAGAAACCGGCACGGTTTCCGCACGGATTTAACTTCTGGCGAATCTCGCCAGAAGTATTCCGCACGCGGTATCGTAGCTGAGTTTTTCGGCGTGACAGAGTATGAAATCCGCAAAGCCGTCAAGCTGGCGCAGCTGATTCTGCCCCTCGCTGAGATCGTGGAGAATGAGCCCAAGAAGCTGAATCTGGCCTGTGCAGACCTGATCGCAGATTACGACGGGGCTGCGCAAACGGCGTTCATTGAAATGTGCCAGATCGAGGGCTATGCACTGAATAAGCAGACAATGACATTTATTCAGGCACAATGCCCGCCGCCGGCAGCGGATCAGCAGGCAATTTACGCCGCATGGCGGGAAGCGCGGGCAAAAGAAGCGCAGCGAGCAGCCGCACCGCCGAAAAAATTGAGCTTTGACCGTAAGCGCTTTGCGCCGTACCTGAGCAAGTTCAAAAGCGACAAGGAAATCGAAGACCTGTTTCTGGAGTTTCTCAGGCAGCACACCGGATGAAGCGCGGCTAATTTCATAAAAAACACGACTTTTTCAAGGTCGTGTTTTTTTATACTCAAATTCAGACGGAGGAGGTATCGAATTGCCCGGAAATCAGATTCCATGCACGGCAGACGACCTGTATTGCCTGCTGTGTCGCTACCGTATCCCACCCTAGAATGCAAATCAAAACACAAAGGAGTTGTTTCTATGTACGAAACATATCAGGATCATCCCAAGCAGGCAAAGGGCAGCATTCGTGTTGTGCTTGCCGTCGCATTTCTCGCCTGTGCCATCGGCGCGGGCATCTTTCTTATCACCCGTCTGGCCAGCAAGCCACTGGCCAAGGAAGACGCCCGCGCTCAAACCGGCATCGTATATGATTCTTCTGCCGTCGAAGGCGGCTGGGATAATCTCAGTCCGGAAGAAATTGCGGAGAAGCTGAATGAGAAAGTGGCTGAAGGCATGATCAATATCAGCATGAACACCGCGCCGTACTTTGAAAACGGCAAGGCTGGAGGGCAACGTCATGATCGTAAATGAGAGCATCAACAATTACCCCCAGCAGGTCGAGTTCATCCGCAATGACACGCAGGAGATCATTTATCAGTCCAAAGCAATTCCGATTGGCTCGAAAATTGAACGAGCCAAACTGGACGTGGAGCTTCCGGCTGGCACATACGAATGCACAGCGATGTTCCACAATCTTGACCCCGAAACTGGCAATGTTATTGGCACAGCCGGGGCCATCATCACAATCACCATTAAAAACTAACTTTTCAAAACGACAAAGGAGATTTTACCATGAAGAACACTAAGAAGATCATTTCCCTCGTTCTCGCCATCTGCATGATGGCAAGCCTCGCAATCGGTGCTTCTGCGGCCAACACGGTCGATACCTCTGGCGGCACCGGCACGTCCTCCGTTACTCTGTCCAGCACTGCCGATGGCAGCTTGGGCGGTGATCCGGCGGCTACGAAGATGTCTGTGACTGTCCCGACCGTGTTGCCGATTGCCGTTGGTACGGATGGCTCCGTCGCTACCGCTTCCGACGCGAAGATCGTCAACAATTCTTTCGGCGCTGTCAAGGTCAACTCCGTAAGCATTGAAGCGGCACAGGGTTGGAACCTGACCGCGTTCGGCGACAAGGCTACGCTTGCCAAGGAAAAAGTGGATTCCAATAAGTTTGGCTTCTCCATCTCCCTCGGCAACGGCGCTGCGCAGGTCACCGATAACAAGAACGCTTCCAAGCAGACGCTTCTGGACGCCGCTGTTGAAGGATGCTTCATGTCCGGTGTGGGTGATACCTCTGCCAACTCTATCGGCATCGCCTATGATGCAATCGTTACCCCGGTTTCCGAAGCCGTCACGAACACGGCCATCGCATCTGTACTCTTCATTATCGCGTGGGATGCAGTCTAATCGCAATTCATCCAAGGGGAACGCGCAAGCGTTCCCCTTACCTGGTTCTATAAGGAGGACTTCAAAATGAAACGGAAAAGAATCCTCGCAATGATCCTCGCCGTCGCATCGTGCCTGTCACTGGCAGTTTCCGCATCCGCGGCAAGCACCACGACGCGGAAAGCCACGGATTTCAGGGACTACGACCGTACCGCATGGTATGCTGAAGCCGTGAGCGCAGCCGTGGATAACGGACTGCTTTACGGCAAATCCAGTACCGTCATCGACCCGAATGGCGCGATGACCCGTGCGGAGATGGCTGCGATCATCAACCGTTCGTTTGGCTGCTATAAAACGGCAGATATTTCGCAGTACAAGGACGTGTCCAAGGACAAGTGGTATTACAAGGATGTCGCGCTCGCCGTCCAGATGGGTACTTACAACGGTCGGTCTGCTTCGTCCATGGCTCCAGATGCGCCAATCTCGCGACAGGAAGCAATGACCGTTGTGGCGAGAGCGCTGGAACTGGACTATGACGCATATGCAAAAACAGACCTGACCGCATTCTCCGACCGCGGCAAAATCTCCGATTGGGCGCTGCCCTATGTGCGCGCAATGGTCGGCGCTGACTATATCCACGGCAGAGGAAAAGTCCTTGCACCGCAGGACGATATCACCCGCGCGGAATTTGCGCAGATCTTTGCGAACATTATTGGCAGCTATATCACGGTAAAAGGAACCTACGACAAGGATATCAAAGGCAGCGTTCTCGTTCGCACCGATGATGTGATTCTCAAGGATATGACCGTAGATGGCGACCTTATCATCGGTTGCGGCGCGGCAGATGGCAAAATCGTGCTGGACAATGTAACCATCAAAGGACGCTTGCTCACATGGGGCGGCGGCACAAAAGCTGTTTATTGCAACAACGGCACAAGCACGCCCGAAGTGATTGCCGCGAGAGTAGACGATGCAGTAAAAATTATCTTTGACCGCGACAGTACCTTGGCAGTGATTGACTCGATCAAGGCTAGAATCACCGAGCGTGCGAAGCAGAACAAAGAAACTGAAATCATCTTTTACGATGTTTCAGGACTGCGTGAAGCCCAAAAGCAGCTCAACGCCATCGTCGCGGACAATCAGATTGATATTACTGCTCCTGCTCATCTTTACGCGCTTGTCGGGGAAACCGACGTGAAGGCTGAGTTCACGAATAATAGCAAGAACGATACCTACAAAATCGAGATTCGACGCAATAAGGACGATACGCTCATTGCCGACACATTTGAATTGGCTGCGGGCAAGAGCATTTCCAGTTTAACGTTGCTGGAAGCACCGGATTTCGGCAATGTGGATTGCACCGTAACGATCACGGCATTCCGCGATGGTAAGCAGATCGGTACGCTGAACACAGAACTTACCTTGCACACCGCGTATCTCTGGCCGAAGGAGGTGCAGTGATGAACAATATAAAAAAGGCAGCAGCGCTTCTTCTGGCGCTGGCGCTCATTTTTGCATTTCCTGTCACAGCGTCAGCGGCTGAAACGACCGAAGCAAAGGTTCCTGTCACGCTGACCGTCGTGAACACGGTTTCCCCGATTTCGTGTACGGTTCCCGCCGCGCTGCCGGTTTCTCTTGTTGATGGCTATGTGGTTTGCGCCAATAACGCCGCAATCACCAACACCGGCAAAAACGGCGCAATTCGCGTCACAAAAGTCGATGTTCAGCCGGGCAGCTTTGAAATCGGCAATTACGACGATTTCAGTGCCAACAAAAACAGCATTGCTTTGAACATCAACGGTTGCAGCACAAAAGGCGCAGGCAGCCTGACCCTTGTGGATGGTGCATTTCCGTCTATCAATGCTGAGAAGTCGCTGGCGATTCGCTACAAAGCCAAGGTGTCTGCAAGCGAGGCCGTTACAAACATTAACGCAGCGACCGTGATCTTCACGATTGCTGCCGTCATGGAGGAGGGATAACGCATGAAGATTAGAAAACTGTCAGCCCTGCTTCTGGTCCTCTGTATGATCTTCTCGCTATCCGTGGCCGCATTCGCGGCAGAAGCGGACGCGCATACGGTCTATGACAGCGCACCCGAAGAAGCGGCTGCTTCTGCCGAAACAGTCACCTCCGGCACAATTCCCGGCAGTAAGATCAAGTGGGAATTGAATGAGCACAACTGGTTGATGATCTCTGGCTCCGGCGACTGTGAGCCGTTCGCCAGCAAGGCCGACCAGCCGTGGGCGGCTTATCGTGACCAGATCACGCAGGTCTGGTTTGATGACATGGAAAACCTCCGAATTTCCGATCTCG
>OLWB01002958.1_pt1 | contig 12905 bp, 14 predicted proteins | sample 1673331 | NCBI WGS metagenome assembly OLWB01 (sample SAMEA3178943, study PRJEB25190) | human gut metagenome | biome: human gut; feature: human-associated habitat; material: faeces | place: Austria | collected 2013
GCCAGTCGGAGTATTAAGGGGGCGTTTCAGGGCGTTACCCCATCATTCCACCTCTTGGATTGTTAGTTCTCCTAACATCTGAAATTTTCGTTCTTTTGTTAGTGCCTGATTTTGTCCTTCAACCACGAAGGCTTTGTTCAGGAACGAGTCGCACTAATATCCATATCGTAGCCGGAGCGCACCGCCTTTTTCTGCTCCTCGATGGTCATCTTCTGCAAATCGGTGATCTTGCGCTTGATGGTCTTGATGGCCTTCACCTGATCCACGGACCGGACGTGCATACTGACGATAAGGGAGCTTTCCATATCGAGAAAATCCGCCAGCATCCGGTCGTTCAGCTCCGGTGCGAGAATCTGCAAGAAGGATACGCAGCCGGTCTTGCTGCCCACGCCGAAGCTGCTGCCGGTCTTGAACTCGAAGGCGCTGGGCGCGATGAAGTCCTTCACCGACAACCCGGAGGGAGCCAGCCAGTCCCACGAAAAGCGGAAGGGCTGCGGCTCGTCCATGTGGAGCATCCCGTGCAGCAGGCGCAGGCGCTCCATCCCGTTCAGGCTCTCCGCCGTCACGCCCAGACGGCGGAAGTTGTTGAGGATATCCGTCTCGATGCGCTCCAATCGGGGCTTTGCCGCCTTCAGGCTGTCCGCCTCCACGCCGAAGGTCAGGTACTTGGTCTTAATAAGCCCGTTGTTGCCCCGTGCAAGCTGGCTTTGCAGCATCCCGGTGTACTCGGTACGGAGCTTGTCGAAGCAGTCGCCCTGCAAGGGGATGGCGATGCGCCGGGCGTAGGTGTCCCGCGTGGCGGAGAGGTTGATGAAGGAGAGCTGGAAGCGGATGGAGGAATCAAAATAGTTGAGGAAATCGCACCAGCCGTCGAAAATGGCGGTCTTGTCCTCGTTCTGGTTGAGCTGGTAGTTGATATCCTGAAACTGCACGGTTTTCGTGTAGTAATTGTCCGTCACGCGGCACACGCCGTCGGGGTACATCCGCTGAAAGGGGATGCTGTCCTGGGCGGACTTCTTTCGCTTATCCTGACGCCTGGCTCTTGCAATCGCCGCGTCGATCTGCTTTCGCTCGGCTCGTGTGAGCTTTCTTGCGGGGGTTTTGTTTGTGGACAATCGCGTAGACCTCCTTATCCAAAATATCCTGCCGGTTCAGCAGGTCGTAGAAATTGTTCGTCCTGTACGGGCGCTGTTTGGGGCGCAGGAAGCACACCTGCACGATGTTGCGGATGAGCTTCTCCGGCGGCTGACCGTTCTTTTCGTACATGGCCAGCAGGAAGAAGGGCAGCATGACCAGCATCATGCAAAGAGCCGCCGCGCTGCTGCCGATATGGCCCTTGAGCAGAAAGAAAAGCGGTACGCCGATGAGCGCGCCGCCGCCAAAGCACAGAATCTGGCGTTTTGTTAAATTGAACATGACCTTGGTTTTCACCGCGTTCAAGTCCTTGGGTACGGGAACGTATGCCAAATTTCATCACCTCCGTCAGTGGGCGTGGAACAGGCTCCTGGCAAGGGAGCTTGTCTTAAACAGCGTAAAGCACAGCAGCACCGTATACCCCATGCACGTCCATATGGCCGCTGAGACGCTGCTCTCCACCACGATGTTCTGGATCAGCACCGCGTAAATCGCCACGCAGACGATGATGAGGAAGCCCTGAAAGCCCAGCGCCAGCAGGCTTCTGAGGTAATTCTGGCCCATCTGCCCCCATTCCCGGTTGGCCATGGTCGCCATGGGGATGGGCGCGATGGAGGTCACGCAGTAGATCTCGATCATTCTGCCGTAGCAGATGATGAAAATGCAGATGGTCAGCGCCCACATGGAAAGATGCACGACCACGGACTCCAGCCACAGCCCCAGCAGCGACCAGACCTCCATTTCCGCAAGCGCAGCTTCAAATCCCGCGATATGCTCGTTAAACGTCAGAGACGTGTCCGATATGATGATGCCCGACGCGCTGTTGACGACGCTCTGAGCCGCTTCGAACACGCCCATGACGATGTTCCATGTGTTGGTGACGATGAGCACGGCGCAGGCGGTCTTGAATATCCACTTGAAGAACATCCAGGTGTCCACGTCGTGCATGTTGTTCTTTTCCGTAATGAGCTGAATCAGCTCCAGCGTCATGACAAAGGCGAGAATCACGCCCGCGATGGGCAAAATCACATTGTCCGACAGCGTTCGGATCATGCCGTAGACGCCGCTGTTCCAGCCCTGGGGCGTAGCGCCCACCTGTCCGGCGATGCCCGCCACGCGGCTGTTCACGTTGTCAAACAGTCCGTTCACGTTGTCCATGATGCCGCTGACCAGCAGCTCCTTCAGCCATTCGGTGAATTTCTGCCATATCAAATCCAATGGGCTTTACCCTCCTTTCCCGCAGCGCCCGCCCCGAGGGGCGGACGCCGCGAAGGATTTGTGCGGGCGATTAACCGAACAGGCCGGAGAGCAGGGGTACGAGAATGACGCCGATGAGCGCCACGCCGCCGCCCGCCATGAGCTGTTTCATGCCCTGGCTCTTAGCGCCGGGGTTGTCGTTTCCGTAGCCTTCCAGCAGGTTGATGGCTCCCCAAATGCCGAGACCGGCTCCGAGGGCGATGACGAGGGTCTGGAGAACGCCGACAGCAGAGTTGAAAAATTCCATATTTGTGTTGCCGGAATCATTGGGTGTTGGTTGTGTTGAAATCTCGCGGATACAGCAGGAGCCGGAGCGAAAGCTGCGATGCAGCCCCGATTCCGGCTTCTCCTTTCAATTTTTCGTTCATGGATTCGTTCCGACCCTGCAAGCGAGGAAGCGTCTTTTCTCATCCGTATCTATATGAAAAGCCGCCGCGCGGTTGGCGGCGGGCTTGTGCGCTCAGACGCGGCCCGCGTCGAACACCTCATAGACCTCATCCGCTTTCGGCACCAGCTTTGTGGAGAGGTATTTCTCGATATCAAAGGCGTTCCTTGGGTTCGCGTCCGACAGATACTTATAATTGGGGTGCTTGGTGATGTCGTACTTATCCGAGAGGAAGGGGCGCACGCCCCGAAGCTGCAAGATGCACTTGCCGCCGTCCAGCACCGCCAGTTCGTCTATCGTGGCAAGGTCTTTGCCCAGCTTCTGATAGTTCAGGCTGTGGGACACCTCCCGTCCACGGCTCTCACCGGTGTTGAAGGTGTCGATGGTCTCTTTCCCCAGCGCCTGATTCAGCTCCTTCAGCGTGCCGGGCTCCTTGCCGCCCAGGAATATGGAGCTGTCGCAGTTGCCGATGATGGTGTCGGCGTTGTCCTTGTACAGCGCCTTTAGCTGGCTTTGGGCTTGCAGCACCAGACAGGCGGAAATCTCGCGGCTGCGGATGGTAGCCATGAGCTTCTCCAGATTCGGTATCTGCCCGATGTTGGCGCACTCATCGATGAGGCAGCGCACATGGACGGGGAGCCTTCCGCCGTACACGTCGTCGGCCTTTTCGCACAGCAGGTTGAACAACTGGCTGTAAATCATGGAAATGAGGAAGTTGAAGGTGCTGTCGGTGTCGCTCATGATGAGAAACAGCGCCGTTTTCCGGTCGCCCAGAGTGTCCAGCTCCAGCTCGTCGTACATGGTGATCTCCCGCAGCTCCTGGATATCGAAGGGCGCAAGGCGCGCGCCGCAGGAAATATTGATCGACTTAGCTGTTTTGCCCGCCGCTAATTTGTATTTTTTATATTGCCGCACGGCGAAGTGATTCGGCTCCCGGCTTGCCAGCTCCTTAAAGGCCAGATCCACGTTGTTCTCAAAGGTCTCATCGTCCTCGCGCACCTCCATGGCGTTGATGAACTCGATGAGCGTGGCGAAGTTCTGTTCCTCCTCCGGGGCTTCGTAGTGGATATAGCCGATGAGCGCCGTGTAGAGCAGCGTCTCGGCCTTCTGCCAGAAGTCGTCCCCGGATTTCCCGTCCCCCTTGGTGTTGGCGATGAGGGTCGTGACCAGCTTCAAAATATCCTTCTCACTGTGGATATATGCAAAGGGGTTGTAGTGGTGGGACTTCTTGAAGTTGATGGAATTGAATATCTTCACCTTGTAGCCATTACGGAGCATGAGCTTTCCGCACTCCACAGCGATGCTGCCCTTCGGGTCGGTGACAACGTAGGAACTGTGAAGCTGCATGAGGTTGGGTTTTATGAAAAACCGTGTCTTGCCGCTGCCGGAGCCGCCTACCACCAGCACGTTTTTGTTTCGCGCCGTCTTGGGGTCTTTGGGACGGTTGGACATCATGAGCCGCTCGGTCTGGGTGAGAATGACGTTGTTCTCAAACTTCGGATCGACGTAAGGGGCGATATCCTCGGGCTTGCCCCAACGGGCAGAGCCGTATTCCAGATTCTTGCGGAATTTCTTGGCGTTCTTGCCCTTGACGTACACGATAAGACGAATGAGCAGGGCGGCGGCAACGCCCACGCACAGGTCGATGGGGTGGAAGCTGGGTACTAATGAGGAAAAAGCAGTGGCGAATCCCTCCATGAGGTGCAGCGCCTTTCCCGAGAAATCCATGCCGGGGGCAAGCCTCCACGCCTGCCCCAGCTTGGTGGCAAAGAGGGCGATAAAGACATACGGGATATTGGGAAGCAGTAACTTCTTGATATTCAGAGGTTTCTTCATATCGTGATGCCCCTGTTCTGGTTTCGGGATTTACCCGGCGTAATAGCCTGAACCTTTGCCTTGAGTGCTTGCAGATGCGCCAGCACGGAGGGACGGTTCTGCGCTTTGGCGGCGCGTTTAAGCTCATATGCCGTGTATTCCTTGAACGCCGCCGTCAGTGCGTCCGCGTCCCTCGCCTTAAAGAACACAAAGTATTTCGGCGGTGAAACGCTGCGGTCTTTCTTAACGGCAAAATCCACGCCGTATTTCCGGGCTATGCGCTCAAAGCCTTTGATATTGCTGTTGGTGATCTCAATGTTGGATACGCCCTGATTCTGCCCTATGAGCTGCCTCACCGTCTGCTTGCCGCTGGGCTTTTCAGGCGCGGCACGCGCCTTTTCCATGGCTTTGCTCTTCTTTTCGGAAAGATATTTATCCATCCCGGCCTTCAGCTCCCGTGCGGTCAGCTTGACGGCGGAGATGATTAGAGTGACAGTTCTGTTTTCAATTTCTTCCTGCATGAGTTTTTCCTCCTTCCGTTCGCATTGGGAGTGATGGTATCATCGCTCTGTCACCGGAGCGGTCTTGCCCTTGCCCGCAGCCTTGGCGGGCTCGGTAGGGATCGCCATAATTTTGCTGCCCATCTTCAAAAAGGCTTCCGGCTGACGGAACTTTTCCTCGTATTTCTGTTGCAGCTCCTTCGACAGAGACGCAAAGTTCTCATCCCCCAGACCGCAGAGGAAAAACTTACCGGCCACAATATCGTAGATATCGCCGTCCTCGTCCCGCAGGGCGCGGTTCAGGGGCTTGCCCTCCAGCTTGGCTTCCTCCCCGCAGATCAGCGCCACGGGATCGTCATATGGGTAAATCGCTTCGATATAGCCATCCACAGCCTTCTGCAAGGAGGCGAGGTCGGAGCCGATGCGCTCCACGCGCGGGTACTGTCCCGGCTCCACCATAAGCACCTCGAGGGTGTCGTCCGGCGCTCTTTCGGCGGAGATTTCCTTGCCGTCATTGCTCTCAAACTCCACCTCCACAAAATTGTCCGCATCCAGAATATGATCCCCGGCGTGCCACTGGTCGCTTACCATCTGTTGGGCTTCCTCCTTGGAAGAAGCCTCCACGGACACGGTGAGCTTCAGTGTTTCGGTGATGGTCACGTCAAATTCCTTCATGCGCGCCGCCTCCCTCGTCGGTCTCCTCCGAAAAAAGCGGAAGAAAAAACGCCGCCAATGCCATTACCGCCGCTTCCGCTTCTTCGGCGGTCGGGCCGATCTGCCCGCCGCCGTCCTCCGCATCCGGTGCAGCCTCATGCGGCGCTTCGAGGGCGTCGTCGAAATTGTCGTCATACACGCCGCACTCGTCGCAGCAGTCGCAGTGGATGTGTACGTCGCCGTAGATGTTGATGGTTACGTTCATGGATAAACCTGCCTTTCTCAGCGCTCGTTCCGGCGCTGCTGTTTTTTCTGCCACTGCTCCAGCAGCTTGATGATGGTTTGCTGCATTTGCAGGGGCGTGTAGCTTCGGGGGAAATATTTGCGGAGGGTATCGCTGCTCAGCGTGATGCGCTCCTGTTCCTCCTTCTTTTCCTCGGACATGATGGAGCGCATGGCCTCCTTCGTGCATTTTCCCTCCCGGCTGAGCTTCTTGAGCCGCTGTGCCTGGGAAAGGGAGGGCGTGTTCTGGGAATAGTCCATTGCGTCCAGAAACTGCTTCTGCTCGTCACGGGTGAGATACGACAGCTCCACGGCGGGGCTGAACGCGATCTCCTTGCTGTCCACCTTTTTCTGCACCTCCGGCAGAAGCTCGGTGAGACGGATATAGCGTTGCACTTGGCGACCGCTATCGCCAGCTAATTCGCCTACTTTATCTGCTGTTTCCAACTTCCCGACGAGTTGTCGGGAAGTTGATTTTCCCTCCAAATCCACCCGTTTTCCCTGATGCTTCAACGCTTCCAGCTTCATTTTGTACGCCTGCGCCCGCTCCATGGGACTGATGGTTTCCCGCTGCAAATTGTAGGCTAAGACAACGGCGCCTTGCCGTATCGCTACGGTAGGTTTCCATTGCCTCGCCTCGAAACCGTACGTACACTTCTCAGTGTATACGGCTTCCCATCTATCATAGTCTTTCAGTTTTCAACGATTTTGGCAAAGCAGTCTGGGCAGACTGCAAGCGTCTTGCGACGCTTAGCCAACATAACTCTGTCCCATTCGCTGTCCGGCTTCAGGTCTTTCAGCTTCTTGACATGATGCATACGGATGTCCTTAGTAGTACATCCGCAAAGCTCACAGATGCCGTTTTTAATCCTTGTGCGCAGATAGTTGGGATGATCATATTTCACATAGGGCGGCAGCAAGTCGGGGTTGAACCTGCAAGTATCTTTTTTGTGCTTAAAGCCATCATGGTAGAATTCACAGTATTTAAGCCCCGTTTTTGCGTTATAGGGAACACAGAAGATACCGTTTTTTCTGAACTTCCGCTGGATTTTGTACACGCTCTTGCGGTATTTCAGCCCGAAGGTCTTATACATGCTGTATTCCAGAATGAATGCGAAGTTCTTTATCACCGTAGCGTTGTTTGCTATGGAATAGTAGTTATACATTCCTCGGATTTCAGCATTCACCGTAGATACGATTTCCACGTCCGTCATGTGAACCATGTTTCCTCTGTGTTTTGAGTCCCAGATTTCTTTACCGTCCTCACCATAGCGAATACTGAGAGCGCCGTACTCCATCAGCTTGCGTTGCCACTTGTCCCTTGGTGCATATAGCTTGATGACTCCTGTGTGGGTTTTCCTGAGCTGATGCTTTTTATCGTACATCAATGCACTATTCTTTGATGTCGTGATGTCATACCCCAGAAAACGGGCTTTGTCCGTCCCGTGCGTAATCTTAGTCTTCTCATCTGACATCTCCAAATGCAGGGCCTTCCCGAGGAATTCTTTAAATTGCTCCTTTATAGCCAGAGCATCCTCCTGTGACCCAATCACTCCAATCAGGAAATCATCCGCATATCTGCAATAAAATAACCTTTTATAATTCTGGTTGCACGCTGTCATGCTCGGCACTTCGTGTAGTTTGGCTACAGCGGATTTTTGCAATTTTAGGGCGTTCCTCCTTTCTTCTTTGCCCCAATTCTGCCAGTTCTTGCGGTTTCTCTGCCTAGTATAGAACAGCTTGCTGGCCGCTCTACCGTAGGCATGGTTGGTCTCGCAATTCCCCTTGTCGAAACTGCTCTTAAGGGCTTCGGCGAAATCATCCATTTGGGAAAGATAAATGTTGGCAAGTATCGGACTCACCCCTGATCCTTGTGGGGTACCGGAGTAAGTGCAATGGTATACCCACTGTTCCATATAGCCTGCCCTCATCATCTTCCACATGAGGGCGATGAAGTTCTCGTCCTCAATCCGTTTCCTTAGGAGATCGATCATTACATGGTGGTCAAAACTATCGAAGCAGGCATGGATATCCCCTTCGACAAACCATGCGACTCCCGTAAACTGTCTCTGTATCTGCTGTAGAGCAGTGTGACAGCTCCTCTTAGGGCGGAACCCGTGTGAGGATTTTGAAAAAGTCGGCTCATAGATGCTTTCGAGTATCATTCTTACGACTTCCTGAACCAACTTATCCTCCGTGGATGGGATCCCGAGCGGGCGCTTCTTAGTGCTGTTCTTTTTTTCGATATACACTCGTCGCGCCGGATTAGGCTGATAGCTGTAATTTTTCAGGGACTCGATCAATTCATTGATTCGCTTTTCACTCATCCCATCGAGACTGTTTCCATCCACTCCCGGAGTCATACTCCCTTGAGACTGACTGATGTTCTTGTACGCAAGGAAATAGAACTCCGGGTTATATAAATTTCTGTATAACCGCTTGAACTTGTACTGTTTGTTTGTTGCCTGTTCTGAAAGACTTTTCAATACTTTTACTGGTTCTCTCAATGTCTCACACATCCTCCCTGCTTCAGTACTGAAGAATAGACTGCCGTCCTTCGCCATGTGGGCGTCATTATTCGCTTCCGTTTTTACGGCTATCCCTGTCAATTCAGGGTCCTCGGACTACTATGACGGCTCCGTTACCATGCTGAATTTTCAGCGTCATCGCCCTTGCTTTTTACACTTGGGTTTTATCTCCTTGCGGCATTACGCATAGCCGTTTCCGGCATTTCAGTTTAGGTAATCCCCGTTTAGATCATTGTGATGAGTTGTACTGTTGTCGGTATGGGAGTTTTCACCATTTTTCCGCTACTTGCGGTTAGCTTGCATCGGTTATTCCGCGGGTCGCAGACAGCAAAATACTAACCCGCCGATGCACCACCGTATCATTTCCCTTTTCGATGGGGAGATGGTTAGCCCCAGCCTCTGGCTTTCCTTCAAGCAGTGTAGCTTTCATCCTCTTGCAGTACCTTTCGCCTCGACACTCAGTCGCAGCTTGGGAACTTCGCTGACTTGTGCCTTTACAAACGTGCTGTTGTCCCCGTTGTGTTTCCACTCGAGGTTAGTTGTTGGCGATAGGCTGTGCTTTCACACTTTATAACTTTACCTATTGCTTTCTCAAAGCATAATCTACAATGATCCGCGCAGCGTGGGTGCCCAACCCACGCGCCTTACGGGCGCACGCTGTCCACCATGAGGATCACCGCCTCGTCGTCGTCAAGATTGCGGACGATGGCCGGTATGGTTTTCAGCCCCGCAAGGTCTGCGGCATGGAGCCGCCTGTGTCCGGCTACCATCTCGTATCCGCCCTCCGGTGCGGGGCGGATGATGGCGGGGTTGAGAACGCCCACCTGCATGATGCTGTCGATGGTCTGCTGCATGAGCTCATCGTCCGTCACCTTGAAGGGGTGGTTCTTGAAGGGACGAATCTCCGACAGCGGTATCTGCTGTACCTGTTCGTTGGGTTTCTGTTTCGGCACGGTCGCATCACCTCCTGAAAATGCCAAAGCCGCAGGCGGCGGCCTGCGGCTCAGATGAAGCCCTCCGACATATCGTGGCTCACAAGGCTTCGGTAGTAGTTCCCGATGGTCAGAGGGGCGTTATACAGCGTGGCTAAAAGATACTGGCGCATATTGCGGATGCGGGTGGTGTTTTCCTTCAGCCCGCCCATCACAAAGCGGATGTGCTCGCTGTTCAGCTTCAAAAACTGGCTCCTGACCACCTCGGCGGGCTTATCGTCCCCGGAAATGCGGACGGAGCTTTTTGTCGTACAGACCACATCCACCAGCAGCTCCAGGATTTCTTCCAGCGTGTCCTGCTCGTATGGATAGTCTGTCAGGAGTGCGTCGTAGGCGATGTTCTCCGCAATAAGCTCTCTGTACCGCTCTCTCAGAGCCGCTTCGTTTCCTTTCGTTTCCCGCCCGTGATCCCTCCTGAACGAAGTGAAGGGAAAGGAATCAGTATCACTAAAATCAGTATCATTATTCTCAGTATTATTAGATCGTGATTTTAACGATTCTTGATCCGTGATTTTCACTGCTCCTGAATCGTGATTTTCACGGTTCTGGAATCGTGATTCCGGGGAGGGCGCGGTGCTGCCCGATGCGTTATCCACATCCTTATCCACAAAGTTTTTGACGTAGATGAGGTTGGGCTTGCCCAGCCCCTGCCGCTTGCGCTCGATGAGGCGGCATTTGCTCTCCAGCTCATGCAGCAGCTTTCCGGCCTTTTGGTCGGCGCAGCCCAGGGCGGTCATGACCTCCTCGATGGTGAAGATGATATACACACGCCCCGCCTGATCCAGCCAGCCGTTCTTGCAGCTCAGGCTCATGCGGTCAAGGAGCAGACCGTAGAGCACCTTGGCTTCTGCGGAAACGGTTCTGAACCGTTCCTCCGTGAACAGCACCTTGGGGATGCGGTAAAAGAAGAACTGTTCCGCTTCCGCACCGTAGAAATAGTCATACATGGCTTCTGTCACGCTCCTTTGGAAGCCCTGCGGCGCGCATGACCTCTTTGGTACACCATCCGATGCAGGGGGCAGCCCTTCCGTAGGGACAGCCCTCGCACTCCGAAACGGGAGCGGCGTTGTCCGCATCTGCTTCGTAAACTTGTTCTATGCCGTTCCGTCTTGCGGGCTTCTGCGGGACGGGACAGCAGCAGCCGTCCGGGTAGACGCAGCCCTTTAGCTTCCCTTTCCGGTACAGGCAGTACCGGCAGTCATATACGTTGTAGCCCCACGACTTCCCATATGCTTTCACAATAACACCTCCTTCGCCCGCATCTGGGCATAAAAATAGCGCGCCTGCCGACCCAAGCGCCACTTTGGGTAACAGACGCGCTATGTACTGATTATTGCAAGGATGTCGTCTCCTTACCGGGAGATGAACCGAGCAATAGCTGCTGAAATTGACGGTTTCAAGAGGGCGGAATACAAGTAATTTCGCTGTTCGGGTGTCCTAAAACCATTGATATTACTGTGTTTTTTGAAAAATGCTGTATCACCACTCGCACCAAACAAAAAAAGCCCTAGAAACTTATTCTAGGGCTTTTTTATTGCTTTATCAGCTATATTCCCACGTTCTCCGAACTATTCTACGAGAAAATATTACCACAGATTTTAATATTTTTCCGCGTGCGGTACGTTTTTAGGGTGCAAATTGGCAACGGATTGGCAACGCGTCAGCAGCGTTTTCACACAGCCATGCTTTTTGATTTTCCTTCCGCTCGGAATAATACTCCGACACGGGCGGGATCTGATTAATGGCATTCACGATCTCGTGCATGGTCTGCGGAAGCTTCAGGGGATTGACCTTCGGCAGGTCGCTGACCTCGATCTTGTCCTTGCCGAGCAATGTCTTGAGCGCCACGTTGACCATACGAATGTCGTACTGCCCCTGAAACAGCGGCGTGATAGGACGGTCAAGGTGCAGCATCCGGTAGACGGCGATCATCGCCGTGCGGACGGAGGTTTCCACAGTGAACACCACATCACCCTCCAGCTCCACGAACGGGCCGATGAACGCGAGGTTCCTGTTGCCCGCTGGAATGACCTCCGGGCGGTCTTTCAGCTTGCGGGGCATGATCTCGTCGATCTTGTCCTCCAGACCGCAGTAATACAGGAACTCCCGCATGATCTCTTCGCCGGAGCACTGGGTCATGGGCTTTTTTTACACAGGTGCCGCAGTTATTTGCGTGCAGGCCGTAGAACCACATGAACCGGACGTTCTCCGGCTGGTCAGGAGCCACGGGCTGGAGCGGCACATTGTACGCTGAACGATATTGCTTTGGAAGTCAGCAAACTGCTTCAGCTGGAAGCTCAGGAGTTGTTCGGTGTCCGGTAAGCACTCGGTCAAACAACTTTTTCCAAAAAACACAGGAAATCCTGCACCCCGGAGGCGCATAATGAATCGAGATCTGACAAAAGGCTCCGTCACCAAATCCATGCTGCTGTTCGCGATCCCCATGATTCTGGGCGACCTGCTCCAGCAGTGCTATAATATTGCCGACACCCTGATCGTCGGGCAGTTTCTTGGGCGCAATGCTCTCGCGGCGGTGGGGTCATCCTTCACGCTGATGACCTTCCTCACCTCCATCATCCTTGGCCTGTGCATGGGAAGCGGCGCGCTGTTTTCCATCCGCTTCGGCCAGCGGGACGAGAACGGCCTTTGCGAGGATATCTGCGCGTCCTTCTATTCCATCGCCGCCGCGACGGTGCTTCTGAACGTCATTGCTTACCTCTGTCTGGACGCGCTTCGTGTATTTCTCCACGTCCCTGACGAGGTGTGGGGGGATATGCGCGCCTATCTGTTCGTGATTTTTATGGGAATCCCCGGGATTTTCCTGTACAATTTCTTTGCTTCTTTCCTGCGGTCGGTGGGAAATTCTGTGGTGCCGCTGGTATTTCTGGCCGTTTCCGCCGTGGTGAATATCGTTCTGGATCTGTGGTTCATCATTGGACTGAAGCGGGGCGTCGGGGGCGCTGCGGAGGCGACGGTGATCGCCCAGTACCTCTCCGGCGTCGGCATTGCGGTCTATGCCCTCCTGCGCTGCCCTCAGGTGCGCTCCATCCGGCGTCTTCGCAGTCTGCGGTGGTCGCGCATTTCCGAAATTCTCTCCTTCTCCACCCTGACCTGCGTTCAGCAGTCGGTGATGAATCTGGGCATTCTCACGGTGCAGGGACTGGTCAACAGCTTCGGCACGGTGGTCATGGCCGCGTTCGCCGCCGCCGTGAAGATCGACGCCTTCGCCTATATGCCGGTGCAGGACTTCGGCAACGCCTTTTCCACGTTCATCGCCCAGAACTACGGTGCAAGGGAAACCGATCGAATCCGCTCCGGCCTGAAAAGCGCCGTGTGCATCTCCATGGCCTTCTGTCTG
>OLWB01002967.1_pt1 | contig 12878 bp, 10 predicted proteins | sample 1673331 | NCBI WGS metagenome assembly OLWB01 (sample SAMEA3178943, study PRJEB25190) | human gut metagenome | biome: human gut; feature: human-associated habitat; material: faeces | place: Austria | collected 2013
TGACCATCTTGTGCTTGCCGGAGATCAGCGACAGCGTGTAGGCAAAGCCGGTGTCTTCGAAATTGGCGTTCTCAATATAGTTCTGTATCATTCACTTTCTCCTAAGATAGTACCTATCATAATTATCAGTACTTGAATTTATAATTTGCATGGATATAATTATAAGCAGGATGAACAGTCCTGTCAATCTGATCACAAGGAGAAGTTATCATGAGAACAAAACTGAAAATTACCGAAGGCATTTTCCCCATGCCGGTTCTGATGATTGCAACTTACAACGAGGACGGCAGCGTGAATGTGATGAACGCCGCATGGGGCACCATGCAGGAGCGGGACACCGTTGTCCTGAACCTCACCGAGACCCACAAGACCGTGCAGAACATCAAGGCGCGGGGCGCGTTTACCGTCAGCATTGCCGATGCCGCCCACATGGTGGAGGCGGACTATTTCGGCGTGGAGTCCGGCAATAAAGTTGCCGATAAATTTGCCCGCAGCGGTCTGACCGCCAGCAAAGCCGAGACCGTCGATGCCCCTGTCATCAACGAGTTCCCGATTTGTTTGGAGTGCAAGTTCATTGAGTATCAGAACAATGAATACGGCTGCGGCGTCATCGGTAAGGTGCTCAATGTCACTGCCGACGAGAGCGTTATGGTGGACGGAAAAATTGATATGTCCAAGGTCAACGCCATCGCCTTTGACCCCTACACCCATGGCTACTACAAAGTTACCGAGCGTGTGGGAGAGGCGTTCCACGACGGCTTGAAGCTGAAAAAGTAAGATGTGCAAAGAAGGAACTTTCGTTCCCACGAAGGGGGGACGAAAAGAGCATCCCATGGGATGCTTCGTCGTCTACTCGTAAAAATATCGCGGTACGTGGGTGCCGCAGGTAAAGCAGACAGCGCGGGGACGGTGCTATTGACCGTCCGCCGCGCTGTCCTTTGCTTGTTGCGGAATTATGCCAGCGTATGTCTGCTCTGGCAGCTGCTTGATTTACTCAGCTATGCCCCTCCGGAGAAACGTTACGCTTTGACTGCGGGTGCAGTCACTTTCCTTGCGGTGATGATATTTCTTGTCGCTGGGTTAGACCAGCTTGCCCCAGGTCAGGGAACCCACGATACCATCAGCCGCCAGTCCGTTGGCCTTCTGGAATGCCAACACTGCTGCGTAAGTCTTGCTTCCAAAGATGCCGTCCACGCTGCCGCAGGTATACCCCTTGGCGTTGAGCAGCTCCTGGAGCTTACGCACGGCATCACCGCGGGAGCCGGTACGGAGCATGGGCTGGGTCGTGACGGGCGTCACATTCACAGGCGTGGCGTCATAGAGCTTCGCCCAAGTGAGTTTGCCCACGATACCGTCCACGCCAAGGCTATTAGCCTTCTGGAAGGCAGTCACCGCCGCATAGGTCTTGGCTCCGAAGATGCCGTCCACGTTGCCGGAATTGAAGCCCTTGGCATTCAACTTTTCCTGCAGGGTCTTGACAGCGTCGCCGGTGCAGCCTCTATACAGCATAGGCATATCGGGTACCACGGGGGCGTAGTAGCTGCTGCCGCCACCGGAGGAGGATCTCCGGACGACCTTGACGGTCACATCCACATTGGTTCCCGCCTGATGGTTGGTATCACCGGCATAGTTGGCCTTGAAGGTCTGATCGCCGATGGTGTTCATCTTAAGGGTGCCGTCCACCCAAGACCAGCCCGTGGGCAGCGTCACGGTGGAGAGGGCGCTGTCCTTGTAGCCCTTGAGCCCGGTGGGTGCCGCCGGCGCGTCAGCCTTGGTGATCTCAAACTTCACCGCGGGAGAAACCATCTTCAGCGTGTAGTTGCTGGCCTTGAAGCCGGAGCTGAAATGATCTATCAGTGCCAGTGTGCCCAGCGTGATGTCGTACAGGCCTGCATCCTCGCCCTCGGCTCTGCTCAGCGCGCCGCTAAAGTCGGGGATCTGACCGGGAACTCTACCGCTGTTGGTGGAGTGCAGCGTGGGATCCTCCGCGCCGAACTTCTTGCTCTGGCCGGCGTTGGGCGTGACGGTCAGGTCACGAGGGGTGATGCTGGCGCCGGTGATGGTCAGCACACCGGGAACCAGTTCATAGTTGCCGGTGATGGCATCGGGGGTAAAGGTGATGGTGTTTGCCTCGTTGACATTAGCGCTGTTGTACACGGCGGTGCCGGTGATGGTGAGGGTATCCGAACCGTAGAGGACTCCTGCCTTCACGCCCACGGTGATGCTGCTGTTGGTCGTGCCGTCATAGACCTTGGAGGTCGAGCCGGTGGGGGTCAGGTTATCCATGGTCAGGAACTTGGGGCTGATCGTGACTAACTGACATTTTTCCGGAGCGGTATCGGTGTGGGTGGCATCGCCCACGACCTTGTACTGCACAGTGTAGGCGCCGACGTTCTTGCCAGTGGGGACGGCAGTGCTCCAGATAGTACCGTCCAGACTGTACTGCATGGTACCGCCGCTGGCAGTGCCCGCAGTCACCAGCGCCTGCTGGTTGCGGCTTTTCCGTCAATCAGACCTACTTCTTGGCGCACCACGCGCAGCCGACCGGCATTGGCAGCCTTGCCTGTGTTCTGTCGGATTCTGCGGAGGGGCTGGATGTTCAAAGAGGGCTTCTGACCTATCCCACAGGCGACTTCTGTTTTGTGCCGGATGAGCTGCTGGAAAAAAGGAACCTGCGCGGTGGGCTGACCGCCTTTGTAGGGTCGGAGCTTTCCTTTGTCGGCATTTCAGAGCCGTTTACAGTGGCTGCCGGGGATGAGGCGCCTCACGATCTGACAGTGCTGATCTCAAAAGCCGCCTATGACCGCGCCATGCTGAAAAGCGTGATAGAGATCGCCGCCCTGCTGACGCTGCTGGTGTTTTTTGCCGTGGGCTGCTGCCTGTTCTATACCCGCCGCTATCTCAGACCCATACTGGAGGACATCGATCATGTCACCGTGGCGGGCGGCGAGAAGGGAAAGCCCATCTTTGAGGAGCTGCTGCCCATCTCCGAGAAGATGCGATCCCATGAGGAGGCTGTGACCGCTCTGAAGGCGGAACGGCAGGATGCCCAGGACAGAGCCGAGCAGCTTTTAGGCGAAAAGCTGGGGCTTGAAGAGCAGGTGGAGGGTATGCAGGGGCAGCTGGACGATTCCCTTGCGGAGATCCGTCGTTTGGCTCACCTCGGAAAGAAGGAGCTGAAACCGGCTGACTATGAAAAATTCTTAAAGGGCTATGCCAAGCTGAGCACCAAGGAGCTGGAAATATGCGAGGCTCTTGTCAGCGGCCTGAGTACCCGCCAATGTGCGGAGCAGATCGGCTGTGCCTCCAGCACCGTAGATACATACCGCAAGAGGGTTTATGAAAAGACCGGCATCCACAAGGTGCGGCAGCTTCAGCTCTGCGTTGCGCTCATGCGGATGGAACAGCAGGAGTCGGAAACACAGAAAGAATCATGACGGCAAGGGCGGCGGCGCATCTCTCCTCGAGACGATGTGCCGCCGCATACTTTTCTGCAACCATCAAATCTATGTGCGGGCTGAGACACCCATACGGGTGTCTTTCTTTTTTGGCGCAGCATTTTTCCGCGCTGCGCAGCTGTCTCTTGACCTGCCGGGGAAAAATTGTTATGATACTGTCAAGATAAAACTTGCACCAAAGGAGCTGGAACGCGCGATGATAAAGAAGGAACTTACCTCCCGGAAGAAGCAGGCCATGGAAATGCGCTCCCGCATACAGGCGGTGGCGCTGGAGCTGTTTGACAAGGAGGGCTTTGAGAACGTATCCGTGGAACAGATCGCGCAGGCGGCGGGATGCTCGGTGGGGAATATCTACCACTATTTCAAGAGCAAGGACGAGTTGGTCATTCAGGTGACCAGCAGCGTGGACGCCCAGTACAGCGTGCTGGAGGAGAGCTATCTGGCGGACGAGGCCAACAGCTGGCACGACAAGCTGCTGGACTTCGTGGGGCAGGCTCTGGTCATCAGCGCTAACGACCCGTCCCTGTACCGCAGCTTCATCCACGGCATCCGCTATCCCCAGCAGGGCATCCTGCGGGATAACGAAAAGCGCGTGTACTTCCGGGTGCTGCGGGAGCTGGTGGACGGCTGCAAGCAGGAGGGCTCTGTCCACGCCGGGCGCGACCGGGAGGAGCTGGTGGCCGATCTGGTGGCGCTGCACCGGGGTATGCTGCTGGAATGGCGCATTTACGAGGGGGCATTCGATCTGCCCCGGCGTGGCCGCCGCATGGCCGCCGCGCTGCTGGAGGGTTGGCGGCACGAGGAGGAGTAAAGGCATACACAGAAAAGGAGGAGCGGATGGGTAAGCGTGAAGAGAGGCGGCCGCCGGAGAGTGGGCGGGAGCCGGGCGAAAACACAGCTGTTGCGGGCTTGATAATGGGCATTGCCGCCGTGGTATTCTGGTTTTTCGGCTACTCTGCCGTGGCATCTGTTGTACTGGGCATCCTCGGCTTGGTATGGACTGACAAGGCAAAGAAAGAGGGCTATACCGGAGACAAGCGAACGATAGCCTTCGTGCTGTCGCTGGTGGGCCTTATCGGCGGGCTGGTTGTGCTTATCGTTACGGTGATCCTCATCAATGTGCTGGCAGTACCGGGGATAACGGCCTTGAGGGATATGCTGGGAATGATAGGCGAAATGGCAAATGATATCTGAGCGGACAGCCCTGCGGCACGAGAAATAAGTTAAACACCGTGAACGTTGTTTTCAACAGCGTTCACGGTGCTTTTTTGTGCGAAACGACGAGCTTTTGAAAAAACGGAAAAGGCCGTTGACATCCGGCGCGGGCAGTGCCATAATAAAATAAAATCACCGAGGGATTCGGTGAAATATTTAACGAAATCAGCCCGCCATAGACGCGGCAGAAGGAGAGAACATGAAGCTGTTGATCATTAACCCCGGCGCTACCTCCACCAAGATCGCGGTATTCGAGGACGAGGAGCAGCTGTTCAAGGTCACGATCGATCACTCCGCCGAGGAGCTGGATCAGTTCCCCCGCGTCATCGATCAGGCCGATTACCGCAAGGAGGCCATTCTCAAGGCCATCACCGAGGCGGGCTATCAGCTGACCGACTTCGCCGCCGTGTGCGGACGGGGCGGTCTGTACCGCGCCATCCCCTCCGGCACCTACGCCGTCAACGACAGGGTCATGGCCGACGTGGAGGCCGCGCCCTACGGCGAGCATCCCTCCAATCTGGGCGCGTATCTGGCGCGCAAGCTGGGCGACATGGTGGGCATCCCCGCCTTCTTCGTGGATCCCGTCTGCGTGGACGAGATGACCGAGATCGCCCACTACACCGGCTTTGCCGAGTTCCGCCGCCTGTGCCAGTTCCACGCGCTGAACCACAAGGCCGTGGGGCGCAAGGCCGCCGAGAAGCTGGGCAAGAAGTACGAGGACGTGAACCTGATCGTCTGCCATCTGGGCGGCGGCGTCAGCGTGGGAGCCCACCGGCATGGCCGCGTGGTGGACGTGTGCAACGTCAAGGACGAGGGCTCCATGGGCATGGATCGCGCCGGCGGGCTGCCGGTGAATCAGCTGATCAGCTACTGCTTCAGCGGCAAGACCAAGGAGGAGGTCAAGCGCACCTTCGGCCGCCGCGCCGGTATGTTCTCCTATCTGGGCACCACGGACTTCCGCGTGATCTGCGCCAAGGTGGTGGAGGGCGACCCCAAGTTCGTGGAGGCGTATCAGGCGCTGGTGTACCAGCTGGCCAAGGACATCGGCGCTATGGCCGCTGTGCTGCACTTCGACGTGGACGCCATCGTGTACACCGCGGGCATGGCCTACGAGGACTTCTTCTGCGACGATATCACCGCCTATGTGGGAAAGATCGCGCCCATCATCCGCCTGCCGGGTGAGGAGGAGATGCGTTCCCTGGCGGAGGGCGCTCTGCGGGTGCTGCGCGGCCAGCAGGAAGCCGGTATTTATTAAGCGAGCAAATATATTGGAAATAAAGAGGAAAAAAGACAAGAAAGGTGGAAATTGCTATGAAACATCTGATGTCCGGTAACGAGGCCACCGCCCGTGGCGTCTACGAAGCCGGTATCAAGGTCTGTTCCGCTTACCCCGGAACGCCCAGCACGGAGATCCTGGAGAATCTGCCCCAGTACGGCAAGGACGTCTACTGCGAGTGGGCGCCCAACGAGAAGGTAGCCACCGAGGTGGCCTACGGCGCGTCCGTGGCCGGCTCCCGCGCGTTCTGCACCATGAAGATGGTGGGTCTGAACGTGGCTGCCGACCCCCTGTTCACCGCCGGCTACATGGGTGTCAACGGCGCGTATGTGGTCGTCACCGCTGACGACCCCTCCTGCCACTCCTCCCAGAACGAGCAGGACAACCGCCACTATGCCCGCGCCGCCAAGATCGCCATGGTGGAGCCCTCTGACGCGCAGGAGTGCAAGGACTTCGTCCGTCTGGCCTGCGAGATCTCCGAGGAGTTCGACACCCCGGTTCTGTACCGTACCACCACCCGCGTCTGTCACAGCAAGGGTCTGGTGGAGTTCGGCGAGCGCACGGAGCACGAGGCGCCCGCCTACGCCCGCAACACCCGCAAGTTTATCTGCACCCCCGCCAACGCCTACCTGAACCACCCCATCGTGGAGGAGCGTCTGGTGAAGCTGGCCGAGTACGGCTGCACCCGCGCCGTGGAGAACGGCCTGAACAAGGTGGAGCTGGGCGACGGCAAGGTGGGCGTCATCACCGCGTCCATCAGCTATCAGTACGCCAAGGAGGTGTTCCCTGAGGGTACGTCCTTCCTGAAGCTGGGCCTGACCTATCCGCTGCCCATGGATCTGATCCGCGACTTCGCCGCCAAGGTGGAGAAGCTGTACGTCATCGAGGAGCTGGATCCGTTCATGGAGGATCAGATCAAGGCCGCCGGCATCGACTGCGTCGGCAAGGAGCTGACCGGCAAGCTGTATGAGCTGAACACCGAGCTGGTGCGCGAGCGCGTGCTGGGCATCAAGGCGGACTACAAGACCATCGACGAGGTGAAGGTGGCCAAGCGTCCTCCCGCACTGTGCCCCGGCTGTCCCCACCGCGGCTTCTTCTATACCCTGTCCAAGAATAAGAGCTATGTGGTCACCGGCGATATCGGCTGCTATACCCTGGGCTCCGCCGCGCCGCTGAACTGCATGGACGTGTGCATCTGCATGGGCGGCGGCTTCTCCGCCGGCATGGGCATGGCCAAGTCCTTCCAGCGCGAGGGCGTCACCGACAAGGTGGTGTTCGGCGTCATGGGCGACTCCACGTTCTTCCACAGCGGCATGACCGGCGCTGCCGAGATCATCTACAACAACGGCCGCATGATCCCCTGCGTGCTGGATAACCGCATCACCGGCATGACCGGTCACCAGGAGAACCCCGGCACGGGATTCACCCTGATGGGCGAGCCCGCTCCCATGATCAGCGTGGAAAAGGTACTGGAGGCCTATGGCTTCGCCCCTGTCTTCACCGTGGATCCCCAGGATCTGACGGCCATGAAGAAGACCGTGGACGAGGCGGTGGCCGCGCTCAACGAGGGCAAGCATCCCGCTATCGTCACCCGCCGTCCCTGCCTGCTGATCAAGCGTGTGAAGCACGACATCGGCATGTGCGTGGTCAACACCGACAAGTGCAAGAGCTGCAAGAGCTGCCTGAAGGTGGGCTGCCCCGCCATCTCCATGGAGAACGGCAAGGCGTTCATCGACCGCACCCAGTGCGTGGGCTGCACCGTCTGCGCGCAGGCTTGCCCGTTTGATGCCATCGAAAAGGAGGAGAAGTAACATGAACGATGTGAAAAGCTGCCTGTTGGTAGGCGTGGGCGGTCAGGGCGCGATCCTGATCTCCAAGATCATGTCCAACGGCTTTATGAAGGCCGGCTACGATGTCAAGCAGAGCGAGGTACACGGCATGGCGCAGCGCGGCGGCTCCGTGTCCACCCAGGTGCGCTGGGGCAAGAAGGTCTACGGCCCCGTGTTCGGCAAGGGCGAGGCGGACATCATGGTGGCGCTGGAGAAGATGGAAGCCGTCCGCTATGCGGAGTTCCTGAACCCCAACGGCGTGGCGGTCATCAATGACTACGCCATCAAGTCCACCACCATCGCCTCCGGCGCTGAGGAGTATCCCGCCGGCTGCATCGAGGCCATGCAGAAGAACTTCAAGACCATCGCTGTGCCCGCCAGCGACATCGCCATCCAGCTGGGCAATCCCAAGTGCATGAACGTGGTGCTGTTCGGCGCCATGTGCGACTCCCTGGGCTGCCCGGATATCGACTGGGAGCAGATCGTGGCCGAGACGGTGCCCGCCAAGGTCAAGGAGCTGAATCTGAAGGCCTTCCGCGCCGGTCGTGAGGCCGCCAAGAACGCCAAGTAAATAACCGTACAACGGAGAGGCAGGCGCTTGCGCCTGCCTCTCAGCCTGTCAAAGAGCCTGTTCGGTCACAAATATTGGCGGGACGATGTGTGGGCATCGCCCCCTGCGGACGGGTGCGATGAACCGTTGTAGGGGACGGCGTCCCGACGTCCCGTCCTGCATGACCGGCGTACCCTGTAGGGCGGGACCCATGTGTGGGCATCGCCCCCTACGGATGGGTACGATAAACCGTTGTAGGGGACGGCGTCCTCGACGTCCCGTCCTGCATGACCGGCGTACCCTGTAGGGCGGGACCCATGTGTCCCGCCGCAAAATGCGCATTTGTCCGGCGGGGCGATGTGTGGGCATCGCCCCCTGCGGACGGGTGCGGTGAGCCATTGTAGGGGACGGCGTCCCGACGTCCCCGTATGACTGCTGCACCCCGTAGGGGACGGCGTCCTCGACGTCCCGCTTCCAGTCATTCCGAGCCAGTGACCGCGTCACTGGCGTGGGAATCCGTCTCCTTGCAGGAAAAGAACGGATCACCGCGTCGCTGCGCGCCGCGAAGCAAGTGCCCTTGGGGTACTCCTCGCAATGACAGGCTTTTCCGATAGCCTGAGACGGACGCGGGGCGCCCGCTTTTTATAAATTTACAAAATCCCACTACCAAAACAGAGGAAGATGTGGTATGATACCTGCGTGAGAATAGGCCGGGCGAGAGGAGGGAGTGCCATGCTGCGGCGTGTGAAACGATATATCCTGCTGACGGGTCTGTCGGCGCTGCTGGCGGCGCTGCTGACCGGGTGCGGCTTTTCCGACGCCTCGGTGGAGGAGCTGTTCACCCTGCCCCGCATGGCAGAGGAGTATACAGGGCTGACAAAGGAACTGGACGACCTGATCGCCCAGGGCTACGAATACGCCTCGCCTACCGGCGGACGGAACATCCAGTCCGTCCAGATGGTGGATCTGGACGGCGAAGGACAGCAGGAGGCGCTGGCCTTCTTCCGTATGAGCAGCGACGAAAAGCCCCTGAAAATATTTGTATTCCGTCTGGAGGACGGGACATACACCCGCTTCTGCACCATCGAGAGCAGCGGCAGCGCCATTGACAGCGTGTACTATCAGGATTTCAACGGCGACGGCCGCCGGGAGCTGATCGTGGGCTGGCGCATCAGCGCCGAGGTACAGACCGTGGCGGTATACACCGTGGCGCGGGAGCCGGTGGTGCTCATGTCCAGCGGCTACAGCCGCTTTACCATGCAGGATCTCAACAGCGACGGCATCCCCAGCCTGCTGGTGCTGCGCACCGATGGCAACAGCCAGTCGGTGGCGGAATTCTACGGCTGGCAGGACGAGCAGATGGGCGTGGCCTACCGCTGCGTGCTGTCCAGCAGCATGGCGTCTCTGAACCGGGGCAGCATGGTCAGCGGACGGGTGGACGCCGACACGCCGGCACTGTTCATCACCGGCGTGGACGAACAGGGCATGGCGGTCACGGACATTCTGGTGTTCCGCTCTGAGCTGGGGCTGGTGAATCTGGCGCTGACCGGCAGCAGCACCGGTGTGTCCAACGCGGTCTTTGCCTACCGCCAGCTGTCGCCCCAGGATATTGACGGCGACGGCAGCATCGAGATACCCGACCCGGATCCCTCCTGGTCGGGTGAACAGACCGACGGGCTGGTGCGCTGGATGCGCTGCAGCGGCGACGGCGAGCTGTCCGTGGCGGCAGAGACGTACCACAGCCTGTCCTGCGGCTGGTATCTGAACATACCGGAGAGCTGGTGGGACTGGAACGTGGAGGCGGTCACCGGCAGCATCAGCAACGAAAACCAGCTGAATCTCAACATCAACGGCGACCCCGTGCTGAGCATCTACACCATCACCGGCGAAAACCGGGAGAACCGGGGACGTCTCGGCAAACGCATCGTCCTGCGCCGCCAGACAGCCACCGTCTACGCCGGTGAGCTGTACGACGCCGGCGCCTATTACGGCATGGATGAGGATCTGCTGCGCCGCAGCTTCAGCCTCATCGTGGGCACATGGAGCAACTGACAAGGAGGGGACTCAATGAAAAAGGTACTGGTACTGGAGGACGAATCCAGCATCCGCAGCTTTATCGTCATCAACCTGCGCCGCGCCGGTTACGAGGTGGTGGAGGCCGAAAGCGGCGAAGAAGCGCTGGAAAAGCTGAAGCTGCACAGCGATGTGCGCGTGGCGCTTCTGGACATCATGCTGCCCGGCATCGACGGCTTTGAGGTCTGCCGCCGCATCCGCGCCACCAACGCTTCCATCGGCATCATCATGCTCACCGCCCGCTCTCAGGAGATGGACAAAGTCACCGGTCTCATGACCGGCGCCGACGACTACGTCACCAAGCCCTTCTCCCCCGCGGAGCTTACCGCCCGCGTGGACGCCCTCATGCGGCGCGGCGGCGGCGCTGCCGTGGAGGCCGGCGAGATCAACCAGCCGCCCTTCCTCCTGAATACCCGCAACCGCACCTTGGAGAAGAACGGCCAGCGCATCAAGCTCACCCAGGTGGAGTACGCCATCATGAAAATGTTCATGGAGAACCCCGGCAAAGCGCTCTCCCGCGAGGAGATCCTCGACATGGTCTGGGGTCACGACTACTTCGGCGAGCTGAAGATCGTCGACGTGAACATCCGCCGCCTGCGGCTGAAAATTGAGGACAACGCCACGAATCCGACCTTTATTACTACAATCTGGGGCTTCGGCTACAAGTGGGGCCTGTAATACGCGTCTTTTTCCTCCATACTTTGTTGGGAAAGCTTGCCATACAGAAAGTATGGCTGCGCTTTCCCGCCTCGTCTGGAGAAAAAATCCACGTATTACATGGGCGTCGGCTTGACGTACACACGGTACGCCAGCGCCTCCGCGCCTCGTCCTGACGAAAAATCTCTCGCTTTCCCTCCGTGCCTCGTCTGGAGAAAAAATCCACGCATTACAATCGCACCTCCGCGTCTCGTCCTGACGGAAAATCTCTCGCTGTCCCTCCGTGCCTCGTCTGGAGAAAAAATCCGCGCATTACACGGATGCCGCCGCGTCTCGTCCTGACGAAAAATCTCTCACTGTCTCTCCGTGCCTCGTCTGGAGAAAAAATCCGCGCATTACACAGGTGCCGCCGCGTCTCGTCCTGACGAAAAATCTCTCGCCGTCCCTCCGTGCCTCGTCTGGAGAAAAAAACCGGGACTGTCAAAAAATCTGTCATTGCGAGCCAGTGCGCGCCGCGAAGCAAGTGCCCTTGGGGTACACACTGGCGTGGCAATCCGCTCCTGAACCCTTCGTTTTGCACTTTTGATGCAGAAGCGTCCTGTCGTCCCGCTGCGCAGCATTCTGCCCGAAAGGAGATGCTCACCTTGGCAAAAAAAGTGAAAAAGGTACAGGGCCTGAAGCGCCGGTGGCTGACCGGCAGCATGGGGCCCGTGCTGGTGATACTGCTGCTGGTGGGCGTGCTCATCTCCGTGGGCTTTGCCAGCAGCTACTACAACAGCGCCCGCTCCGCCCTGCGGGCGAAGGCCGCCGCCGGCGCGGATTATTTCAACACCTATGTGATGACCAGCTACCGGGAGTATTACCGCAGCGCCACGGTCTACGCCGCCGCCTTCGATGACGGCGACCGGATCGAGCTGCAATTCCTCAACAGCTCCGGCCGGGTGGAGGTGACAACGCGGGGCGTCACTGTGGGTACCTACCCCGGAACGCCTGAGATATACAGCGCCATTGAAAGCGGCGAGGTGAAGGACTACGTGGGGCGCGACGTCGTCACCGGCGAGCGGATCATGGCGGCGTCCAGCCTGCTGAAGTTCAACGGGCAGGTGGTGGGCGTCATGCGCTACGTTACCGCCATCGGGAACATCGACCGGCAGGTGCTGCTGACGGTGCTGCTGGTGGCCGGCGTCATGGTGGCGGTGGTGGGGCTGATCGTCCTGTCCAGCATGATCTTCATCAACAACGTGGTGGCGCCGGTGTCGGCGGTGTCGGAGGCGGCCAAGCGCATCTCCGGCGGCAGCTACGGCGTGCAGATACCCAACAAATACTCCGACGAGATGGGCGAGCTGGTGGACAACATCAACGACATGTCCCGGAAGATCGGCGAGAGCGAGCGGATGAAATCCGAGTTCATCTCCTCCGTGTCCCATGAGCTGCGCACACCGCTGACGGCCATCAACGGCTGGGGCGAGACGCTGCTGGAGGACGAATCCAACGATGTGCAGCAGCTCAAGCGCGGCGTGCAGATCATGGTGAAGGAATCCCGCCGCCTGACCAACATGGTGGAGGAGCTGCTGCAATTCTCACGGCTGGAGGACGGCCGCTTCACCTTACAGGTGGAGGACACCGACCTGCAGGCGGAGCTGGAGGACGCGGTGTACAGCTACCGGGAGCTGTTCCGGCAGGACGGCGTCGCGCTGGAGTATTCCAGCGACCGGGCAGAGTACAGCGAGGTCATCTCCGGCGACCCGGAGCGGCTGAAGCAGGTGTTCTGCAATCTGCTGGACAACGCCGCCAAGCACGGCGGCAGCGGCAAGCGCATC
>OLWB01002968.1_pt1 | contig 12872 bp, 8 predicted proteins | sample 1673331 | NCBI WGS metagenome assembly OLWB01 (sample SAMEA3178943, study PRJEB25190) | human gut metagenome | biome: human gut; feature: human-associated habitat; material: faeces | place: Austria | collected 2013
ATCATCTTCTCGTCTTCCTCGTTCGCCGTGACGGAGGAAACGCCGAAGGAGACGACCTCGTCCTCTGCGTTCTTAAAAATGGAAATCGAGGAGGCGTTGGTCGAATAGAAGAGCGCATATCCTTCCTGAAAAGCGGTGTTGACGATGTCCCAGCCGTTCTGCGGATAGCGCTCGACCAGCATCGTCGTGGTGCTGTCGGAAAAGAGATCGTACACCCGGTCAAAGGCCGCCAGATTTGCGTCCTTGCCGAGCGCAATTGCAATGCCGCCGTCCGACGTCCGCTCGGCGGGGAGGTAGCCGCCCGCGTTCATAAAGACGTTGCCGATGTTGATGCTGCCCGCCATACCGTAGGTGGCGTTCTCCGACCATGCGCCGGTTTCGTCCGGCTCGGCCACGGCTTTCATCATTTCATACATCACGTCCAGCGTCCATTTGCCCTCGCGCACCAAATCGTAGAGGTCGCCGTACTTGCCGGAAAGCTCGGCGTTGTCGGCATACATCGTCTTATTGTAGAGCAGCAGATATGTATAATCGTCGTCGGTGATGATGGCGTCGCCCGAAAGGAGGTAATGCTTGTCGTTGAGCGTCAGCAGTTCGTTGGCGTTCTGGTCCCACCATTCGTGGGAAATGTCGATGTAGTCGTCCAGCGCCAGATACAGGTTTTCGGGGATCAGCGGCATCATGCCCATCATCGTATCGCAGATCATATCGTAGTCGTCGATGCCCGACGTCACCGCCAGCCGCAGCGTCTCAATCGGGAAATTTTCCCCGACGGCTTTGATTGTCAGCCCGTACTTTTCCTCGATGAGATTGTTGCGCTCGGCCACCGCGTCGTTGACGGCGTTGGCCTTTAGCTCGCTGTCCGGCACGAACTGCATCACGCCGTAGGTGTGACGGTCGACGCAGAGAACGGTGATCTCCTTGCCGCCGAAGTTTTTCTCCTCCAGCGGAAACCCTTCAGCCGCCGATTCGGCGCCGGAGCTTGCGCCGCCCGCTTCGGAGGCGCCGCTTGCGCCGCCCGGTTCCGTCGCGCAGGCGGCCAGAGCGGTGAAGATAAGCGCGAAAAGCAGCAGCAGGGGAAGGCATCTGCAAAGGAATGCTTTCATAAATTCTCCTTTCTTTCGTCGGACGGTATAACGTCCGCGCTTTCGCGGCGTATATCCTTCTCGGTCTCTTTCGCAATGTAAATCGGCCGCCTCTTGGTCTCGAGATAGGTCTTGGCGAGGTATTGGCCGAGAATTCCGATACAGAAAAGCTGAATGCCGGCGACAAACAGGATGATGCAGACGGTCGAGGCCCAGCCGTAGGCCGAACCGCCCCATACGGCCTGCCGCACAATGACGACCACGATGCCGACGACGGCGATGAGCGCGAACAGGATGCCGAAAAACGAGCTGATCGCCAGCGGCACCGTCGAAAAGGCCATAATGCACTCCAACGAGTATTTGAACAGCTTCCAGAACGACCATTTCGTTTCGCCGGCGACGCGCTCGACGTTTTCGTATTCGATCCAGCGCGTTTTGTAGCCGACCCAAGTGAAGATCCCTTTTGTAAAACGGTTGTATTCGCAGACCGACAGCACGCTGTCGACCATCTGACGCGTCATCAGCCGGAAATCCCGCGCCCCCTCGACCAGCTCGGTTTTGGAGATTTTGTTCATCAGCCGGTAAAACACCCGCGCGAAAAAGGAGCGCAGCCGCGGCTCGCCCTTGCGCGTGGAACGGCGGGTGGCGACGCTGTCGTAGCCGTCGTTTTTGATGGAGGCGTACATCTCCGGCAGCAGGGCGGGCGGGTCCTGCAAATCCGCGTCGAGTATGGCGACAAGGTCGCCCCGGGCGTTCTCCAGTCCGGCGTACATCGCGGCCTCTTTCCCGAAATTACGAGAAAAAGAAACATACCTGACCCGCGCGTCTGCGGCGGCCAGTTCCCGCAGCACCTCCATAGTGCCGTCTTTGGAACCGTCGTCGACAAACAGCAGCTCAAAGTCTGTTTCTTCTTTCATTTCCTGTGAAACCCGGTCGATCTCTTTATAAAAAAACGGAATGGCGGCCTGTTCGTTATAGCAGGGGACGATAATCGAAATCAGGTCTTTTTTTCTTTCAGGCATATGAACGCTCCAAAACACATACTGACCCGGAGAATGGGGCCGCTGCGTGCCTTTCCGGCGTCGCGGCGCCTTTGCGTGCAATCGGGGAAGGGGCCGCCGCGCGGCGGGGCGCTTCGCCGACTCCGGCCGGTCGGCCGTCCGGCGCGCAGTACGCTTCCCACTTAAGGCTATATTAGCATTTTTCCGCCGGTTTGTCAACAGGTTACGGGAATTTTGCTCGCCGGCGCGGAAAAAAGCGCCGCCTGACGTCAGGCGGCGCTTCGGACGGGGAATCAGCCCTTGAGCATGCCGGTAAAATCGGCGAGCGCTTCGGAAATCTTGATCTGCTGCGGACAGACGGCCTCGCAGCTCCGGCAGCCGATGCAGGCGCTCGGCTGCTTGTCGGCCGGCAGCGCGGAAAGCGCCATCGGCGCGAGGAAGCCGCCGCCGGTGAAGCGGTGCTCGTTGTAGAGCGCCAGCAGGTCGGGGATGTCAAGCTGCTGCGGACAGTGGCCCGTGCAGTAGCGGCAGGCGGTGCAGGGCAGCGCGCTTTGGCTCGTCATCGCTTCGGCAAGCTCGGAAAGCGCCCGCAGTTCCGCCGCGCTGAGCGGCTCGTCGGTCTCAAAGGTGCGTATGTTCTCGCAAAGCTGCTGGAAGTTCGACATCCCCGAAAGCGTGACCGTCACGCCCGGGATCGTCTGCAAAAAGCGGAAGGCCCAGCCCGGGACCGTTTCCTCGGGACGCAGCTTGCGCAGCGCCGCCGCCGATTCGTCCGGCAGCGCCGCCAGCTTGCCGCCGCGCAGCGGCTCCATGACCCAGACGGGGATGCCCAGCTCGCCGAGGCGCTTTACCTTCGCCTCCGCGTTCTGGAAGGTCCAGTCGATGTAATTGAGCTGTACCTGCCCGAATTCCATGCTCTCGCCGTAAGCGTCGAGAAAGCGCTGCATCACGTCGTAGCTGCCATGCACCGAAAAGCCGAGATGGCGGATGCGGCCCTCGGCCTTCTGCCGGAGCAGATAGTCGTAGATGCCGTACTGCCGGTCAAGATAGGCGTCGATGTTCATTTCGCATACGTTGTGGAAAAGATAAAAGTCAAAATACGTCACGCCGCAGCGCCGAAGCTGTTCTTCAAAAATCTCCTCCACCTTCGGAATGTTCGCCAGATCATAGCCGGGGAATTTGTCGGCGAGATAGAAGCTGTCGCGCGGATACGCGGAAAGCACCCTGCCCATCACGCCCTCCGAACGGCCGTCGTGGTAGCCGTAGGCGGTGTCGAAATAGTTGACGCCGTGTCCGACGGCGTAATCGACCATCTTCTCTACGGCGGGCACGTCGATGTCGGTGAACACCCCGTCGACGATCGGCAGCCGCATCGCGCCCATACCGAGCGCGGACAGCTTCAGGTCTTGAAACGGCTTGTAGATCATAAAAGACACCTCGTTTTATAGATTTATTGTAGATTTACGAATTTGCGGAAAGCTCGGAAGCCCGCTCCGGCGGCTCGGAAAACACCGAAAGAAGCTCGGGATAGTAGCTTTCAAAATTCGGATGTGTCCGGCGCATGCCGTCGTAGGCGCAATAGCGCTCCAGCAGGAGCGGAATGTATTTGTAGCCGCAGTACAGGTCGTTGCGGAGCATTTGCTCCGCCGTATCCGTATATCCGCATCGCCGCAGCAGATGAATGGTCATCGCTCTGACCAGATGCTCGTTGACGCATTCTTCCCAGCCGTCGTAGCCCGACCGGTAATCGGGCAGCTTGTATTTCGACAGCCATTCGTAAGCGTTTTGATGCGTATAAACGAGGCTGCGGTATTTTTCCGTCAGCGGGTTGATAAAGGGATGCGCGTACTCGTGCAGCAGAATCGCGGGCGAAAGGCTGAGGGAATCGGTGGAAAATACGGAAAAAAGATCGGATTCGCAGCCTTCGCGACGCGGAAAGTGCAAACCGAAGTTGCCTTTCATCAGCGCGGAGACCACATAACGGTAGGCGTGCTGCCGCGTCCCGAATTCGGCTTCCAGCATTGCGACGAACGGACGGGCGCCGACGGTTTCGCGGGCCTTTTGGATATAGGGCGAATAAAAAACGGCCTGCGTTTGAAAAAAATCAAAATATCCGCTTTCTTTCGCCAATTCCCGAAGCAGGGCGGCAAATTCCCGAATCTGCTCAAGCCCGCCGCTGTAAGCAATGCACAGAGAAGATAAGGGAAAGCGAAAGGAGAAGTCCCCGCTTTCATCGAACGCCAGCGCAAGCTCCACGGGACGCGAGAAGGTGAAGCCGTTCGGAATCATCGCCTCAAGGACTTTATAAATCTTGTGTGCTCGGTATGGCTTGAAAAAGGCTTTGACGGCAAAGGTGTAGTCGTTTTCTTCCTCCGTCATCAGACCGTAACCGACATAGGGACGGGTAAGCTCGTTATATCGGCTTGTCAGCAGAATGCCGTTAATCAGCTCCAAATTGGGGGAGACGAAAACCTCGATTTCGTTCAAGCGCCAAATCCTCCTTATTAAAAAACAGAACAAGCGGACACCATGTTTGATTTTGTTGTTTATTATAGCATAAACGGAGGCAAATTTCCACTCTTTTTTACAAATCTTTTCGGCGCGTTGACAAGCGGCGCGGAATGTGGTATGATCGATTGGGAATTTTCATCCGTGAAAGAGGAGGCTTTCTGTTTTGCTGTTTTTTTACATACGCCACGGCGATCCCATTTACAGCCCCGATTCGCTGACGCCGCTCGGACGCCGGCAGGCGGAGGCGTTGGGACGCCGTCTGGCCCGCTACGGACTGGATAAGATTTTCGTTTCGCCGCTCAAGCGCGCGCAGGAGACCGCGGCCCCGGCCTGCGAGCTACTGAAAAAGGATATGACGGTTCTCGACTGGACGAGCGAGGGGCTGGCGTGGGGTGAATTTACCTCCGTCGATCCGGCGGCCGGGTATCGGACGTGGTTTTTCCAGAACCGTTCACTGCGGAATCTGCTTGTGTCGGCGGAAATGCGCGCGCTGGGCGCCGACTGGTTCACGCATCCGATTTTCGCCGAGACGAAAGCGGCTGAGGGGGTCGCGCGCGTGCGGCGGGAAACCGACGCGCTGTTCGCCTCGCTCGGCTATGTGCATGACCGCTCTCGCTGCCTGTACGTCTCGGAGCGCCCCAACAGCGAGCGGGTCGCGCTGTTCGCGCATCAGGGCTTCGGAATGGCCTTCCTCAGCAGCCTGCTGGACATTCCCTATCCGATGTTCTGCAGCCATTTCGACCTCGATCATTCGGGTATGACCGTCATTGAATTTTCCGAAACGCCCGGTGAAACCGTACCATGCGTCCTTCAGCTTTCCAACGATGCGCATCTGTACGGCGACGGGCTGCCCGTAAAATATCAGAATCGCATTTACATCTGATTCACTTCTGAAGCGGGCCGTGCGGCGCGCTGTCTGCCGCGCAGACGGCCGTACTGAGGGACTGTGCGCCGCCGCAGTGCCGTGTGCGCCGCAGGAATGCGCCGGTTTTCAACCGCCGAATACACCGAATACGCCGATACGACGAATACAACACAAAGCCGTTCGCGGGTCTTGCACACCTGCGGACGGCTTTGTGCGTTTCCACAAAAAAATAATAAAAATGTAAAATAATATTGCTTTATGTTTGTAAACATGGTATTCTTTTCCTGTGTTAGAAGATTGATGCCGGTGCGGTCGGACGCCGTCCGGCGGAACGGGAGAGGAAAAGCTATGAAAAAAACAATCCGCTGTATTGCTTGGATGCTGGCGCTGCTACTGACGGCGTATACGCTGCCCGTCGGCGCGCTGGCCGCAGAGGACGATCGGAGCGAAGCGCTTTTGTCTGCGTCTGCGGCCGAAGCGGGCCTGCTCTGCGAGGACGTAAGCGCACGCACCGCCAACGCCAAGACGTATATCCGCAGCGACGGCCTCCGCCGGATCGACGTGTACGCGTTCGAGCTGCACCGGCAGACCGCGGACGGCTGGGTCGAGCGCGACGGCTTTGCCGACGGCAGCCTTGCGGACGAAGTCGCCGGACGCCGGCTGACCGACGCGCCGCTGAGCGCCTGTCTGGCGCCGTCGGCCGCGTCCGCTTCGCAGAACGCCGCCGCATCGCCGGCGCTGACGCTTTACGGGCTGCCCGCCCTGCCGGCCGACGACACGATCATTCTTTCGGCGACGCTGCGTCTGCAAGCGCCTGCCGACGACAACGGCGCGGCAGATTTCGCCGCTTCGGATAAGACGTCCCTGCCGGCGGCCTCCGATGCTGCGGACGAAATGTTCACATCGTCCGTTTCCGACGTATCGGGCGAGTCGTCCGCGCCGGCCGTCGCCGATGCGCCGGATGTCGCCTTGGCCGTCGCGGAATGGGACGTGACCGAAGCGGTCGCCGGCCTGTACGCCGACGGCGCGGACCGGCTTGAGCTGCCGCTTCCGACGGCCGCCGGCGCCGTCCCCGAGGACGGCGTCGTACTCACGGTGCTCGCGACGAGTACGACTCTTTTGGAACGCAGCGGAAGCTGGGAAACGTACGACGGCTTCGCCCATGCCGCCGTGAACGTGAATGCCTACAACGGCGGCTTACAGCTTGAGGTCGACTGCCTGACCTCGGCCGGAGGTCTGCTGCCCGCGTCCAATTCGCTGCTGTACAGCACCTTTGCGAGCGGCGCCTATCCCGTCACGGCCTCCGGCTGGACGCTCAACGTCCACGAATCGGTGACGAGCGACGGCTCCGGCACTTTGCTGTACTACGACGACTGCCGCAATGTCCGCCGCGTCTATCAGACGGAGACGCCGCCCGAAAACCGCTATGCGGTGACCCGCTATACCTCGCAGACGGGGCCGGATTATATCGACTATACGCCCGCGACGAAGCGCGCCGTCTTCAACGACGGCTACGGCAACACCAAGACGATCGTCGACGGTTACCTGCACTCGTTTTCCGACGGCAGCGGCAATACGGTCGAATATACCTACGAAGGCGTCGAACCGAAAAGCGTCCGCCTGTACAACACGTCCGCCGGACTGAGCGTCAAGCTGTTTTCGTTCACCTATTATTCCACGGGAAGCAATGCCAACCTGCAAAAAATCCAGAACCTCGAAACGAACGAATCGGTCGAGTTCCTCTACGACAGCACCGCTATGCGGCTGGACAAAATCATCTTCCGCAAGGGGACCGTCGAGACCGACTGGATTGCGTTCGGCTATACGAACGGCCGCATAACCACCGTCAACGACCGCGCTTCGTCGGCGTTTGACAACCCGCTGACCGTGCAGTACGACAGCAGCGGCCGCGTCACGGCGCTGAGCCGTCCGAACGGCGCGCAGACGTCGTTTGCCTACGGAAACGACGATGCGAAAAACCGCCTTACGAAAATCAGCAGTTCCTATTCCAGCTACGAAGACACCTATCAGGTCTTTTCCACGTCGGGACGCACAAAAAGCGTATATTCCGCCAAGCGTTCCGCCGCACCGCCCGTCGCGCTTTCCACGAGCGCCGTCGTGTTTGACGACTCGGGCAAAGTGCTGCATCAGGGCGCGACCTCTTTCCCGGACAACGACTATAACGCGCTTGTCAATTATTCCTGCAGCAGCCAGTCGGGCTGGGGCTTTGTCAACGCCGCCTATGCCTCATACAACGGCAGTCAGGTCATCAAAATAACCGGCGATACGGGCAAGCTGAATTTCGCGCATCAGGGCGTTTCGACCTCCAACTTCAAGGGCATCAGCAGCGGCGGCCATTTTATGGTTTCCGGCTGGGTGCGCTCGTCGTCCTCCTTGAAAACGGTCGACACGGAAGCCTACGTCAACACGGGCGGCGCCAGCTTCGGTATGTCCTGCGTCGTCACCTATACCGACGGCTTGAAGCAGGACGTGCGTGTCAACGCCGACCCCAACAACACCGACTGGCAGTATGTCTCGCTGCTTGTCCGGCCGGACGCGGCGAAAACCATCAGCGGCATCGCGGTGTACTGCAGCTACGATTACAACAAAGGCATAGCCTATTTCGACAACCTTTCGCTCAAAGCCGTCGCGGGGGAAAGCTACACCTACAACGACCAGAACGCCGTCACCCGCGTGGATACGCCCTTCGGCAGCACCGTCAACAGCTACGATTCAAACGGCTATCGGCTCTCCAATCAATCGGTCAACGGCCGCGGACAGTCGGTCACATACAGCGGCAACCGCGTCACCCAGACGACGCGCCTGAACTGCAACAACGGCAGCCTGAGAACAAACTATACATACGACGCTTACGGCAACGTCAAGGAAACGAAGCTGTCCAGCCCGTCGCTCAGCCGGGGCATCACCGAAAAGTATGTGTATTCCAACGGCCGCTTTGTAACGGCCTCCTATGATTCGCGCGACCTTGCCGAATATTATGCCTACGGCAGCGACAAAAGCCTGTCGTATGTCCGCTCGCGCAGCGGACTGCTTACGCGCTATCTGTACGACGGCTACGGCCGCATTTCGCAGGTCTATGCCGATGAAAACGGGAACGGCGCCTATGACGCCGCTGAGCATAACGTGAAATATACATACCTGCATAATACCGATTTGGTGCATACGCTCAGCACAAACAGCTCGGCTTCGTCGAATTATCTGGGGTATATTTACGGCTATAATGATCGCGGACTGCTTTCGCACATTGGCTATTATACACCTGTGGTTCAGATTGCGCAGTACGGATACGACAATCGCAACAATCTGACCTCGACGACACTCGGCAACGGCTACCAAATGCGGCAGTCCTATGCGACGGATACCGGCCGGCTGATGGCGAAGGGCGACGCGACGTCGTATCCCTTTTACTACCTTTACAATCAGGACGGCTCGCTCGACTATACGACCGATTCGACCAACGACCGGCGCGTGGATTATACCTATGACGTTTACGGCCGTATCATCAAAACCGAGCAGAAGAAACGCAGCACGGGCGCGTTGGAGCTGCGGGTAAGCTACGCGTACGACAGCTACGGACGCGTAAGCAGCGTGACGGAATACGACGGGAGCGCGACGAACACCTATGTCTACACCTATTACGGCACGACGGATACCGTCAAAACGGTGAAGCGCAACAACAATATCACCACAACATACACCTATGACGCGCTGGAGCGTCTGACGAAAAAAACGACGACGTGTACATGGAGCAGCGGAACGACGTATACGGTATCGAGTGAAAGCTATACCTACCGCAGCGGACAGACGTCGTCGCAGACGACGCCGTTCGTTTCGACGGTGACGACGGCCGGCGGCCAAACCTTTGAGTACGCCTACGACAACGCAGGGAACATCACGTCGGTGAAGGAGAACGGCGTGCAGAAGCTCAGCTATACCTACGACAGTATCGGCCAGCTTACGCGGGAGAACAATGCGTATCTCGAGAAGACGTATGTCTACGCATACGACCTTTTCGGGAATATGACGTCAAAAAAGACGTACGCGTATACGACCGCCGCCACCCTCGGAACGGCGCAGTCGACGCGGAGCAGCACCTATTCGCGCGATCAGCTCACGCAAATAAACGGAACGGCAATTTCTTATGATGAGGCGGGAAACCCGACGAAATGGGAAGGAGTCCAATCGCTGGTTTGGACGGGCAAAAATCTGACGGGAGTGGCGCTCAGCGCAAGTACGGGTGTGACATATCGGTATAATGCGGACGGACTGCGCACATATAAGAGCGCGGGGATGCCGAGCTCGCCGACAAATACAGAATATCACTACGATGCCGGCGGCAGATTGGTATACGAGATGCGCCGGAGAACGACAACGACGCTGGAAATTGTGGATAAATTAACATACACCTACGATGCATCGGGAACATTGGTGGGATTGGCGTACAGAGATACGCCGGGCGCGACATATTACTATTTCTACGAGCGGAACGGACAGGGGGAGATAATAGGGATACGGAACGATGCGGGGAATAGGGTTGTAGAGTATGTCTACGATGCATGGGGAAATTGCACGATCGTCAGCGACACGACGTATGAAAAGATCGGCACGATGAACCCGTATCGCTACAAGGACTATTACTACGATACGGAGACAGGCTGGTACTATCTGAATTCGCGCTACTATGACCCCGAGACCGGCCGGTTCATCAGCCCGGACGCGGTTCTCGGAGCGAATGGCGACCTGCTGTCGTACAATCGCTATCTGTACTGCTCAAACAACCCCGTGATGTACGCCGACCCGTCCGGCGAGGGGATATTGGCGGTTTTGATATTGGCGGGCATATCGGTGGCAACGTTGTATGCCAGTGATGTGGTAAGTAATTATAAAGAAGGCGCACGCGGCGCAGATATGTGGAAGCCTTCCAGTTCATTGGGCACTTATTTGGGAACGCTGGCAGGAAGCCTGTATGGTGGGTTTGTAGGAATGATGATCGGTGGATTACAACTACCGATATGGGCATCGATAGGGATAGACGCGTTAGTCGGAGGTGTAAGTAATTCTTTTGGAGGAGCAGTTGCATCAGGAATAGATGGGGTGGGATATAGTTTTAGCGAATCGGTTATAGATTTTGCTATTGGCGGTTTAGTGTCTCTTGCTGTTTCGGGGACAAACCATGGAATCGGAAAAGCACGAACTCATAGTTTTAATAGGAAAAGCGGAAGAGTTCAAAAGGATATGATGCCGGACATATTTAATACAACAAAGCATCGAGGCACGCAAATATTCCATACCGGAGCATTCAGGCAGAGCGAACAGTTTATCAACTATATGTACCGAGGCGCAACAGGGATAAGTACTACAATTGGAATGATTGCTGACTTTGCAATTTTACGAATTAGGGTGGTGGAATAGTGATGGAAGATAATAGAAAGTATGCAGGCTATTCTGATCGGGAGTATTTATGCTGGTTTGTTAAAAAAGATAAAGGTTCATTAGCCTTTGTTTTGATTATGTGCATTGCCTGGATCGGAACGTGGATTGTTAGCCTTTTTATTGATGATTATGGAACGAATCTTTTGGCAAAACGCTTGTTTCCGTTTTTTCAGTATATTGTCTACCCTATAATCACTATATTTTACACATTATTTGTTTTAATCCATTGGATAAAATGCTGCTGTGATTATTATGCTAATAAGAACGTACAAACTGATAAAATAAGAATACAAAAATATGCATATTTTTATCACAGCGCAGATAGTACTATGGATTTGTATTATTACATTGCAAAGACATCCAAAGGGAAAAAACGATTATTCAAAATCAATAACGACCGAATCGTGTGGGATCAGGAGAATTCCGTAAAAACAAAAAGGAATATAGGAGGGAAAACAGTATATGTACCCAAAGAACCGAGAATAGAAATCGGCAAAACATATAAAGTGACATACTATCCAATTTCGAAGTTGGTTGTCCGAGCGGAAGAAGTTAAATAATTCTGCGATCGGTTGAATACACGCCGAGGGGGGAGTCCCCCTCGGCGTAGGGTCGGTTGCGATTGGGAAACAGGCTGGTATTACCTAAACTCGCGCTACTATGACCCAGACGCGGGGCGGTTTATCAGCCCGGACGACGTCGAATACCTCGGCGCGGACGGCAGTCCGAACAGCTATAACCGCTATGCCTACTGCGGGAACAACCCCGTGATGTACGCCGACCCGTCGGGGCATCTGGCCGGATTGCTGCTCATTGGCATATGGCTGTATTGCTTCACGCCGGTCGGCAGCGCGGTAACGCAGGCGGCGGTGTCCGCAGTGAGCTATGTGGGTATGGCGGTAGCGTCGATATGGGATGAAGATATACGCGCGGATATGAACGCCATCGGCTGACGCCATCGGCTGGAATCCGTTCAACACAAATGAAAACGCCGTCTTGGGTTCGAGCAAAGTTTCGTTCTACAAGGGTATGCCGGTATTTCGGACAAACGGCGACCGTTCAGGTACATTTTATGCGATAGCGCTCAAACGAAGTGCTGATGCTGTTGAACTTCGTCACGAACGAGGGCATGGCTCGCAGGCAATGGCAATGGGTGTGCTCACATATTTATTTACCGTGGGCGTCCCATCACCGGCTCAACTGGGGCCTTGGGCTGCAAATGGTAATTATTATTCTGCACCATGGGAAACAATGGCGGATATATTAGGTGGAGCATGGGAACACAGCAGCGAAGAAATAGAGAGAGCGAGAGCATATTATAATGCAAGTGTTGTTTTTCCACCGCTGGCCATGTTCTGGTGGTTTGAATAATTATTATAGGAGTGATGGGTTGTGAGGAAAAGAATTGTTATGATGACATGTCTTTACCTATTTGTTTTGCTGATATTGTACGGTTGTATTTTCGAACCAGAGGGATATAAATTCGATTATAATGACTTAAAAGACAATGTAATATCAATTGAATTAATATATTATGATAATTTTGATGCTCAAATTATCGAACGTAAAAATGTTGAAAAATCGTTTGATTTTACAAAAATGAACATTATAAAAGAGTTGGATGAAAAGCATTTAGATGAATTTATTTTGGATATGTCAAACATAGATATCACTATGTTTGATCATATGTCAGAAACACCAATTGGAGAAAGTATTAAAATGAATTATAGAAACGGAGATTTTGTCGTTATGTCGGAAATTTCTAAAGGTGAAAAAACTTGGCGATTCGTGGGAAGGTTTGCTAAAAACGGCGAGCTTATAAATGCAATCGGAGGATTTTGGTGGTCAAGCTATGCAGATTTGGTTAATAAATATTTTAACAATAAAATTGAGTAGTGCCAACGACAACGCAGGGAACATCACGTCGGTGAAGGAGAACGGCGTGCAGAAGCTCAG
>OLWB01002969.1_pt1 | contig 12871 bp, 8 predicted proteins | sample 1673331 | NCBI WGS metagenome assembly OLWB01 (sample SAMEA3178943, study PRJEB25190) | human gut metagenome | biome: human gut; feature: human-associated habitat; material: faeces | place: Austria | collected 2013
GTAACAACCAGTTCAAGTATAAGTCAAAAATGAGTAATTATGGTATTATGTTCTCAAAGAGTATCTTGTTCATATATATGTGTAGGCTCATACATACGTATGTGTAGACCGATGCGTATATACGTATAGGCTTATACCACCGTATGTGTCGATGCATACGTACAAACACATTTTCCAATAGGCAGAAAAGACCTTGAAGTTTTTAAAAACTTCGGTGTGTTTTTATGTAGGGAAGATTACACCCCCCCCCCCCCCCCACCAGGTCGGTCATTTCTTTTTGTCCGTTCATCCTTACATTTTAATAAAAATGCGCTGATAATTAACCTGTTAATAGTGACAGGGCATCCCCTCATTCTCGTTTCACTCGCCTTACCCGGCCCTTTCAAAATCTGCCTTCAGCAGTTTCATGCTCATGAATGAAAGGAGGCTGAAAGGGGGATGACGCGATATTCCTTCACAACCGGAACCCCCATCAGCAGGGCGTTTCAGCGGTAGATGAAAGGAGGTAGGAAGAAACGGATTTTCGCCATTATGTGTTTCAAGAACTTTTTTGAAGAGGCTGAGATCTTTCTGAAAGTTTAATGCCCTAGCGCCGGAAAGATATGGTAAGCTATACTTTCGTCTGAAAGCAAGATAGAGGCACTACATTTCATATCTTTAAGGATGGGATAAGAAGCATGCTTATTGTTTATTATTATTTCGGCTTTGAAGAAATTATTTCCTTCCATTACGGTTATTGTATTCGCGCAGTTCACTATTTTCCCATGTGGATAACCATACCGGCCTGCTTCATATCCTTCGAATTCCATCTCTACAGGCATTTCTTTCTTCACTTTTGTAATGTATCGGTAGGGAATAAGCACTTCGGCATGAATGCAGCCGGTTACATCAGTTCCTGTTACGGTGGCTGTGGCCTTGATATTTTCAGGATAAGGAATAAAGAATGCCGCCAATATTAATATCAGTAGAATGACGGTGATATCGCCTATTCCGGTGCGTATGATTTCGGGTGGTACTTTGCCGATGATGTTCCTTACCTTTTCACTTCTTAGTTCTATATTATTGAAATCTGCCATAATTTTCTCCTTTTTCTAATTACCCAGTTCTAATTGGTTTTTTACAAGATTGTAATAGGCCCCCTTTTTCTCTATCAGTGAAGCATGATTACCTGTCTCCACTATACGTCCTTTATCCAACACGATAATTTGGTGGGCATTTTTTACGGTGCTGAGCCGGTGGGCTACCACCACGACTGTTCTTCCCTTATAGAACTGATCCAGATTCTCGACTATGGTGCGTTCGTTCTTGGCATCCAAGGCATTGGTGGCTTCGTCCAGAAAGATATATAACGGATCTTTATAGACCGCACGGGCTATCAGTATACGTTGTTTCTGTCCCTGGCTCAATCCTATTCCGTCTCTGCCTATCATGGTGCTGAACCGCATGGGCAGACTCATGATGAATTCTTTTATATTGGCTATCTCTACGGCGCGCAGCAGTCTTTCTCCATCTATGTCTCCGTCGTCTACGGCGATGTTTCGGGCAATGGATTCGGAGAATATCACTCCGTCTTGCATTACTACCCCGCACTGTCTGCGCCACCATTTCAGGTTGAAGCTGTTCAGGTTGGCTTCTCCTATTTTTATTTCTCCGTTCATTACAGGATAATACCCCAGCAACAGTTTCAGCAAGGTGGTTTTTCCACTGCCCGAAGCACCCACTATGGCAGTCACTTTCGTTTCGGGGATGGTGAGGCTTACATCTTCTATGGTCATTTTCGGGCTGTGGGGGTCATATTTGAAGCCGACATGCTCAAAAGAAAGGTCATTGGAGATACCGGGTATTTCGTTCAATAGCCTGTGCTCATTCTCTTCATTCTTCATTTTATGAATTTCATTGATGCGTTCCAGACTGATTTTCACATCTTGCAATGAATAAAGGAAGCTCATCAATTGTTCCACCGGACTGTTCAGTTGTCCGATGATGTATTGTACTGCCAGCATCATACCCAGTGTCATTTGTCCGTGGATGACGGCGGTGGCGGCAACCACGGTTATCACTATATTTTTCACTTCGTTGATGAATATGCTTCCGGCCTCCTGTGTTTGTTGCAGCTTCAAACTTTTCATTTGCACGCCGAACAGATCCGCCTGTACATCTTCCCATTCCCATCGCCGGCGTTGCTCGCAGTCTTGTAGCTTAATCTCCTGCATGGCAGTGATGAATTGGTAGGTCTTGTTGCTGTTTTCTGCCTGTTTTTCGAATAATTCATAATCCAGAATTTTTCTTTTTCCCAGAAACAAGGCAATCCATAAAGCATAAAGAACGCTCGCCAGCAGAAAGATGCAGAAAATGGTCAGATTATAACTGAATAATACACAGCCGAACACCACGAAACTGAGCAGTGAGAACGTGACGTTCAGCATTTGGGTGGTGAGGAACTTCTCTATCCTGTTATGGTCGTTCATGCGTTGCATCAGGTCACCCATCAGTTTGGTGTCGAAGAACGACATAGGGAGTTTAAGCAATTTGATGAAAAAGTCGGAAACCAACGAAATATTGATTCGCATACTGATATGCAGCAAAATCCATCGGCGGATAAAGTCGACCGAAGCGCGACTGATGGTCAGCACCAGTTGCCCCAACAGGATGAGGTAGATAAAGTTCAGATTTTGATGGACGATGCCCACATCTACAATCGCTTGCGTGAGGAATGGAAAGATAAGTTGCAGCAGACAGCCCACTAATGCCCCCAGTATGATTTGTCCGAAGTAGCGTCGGTATTGTCTGAGGTAACCCAGCAGGAAACGGAAAGAGCGTTTGTCTTTTGTTGTTTCTTCCTGCTGCTTATAAAAGGCAGGTGTAGGCTGTAAAAACATGGCTATTCCTTTTTCCTCTCCATTAGACCGGGTACTGAGCCAATGTTCTTTAAATTCCCTGTTGTCATAGGTTACAAGTCCTTTGCCGGGATCTGCAATGTAGAATATTTTACCTTTCTTTATCCGGTAGAGTACTACAAAATGATTTTGGTTCCAATGCAGGATACAGGGCAGGGGGGCTTTGTGTAATTGTTCTGTTGTTACCCGTCCGCACGTGGTGTGCAGTCCCAGTCGGGTTGCCGCTTCGCTGATGCCCAGCAGCGACACGCCTTCGTTGGTAGCAAAGCAGTAGCGGGAAAGAGTATCTTGTGAATACTCTTTCCCATGGTATTTGCATATCATTTGCAGGCAGGCAATGCCACACTGCATGGAATCGTGCTGGTGGTAAACATGGAATTTACTCATAATGGTACGTTAATTTACTCCATATCTTGAAGTATCCACTTCTTTAGGAGTTCTATCTTTAAATCCGTTGAATTTGTAGGTAAAACTCAATGTGATATTGCGTTGATAGAAATTTTGGTTGAGGTTTTGATACTGTTTGTCAAATCTTACCTTTACTTTGGGATATAAGGATTCAAAAATGTCATTGCATTGCAGGCCGACTATAGCTTTATCTTTAGCAAAAGTATATCTCAAACCGGTGTTGATGCACCAGTTATCTTCCAAATCCCAGATTCCCTGTATGCAGGGGGTTCTGTAGAAAGCCATAAGATTCATGGTTATATTGGGCTTTTTTGATATGAAAATCGTGTTGTAGGCCATCAGAGAACCGGTCCATTTGTTTCTGTTGTATGCAAGTTCAAACCATTCGTTGCTTTTATAACGTTCATTGTATACGTTTGCAATCAGGTTTGAGCTGACAATATTCCCGAAACTGATAGGTATGACTGCTGTAAAGTTCAGCAACGACGTATAGTCTATATTGAAAGTTTTATGCAGTAATTGCAGCTTTTCCGGCGATTGATAGCTTTGGTCTATGAAGAAATCTTCCACCTTATAGTAGGAGACTTGAAAAGTGTATTTATTCTTCAATACATAGGTCAAATTGGCATTGCCGGTTCGTGCCGGTTTTAGCAGAGGGTTGCCCATAGAGACGCTATATTCATCATTATAGGAAGTGTAATTCTGCCTTTGCCAGTAACTGGGATAGCTCCTGATGGAATTGTATGCCAACTGGAAGATGTGATCGTTTGCCGGGATAAAAGTAACTGTTATATTAGGCAACAAAGCATTTTTTCTGTAACTGTTTATTTTGTATAATTCACCGATGAGTGAACAATCTATCGACAGTTTTCCTTCATAGAAAGATTTTTGGGTACCGGCATAAATATTTCCTGTATGTTCTTCTGTAGCGAAGGCGCTTGTATAGCTGCCTTCATTGTCGTGCTGTTTATCTACATTACTTTGTTTGTTGTTGTTCTTTACATAGTTATAGCTGGCTCCATAGTTTAAAATCCAATTGTTTTTCAAGTTATGGCTCATGTCGGCATACGCTTTCACGCGGTCTATATTCTGTTTTCGCTGATAGGTGAATGCATCTATGGAGTGGTGGTCTTTTATATACTTCATGTTTTGCGTGTTGTCGTCTGTATAGTTAGTGTATTCTACAGAAATGTTCCCCCATTTGTGTTTGTAGTACAGGCTGGCATTGTGCAAGTAGTCTTTTCCTTTGTTTAGGGAGTTTGCATCCGAAAATAGGTTGTTCACGTTATATGCATCTGATTTGTTCCGGGGGGCATATAGTCCGTTGTATGACAGTTCCAGTGATTGGGTATCATCTAAGTTATACGCTATGTTTGTGTATACGTTATGTTTGTTGCTAGTTGATTTGGTGTGATTTTCCGAGTCGATGTCATAGATGTCGTTTCCCAATGTATGTTTTGCTGTAGTTGTGCTTTTACTTATTTGTTTGTTGTCAGCAATTGAATACATTAGGTCGAACGACCATTTGGGGCTAGTCAGAAACAAACTTCCCACACCGCTGAAAGAATTTTCATGCTGGTTGATCCATGTAGCCTGTACCTGTCCATTCATGGTGTATCTGTTTTCTTTTTTCAGTACCACATTGATAACGGCACCTTTAATGTGTAGTTGTGGAGGAGCATTGTAGATAACTTCCACTTTCTCCACTTTTTCGGCCGGCAATGTTTTTAAATATTCAATGAGTTGTTCGGTACTCAGGCTGGAGACTTTGCCGGATATTAATATGGTAGTGCCGTTCGCTCCTGCTAAGTTGAGGCTGTTTCCATCTGTGCTGCTGATACTGGGCAGTTCTTTCAGTAGTTCGTGAGCATTAGCGATTATTTTATTTTGTTTTACTGACTGCAAATCGTAGGTTAATCTATTGTTAATCATTCGAATAACCGGCCGTTCTGCCTTTACGATTACTTCGTCCAGTTTACTGTCTGATTCCTTTAAAATTATATTTCCTATTTGTTCTTTAGATGAGTTCAAGCACATAGCTTCGTATGCCAGATGTTGGAACATCAACCGATAGGGCTTTTCCGTCATCGGAAGAGTGAACCGCCCTTCCTTGTCCGTTATGGTTCCGGCTATAAAGGTTGAGTCCTGCTTTTGCAGAATGATGGCAACACCTTCTATGGCAACACTGTCTTTGTTTATTACCTGTCCGACAATATTACTTGTTTGTGCGTGGCTTTGTGTGATATACACCAGTGCCAGTAAAATGTATAGGTACCTCATTGTTTATTTATAAATTAGATTTGTTTGAATACTCGGGGCATATTGGCAGCGAGGGTCAGGATAATCCCAATTCTTTTCTCCATACGCTTTTATAACTTTTACTAGGCATCGTCTGTGGTTCTTTCTGCAAAACTCAAAAATGTGACATTTCGTGCAGGCACTTATCTGAATCTTGAATCCGTATTCTTGTAGAATGTTAATTCCATCTTTAATACTTTTAAGATACCCTTTCTTGTATTCGATCAGGTCAATAAGTTTATCTTCGTCTAAAATGTCCAAAGAAATCTGTATGACATTATTGTATCCTGTTTTATATAACTTCTCTGCGATACTGACATTAATAGGAACCTTGGTTGATATATAGCTAGGAGTTAAGCCTGAATCTACTAACTTGTGAAGGATAATGTCCTAATCTTTTTTGCAAAATACTTTTGCTCCTCCTTTTACATCCATCATTTCTTGTATATCCAATGAATCGGGGATGTTTTCTAGTGTCGTAATAGATTTCATCTTATACGTTTTGGGTATAAACCTACTCTATAAACTTTTCGGTATCCGTTCCTGCTGATTATACAGATTAGGTTCTGTACTTATTTAATTTACCGGTAATAAAATAGTCATTTTGATGTTCTGTCAGATGGTTCTAAATCCCAATCGTCATCTGTTATATCCAGGGTGTCATCAAACCATTCCCAACCATTTTGGGTAAGTACCCAAATGCCTCCCTTTATTTGAGACATTTCATCAAGTAATAATGCATCTTTTAAGTTCATAGTTATATATTTTTGTTTTCTATGTTGCAAAGGTAAGCAGTTTGGTATAGAGCATTTATAATAAAAACATAATCATTTTATAATCTTTTTGACTTGAAACGATTATCTTTGCATTCTAAAATAGATTATAAGATGAAGAAATATTATTATATAACATTAGTAGCAATTGTGGCAACAGTCTGTCTGCAAGTAAGTTATATAAATAGTCTGTATAATCGATATGTTGATGAAAAAATAATAGGGATAGAAGATATAGTACAAAAACTTTCTACTCGTGAAAGGATAATTCGAGATGCATTAAGAGTAGGGGTAAAACCTAAAGAGCGTCCTAGAATAATGCGAAAACATATATCGCATATGACTCAGGAGGAAATAGACAGTCTTCGTCGTTTACCGGGAGGCGCAGATACTATTGATGTTATAGCAGCTCAAAAAGCAGGAATTGGAGGAACCGCTGGGGAAATAGTTGACCAGCTGATGCAAGATCTTCTATTGAAGTCTGGTTTTCCCTTGAATTTAAACACTTTGGACAGTCTTTGGCGTGCGTCAGACAGCATTGTCCGTCATCCTCATCAATTCCTTCTTTATGATAAAGACACCGTAATGATTTCTTCTGTTGGAGACTTGGAAAGCCATACGCCTGATTATGTATCTCAGCTTCATCCTATTGGCACAAAAGGCTTGCAATATCTTCAGATAAAGGCAGATATTCCTATGTCTCATTTTCTAAGACATCAGCTTTGGACACTGGCTCTTTCTGCCTGCATGATGTTGCTGGTGTTGCTTTGTCTGTTTTTCCAGCTGACAGCCATTCGCCGGAAGGAAGCATTGCTTCGCAAGAGGGAGATGACCATCAATGGCACTATTCATGATTTGAAGTCTCCATTGAACAGTGTTATTACGATGATGGGGTGGTTGAAACAGACAACACCCGACAAAGAGACCAAGGAGATGCTTGAAACGAGTAAAGCGGGTGTTAGGCGTTTGATTTCCAATATAGAAGCCTTGTTAATGACCGCACGCATGGACCGCCGGCAGGTGGTATTGAATAAAAGCCTGATCGATGTTCCGGAAATGGCAGAGGGAGTGAAGAAGGAGTTGTCCTGCCTCTATCCGGTCAAGCCCCATACCATCTGCATCATCAATGAGCTTCCTGCGGGTTTGCAGGTAATGGCCGACGGTATGTATATAGAGAACGTGATTCGTAACCTGATGGAGAATGCCTTGAAATATTCGGATGCAGGAGTGAGGATAGAGGTCTCGCTCTCCATTGTGAATGAGCGGTTGTGTGTATCTGTCAAAGACAATGGTTGGGGTATCGCCCCATGCCATCAGAGGAAATTGTTCACCCAGTTCTATCGGGTCCCCCGAAGCGAAGAGCAACAGCAGAAGGGTTACGGCATAGGATTGGCGCAATCCAAATATATTATAAATGAACATGGAGGGGAGATAATGGTGAAGAGTGCCGAAGGTGAAGGAAGCACTTTTACATTCATGATTCCATGTCGTTGATTGAAAGGAGAAAAGACGGATGGAGAAGACAAAAGTTTTGTTTGTAGACGATGACATCGCATTGGGTCAAGTGGTGATTTTGGCATTAAGGGCTTTGGGCTATGCTGCGGAGTATTGCACTACGCTGGTAGGGATTCAGGGTGTGGTTCAGGAAATGCAGCCGGACATAATGGTGCTGGATGTAGAGATAGGAGAGAAGAATGGAATAGATGCCGTTGCGGAACTCAAGCTGACGGCTCCCGATACACCGATTTTGTTTGTCTCTTCACACATAGCCGGTTCGGAAGTGGCAAGGGCGCTGGATGCAGGTGGCATCGCTTATCTGCGAAAGCCTTTCGAAATGGAGGAGTTGGTGGCTTACATACGCAGGCACACGCCATGTTTTCATCCGAAAGGACTATCCATCGGAATGTTCAATCTGAGAGCCGGAGACAGTATGTTGTTCAAAGGCGAGGAACCTGTGAGAAGGCTGACTGATTTTGAATATAAACTGCTGAAATTGTTGGCACAGAACATGAATCAAACAGTAAGTCGCGAACAAATAGTGCAGGAACTGTGGGAGGGTACTTCCGGCAGCGAGCAGAGTTTGAATAACTATGTGGCGAGACTGCGGAAATATCTGTCGGAAGACGAGAGCCTGTCCTTGGAAACTGTGCCAAGAACAGGATATATGCTTTCCATTTTAGGAACTCAGCCGCGCGTTTTATGAGATTGCCTCCAATACATTGACAATCTCTACCACATACATTTTGTGAAAGCCTCCGTGTGCTTCTCCATACCATCGGTCGATAATGCTTTGGTCGATAAAGTCTTCCGGCTTAATCATATCGGCATACAGTTTCTTGCACTCAAAGGTCAGCCGGGCTTGTTCAAAAGTAATACTTCCATTTTCGGTGAATAAGGGTTGAAGTCCTGTTGCTTTCACTTTATCTATGTCTCGCCCTGACTTAGAACCGCAAATTTTATGAACATCCTTATGCTCTTCGCCCAAGAAAGAGAGAGTGAGATAATCATTCTGCTCTATGAAATCGAACGTGTAGCGTTCGGGGCGGATAAAAATGAAGGCTACCGGCTTGTTCCATAAGAATCCGATGCCGCCCCAGTTGGCAGTCATTGTATTGAATTTATCTTTTGTACCGGCGGTTACCAGCATCCATTCTTTGCTGATTGTCTCAAACATGTTGTCTTTCAGCTCTTTTACTTCTATCTTTTTCATTGTCTTTATTTGTTTATGTGCACAAAGATATAAACAATAAAATGACTATGCGGTTAATATTTTGGTATTTATTGGGTATATATTGTTTATTGTAGTCTGGCATTCAAGTATCAGATTACTCCGTGGAAAGTATGGCGGTTGGCTCATGGCAAGATGCCGGCACGCTCAATGAAAGAAGCAAAGATGCTCCGAAAATTGAAAGAAGCAAAGATTATTGTAGATATTGTGTAGCTGCGGAAAGGATAAATAGTGTAAAACTTTTCCTTTCACTTTTTTAAAATCAAAAGTCGATTTGCTATCTTTGTCCGACATTTAAGAACTTTAAAAAGAAAGGATACAACAGTGGCAAACGATGTGGTTTTAACCCCGATGATGAAGCAGTTTTTTGAGTTGAAGGCAAAGCATCCCGATGCGATTATGCTTTTCAGGTGTGGAGATTTCTATGAAACCTATTCCGAAGATGCTGTTGTTGCTTCTGAAATACTGGGAATTACACTGACCAAGCGTGCCAACGGACAAGGTAAGAGTGTGGAAATGGCGGGCTTCCCGCATCACGCTTTGGATACTTATTTGCCGAAACTGATACGTGCCGGTAAGCGTGTGGCCATTTGCGACCAGTTGGAAGACCCGAAGCTGACAAAGAAGCTGGTGAAGAGGGGTATTACCGAATTGGTGACTCCGGGGGTTGCCATCAATGACAATGTGCTTTCGTATAAAGAAAATAACTTTTTGGCGGCAGTTCATTTCGGCAAGTCTGCGTGTGGTGTTGCTTTTTTGGATATTTCTACAGGTGAGTTTCTAACGGCGGAAGGACCGTTTGACTATGTGGATAAGCTGTTGAATAACTTTGCTCCCAAAGAAATTTTGTTTGAACGTGGAAAGCGGGGAATGTTCGAAGGTAACTTCGGCAATAAGTTCTTTACGTTTGAGCTGGAAGACTGGGTGTTTACCGAGACTTCTTCCCGCGAGAAGCTGCTGAAACATTTTGAAACGAAGAATTTGAAAGGCTTTGGTGTGGAGCATCTTAAGAACGGCATCATCGCTTCGGGTGCCATTCTGCAATATCTGGACATGACGCAACATTATCAAATCGGCCATATCACTTCGCTTTCGCGTATTGAGGAAGACCGCTATGTGCGCTTGGATAAATTCACTGTCCGAAGTCTGGAATTGCTGGGCAGTATGAATGATGGTGGTACGAGCTTGCTGGATGTTATCGACAAAACCATCAGTCCGATGGGAGCACGTCTGCTGAAACGCTGGGTGGTGTTTCCATTGAAGGATGAGAAGCCTATCAATGAACGTTTGGATGTGGTGGAGTATTTCTTCCGCGAACCGGATTTTAAAGAGTTCATAGAAGAGAAAATGCATCTTATCGGTGATTTGGAACGCATCGTGTCCAAGGCTGCCGTGGGACGTATCTCTCCGCGTGAGGTGGTTCAGCTGAAGGTGGCGCTGCAAGCCATCGAGCCTATCAGGAATGCTTGCCTGAATGCCGATAATGACAGTTTGCGGCGTATTGGTGAACAACTCAATCTCTGTCTTAATATACGCGAGAAAATAGCCAAAGAGATAAAGAATGATCCTCCGTTGCTGGTGAACAAGGGAGGTGTGATAGCCGATGGAGTCAGTGAAGAGCTGGACGAGTTGCGCCGCATTGCTTTCTCGGGGAAGGATTATTTGTTGCAGTTGCAGCAGCGTGAGAGTGACCAGACCGGCATCCCCAGCTTGAAGATTGCCTATAACAATGTATTCGGTTATTATATAGAGGTGCGTAATGCACATAAGGACAAAGTGCCTGCCGAGTGGATTCGCAAACAGACGTTGGTGAATGCAGAGCGTTATATCACACAGGAGCTGAAGGAATACGAAGAAAAGATTCTGGGTGCGGAAGATAAGATTATGGCACTCGAAACCAAGCTTTATAATGATTTGGTTCTTTCCCTTGCCGAATATATCCCTGCCATTCAGATAAATGCCAATCAGATAGCCCGTCTGGACTGTCTGCTTGCTTTTGCCAATGTTGCCGGAGCGAATAAGTACATCCGTCCGATAGTAGAGGACAGTGATGTGCTGGATATTAAGCAGGGACGCCATCCGGTAATAGAGAAACAGCTTCCGGTGGGAGAGAAGTACATTGCCAATGATGTAATGTTGGACAGCAACACGCAACAGATTATTATTATTACAGGTCCGAACATGGCCGGTAAGTCTGCACTTTTGCGTCAGACGGCGTTGATTACGCTATTGGCTCAAATCGGCTCGTTTGTTCCTGCGGAAAGTGCGCATATCGGTTTAGTTGATAAGATATTTACCCGTGTAGGAGCTTCCGATAATATCTCTGTCGGTGAGTCTACTTTTATGGTAGAGATGAACGAAGCATCGAATATCCTGAACAACATGTCTTCGCGCAGCCTGGTTCTTTTCGATGAGTTGGGCCGCGGAACAAGTACTTACGATGGTATCTCGATTGCCTGGGCGATCGTTGAATATATCCATGAGCATCCGAATGCCCGTGCAAAGACGCTTTTTGCCACTCATTATCATGAATTGAATGAGATGGAACGTTCTTTCAAACGCATCAAAAACTACAATGTTTCGGTGAAAGAGGTTTCAAATAAGGTAATATTCCTGCGTAAACTGGTTCCCGGAGGTAGCGAACATAGTTTCGGTATCCATGTAGCCAAGATGGCCGGTATGCCGAAAAGTATCGTGAAACGTTCCAACGAAATCCTGAAACAACTGGAAACGGATAACCGCCAGGAGGGAATCGATTGCAAGGAGAAAGCTAAAGGTAAGGTAAAGGCGAAACCAGTCAAGGAGATTGCCGCTGCTGCCGAAGGCTTCCAGTTGAGTTTCTTCCAATTGGACGACCCCGTATTAAGCCAGGTTCGCGATGAGATCAAGAATCTCGACGTAAACAACCTGACACCTATCGATGCGTTGAACAAGCTAAGCGAGATACGGAAGATCATTACAGGAAAGTAGGTTTACCTGTGGAATGTCGGATATTTATTATGGAACCGGTATCCGATACCCAGCATTAAGTAATTGGGAGTATGGAAATTTTGCAGGTTATATCCTACGTGGATAAATGAACTGCGGGTAACTTCTACTTTGAGGGCCAGTACCTGGTATAAACCTTTCAGGTCACCGCCACGATGTATGACATTTCCTCCCAATCCTATTCCGACTGTGAAATAAGGCATGACATATTCTGCCCGGGCAGAAAGTCCCAACGCCATTTGGTAGCTGAGAGGCGGCCTGTAGAAGCGGTCGGACGAAGAATATTCGTCGGCATAAATATTGGCGCTCTCATCATAAACGCCATCCAATGATACTCCGGCGCGGAAGTTATATCCGAAGTTGTACATCGGGTTTATATTGAATCCCGCTACTGCAAAAGCACCGGGGGCAGCAATTTGTCCTTCTCCTACATAAACTCCTTTCCGCCGCCAGGAACCGAATAAGACCACATCATAACTGATATGACGGGGAAAGCGGGGGACAGGAGGTTGGAATAAGGGACGGGAAAGACATTCATCCTTCCTGTTGATGTTATATACTAATCCGATTTTTAATCCGATCGTGTTCAGTCCGGCATTCGGGAATCTTGTGTTACCATTCGAGAAATGTGTTAAATCGACTCCGGCTGTCAGGTCTATTTCTTTTGAAAGGATATAGTCCAGATAGAAATTCGTATTGATATAAGCATTGATTTTCGAACCGATCACCTTATTATACCGGTTTTCAACTTCATCGAAAGGTTTCCAGCCGAAAGATGC
>OLWB01002972.1_pt1 | contig 12851 bp, 14 predicted proteins | sample 1673331 | NCBI WGS metagenome assembly OLWB01 (sample SAMEA3178943, study PRJEB25190) | human gut metagenome | biome: human gut; feature: human-associated habitat; material: faeces | place: Austria | collected 2013
TCTCGTCTCTTCCAGTAAGCTCCCCAACTTACGCTGTTCCCAATCTATAGCCATTATTTTAACTTATTTCTAACCAACATTAGTGAATATCCCAGTAAATTTTGCCCTTTCCATTCGTTTATATCTAATCTTTTAGGGTCAGTCATAGATAATCCGATTCCCCAAATGCAATCCCTTACTGCACATTCTGCTAATATTGCATTTTTTGTATATTTTAAATTTCTATAAAGATTTTCATTCTGTGTAAATTTAGCAATTAAACCTTCATAAACAATGATTTGTCTAATACCATTCCAAATATTATCATTGTAGTTTGATACAAGACGACCTAAACCTTTAATTTGTGCTACATCTTGTGTTTCTAAAATCTGTTCTGCAATATCATTATCATTGAAATAAATTGCCTTTTGATACATCATATACTGTTCCATTGATGTGTATTCTATTTCGTTTACTACAAATTTAGAAAGATACCAATTACTTAAAAATCCATTTTCTTCATCAGGGTTATGAAAACATATTATGTTCACTATACCTCACCAACTTTCTGAACCGCCAAATCTAAATCAAGGTCATGAAGTCCGTAATATGCTTTCTTCAAAAATTCAATTGGTATTTTTTTCACAATTTCATCACTAGGCTTATTATAATACCATTGATAGTATGCATAAAATTCGCCTACCCAGTCTGGCAAAAAACCATCAAGTGCTTTTCCGGGTTTTAATTTATATTGTTCATTTTCTTGAAAATATTTCCATAATTCCATAGAATCCATGGTATTAACATATGCTTTCGCTTCATCTATGCTTCTTCTGGTTTTACTTGCCATATATGTTTGTATGAAATCCTCAGTATCTTTATCAGGATATTCCTGTGCCACATAATCAAATAATTTTCCTTGATTCTCTACAACATCTCCTAAATATACATCTGAGTATGCTCTCATTTTCATCACCTCTCGAACAGTGTACTAAATACTTTAGTTACTTTATTAGCATCAGAATTCACTAAATTTCGCATATTCTTTCTAGCTTCAACATCTCTCAGATTATATCTATTATTGAACTCATTGTAATTTACCAAAAGCAAATCTTCACAAATTTCATGCAATTTTGAATATGCTAATTCTGATTTTATACAATACTGAATTCCCAATCCACCAAGAGAAAGTAATTCTTCAAGTATATCCATATCTATGTTATCTCTAACAAATTCTTTAGCAATATAGAAATATGATGCATTAGCACGCCATCCCTTTATAACATCATATTCGTTGGTGTCTATTCCATATTTTTCAATAAATTTTTTTGCCAACATTCTATATCGTTTCGTATCTGCCGCATCACGATGTTTCATCAATTCTGCAAGCCATGACAAAACATCTTTTTCCTGAAAATCTAATATTTTTAAACCTTCGCAATCTAATTCATACTTGTGAACCCATCCATTAGTTTCATTTGGTCTGCATACCGCCCATTCCTTAGCGAGCTCTATATTTTCAGTCAAATAAAATCCTTTTCCATAATCATGTTTATCATCGCCACCACCAAATATTGGTTCAACAACCTTGTTAGGAGTACCATGATATAAAATAATTTTGTTCATTTTGCACATTTCCTCCTATACAAACATATTTTGCAGCATAAATTTCTTGATTTTTTTCATTTCATCGCACTTTCTTTGGTGAAGAGTGATGAGGTGGTCGAGTTGTCGAAAACATGTGGCTATTCGTTCTTGTTCCTGATCTTCTGGAAACATCAACGTAATTCCCATAAACTCATCAAATCCTATATTGAGTAAGCCATCCATTCTTGCTCCAGAAGAAATAAGCTTTCCAAGTTCTCTGTCAGGCAGCTTTGTTACAAAATAATATTCAACAAAATCCGCACTTCCTTTCTCAACTCTAAAGCTATGGTAAACCCTTGGAACAAGGGCTTCTTCATATGTTTGCAGTGAAAAAACCGTCCCGTATTTCGCAAGTTTTGAATTTCCATGATTGTATGATAATTCGCCTTTATGTAGTAATGTATAATTCTTTTGTTCCTTACCAGCTATATTTCCTGAGAATCTTTCTTCTTGTCTCATCCATCCATTTCCAGCAGATATAGTCAAAGTTGGAAGTTCCATTCTTCCATCATTTCCTTGAACTCTTGAACATACATCCCCCAACTTACGCTGTTCCCAATCGTCAGTAAATCCATCAAATCTAATCTCCGGATTTTTTTCGCCATTTTGTGGAAACATTTTTTGAAGCATATATTTTTTTAATTTTTTAGCTTGATTACACTTTCGCTGGTGAAGAGTGATGAGGTGGTCGAGGGTACTTAATAAGTTTACTATTTTGTTTTGCTCTTCCAACCCCGGTACAATAAATGGCATATCCAAAAAAATGTCTACATGGATTCTTTTTGCTTTTCGACTTCCATCGGCAATCATTCCATTCTTCTCATAGAAGTTAGGCTGTATTGCCGTGTAAAACATAAAGTATGGATTTACTCCATCACAATCAAAAGCTGGCACATCGGCAGTAGTTTCAAGGCTTTCCAACTCCTCCGGTACTACTCCAAAAGCACAATTTAAAAAGTCTAACTTACTGTAAATAAACTGTCTTGCATGTCTTATAAAATACTGAGTGTTTGCACTACCAACATCATTTTTTTCATAGACACCTTTGCCCCAAAGCTTGACTGTCATCTTATGAGCAACGTCCCCTTTGTGACCAGATTCTCTGCTTTCTGTCAGAAATTTCCCAACCTTACGCTGTTCCCAATCGTCCATATAACCTTTAAATCTAATCTTTGGTTTTTTCATACTCATCACCTCTCCATCATACTAATATAGCGTTCCAAAGAAGCCATAATATTTTCATCTGAAGTTGTAAGTTCCTTAAGAAGTGACACAAACTCCGTCTCTGTCTGTGCAATTTCTTCATCGGTCTGCTTCATTTCATCAAGTAATGCATTTATATCTATTTCTTCTTCCTTTTCGAAATTGTCGACATATCGTGGAATATTGAGATTAAAATCATTCTTTTCTATATCTTCAAAGCTTGCCAGATAAGCTTCTTTCTCAACTGTTTCTCTGTTGTTATATAAATTAATGACTTCTTCTATGTGTTCATCTGTCATTGAATTCTGTTTCTTGCCCTTGTCAAACTTTTTTGATGCATCTATGAATAACACATCTCGTCCATCCCTATGTTTCTTTAATACGACAATACAGGTTGGAATAGAAGTATTATAGAATAAATTTGCAGGAAGTCCGATAACAGCATATATATTCCCTGCTCTAAGTAATTTTTCTCTTATTTTGCCCTCGGCTGCACCTCTGAACAACACTCCATGTGGTAAAACAATAGCCATAGTTCCGTTATTCTTAAGATGATATAAGCCATGAAGTAAAAATGCATAATCTGCTTTTGATTTAGGTGCAAGTACTCCGTAATCACTAAATCTTTCATCTTGTAGGAAACCCGGTGCTGCACTCCATTTAGCAGAATATGGTGGATTCATAAGTACCATATTGAAATCTGTCTCTTCTCCTGTAGGCCAATCTCCATCAAGTGTATCACCATTACGAAGAGTCTGGTTCTGTGGATCAACTCCATGCAAAAACATATTCATTCTCGCCAGATTATATGTAGACACATTTAATTCTTGTCCGTAATATCTGATATACTGTGGCTCTGTCGAGTATTTCTTAGCATTTAATAAAAGTGAGCCTGAACCCATACATGGGTCGTATATAGACAGACCTCTCTTTGATTCCTGACCTGCAATTGCTATTTTCGTTAAAATCTTTGATACCGCCTGAGGGGTATAGAATTCTCCTGCTTTTTTTCCTGTTTCAGAAGCAAATTGTCCAATCAAATACTCATATGCATTTCCAAGCACTTCTGTATCAGAATTAAGTAAATCTGCTTTATCAATCTCCTTAATCAGGTTAGATATTGTATCACTCTGTTTCTGATCGCCTGTCCCAAGTCTGTTAGAATATAAATCAATATCCGTAAACAAATCTGCAAATAAAGGATCACTCTGCTCAATATTGTTAAATCCTTTTTGTAGCTGTTCACGATTAAATGCATTATTTTTTGCCGCCTCTGCAAAACTTGTATATGTCAATTCGGATTCTATTATATAATGACATCTTGACTTTATCTGTCCTTTTAATACTTCTGCACTCTCATATTCTAATGCCTCTTTATATGCCTCTAATGCTTCTTTTAGATTTTCAGGTCTTTCATCATATATTAAATCATATACTTCAATCAGAAAAGAATCTGATAAATACTTATAAAATACTATTCCTAATAAGTAATCCTTATACTCATTTGCATCCATTTTAGAGCGCAAAATATCTGCTCCACTCCATAATACGCTAATTAAATCTTTGCCGTTATCTGATTCTGCCATCTTTACTTACCTCCGCAAATCCCTGTGTAAAATATTAATTTTATTATAGCAAATCCACCCTATATTTACAAATGCTTTGTAACGACTCAATTAACGATTACTCTCACTCCATCAACATATGTAATCGCAGGCCAATGGCCTGCTATCTATTTAAAGCACTACCCACTTTTGAAACTGTATAATGGATAAATGCGAATTTTATTAATCTTTTTATGATATATTTTATTCACGTAGCTTTAAATAGTTACTCAATATTTAGGTATTTTATGATTATATTGATTCTGAAGTCAAATGTTTGATAATATTTTGTTTTTAAATATGCATTTTCAATGATTATATTTTTATGATTACATTTTTTATGATATTACATTTTCATTATGACAAATAATCCAATGGGTCACATGGTTCTTCCGCTTTAGTCAGCTCATAGTATAAATTACTTCCCTCATTTGAATAATATCTTGTAGGATTAGCAACAACGCCTATGCATGTATCTTCATTTACCATATCGCCCTCTTTAAGTTCCACATTTTCTAACTGTCCTAAAGTTAATTCATAATCATTTCCAAGGGCTAAGACGACATAATTACCTATTTCATCGTTAGAAGAAACTTCTTTAACTACACCTTTAACGCCTGCTAAGACATTTGTTCCTGCCTCACTCTGGATAACTATTGCAGGATTGCATTTGTAAGAATCAAGTGTAGGAAAATAGATTGTACTATCCATACTGTAATCTAATATTATACTTCCTTCAACCGGCCACCCTAATTTACTGTCTGTGCCAAATGATAATTTAGAAACCATTCCTGCCACATCTTTTACTTCGTCATCAGAGCCTGTCTGTGAAGTGCCGTCATTTCCATTTTGAGTATTATACTGATTGTTTTCTCCACTATTTTTTTCATCATTTTGTGAATGTTTGCCGGAATATGAAGATGAATCTGTCTTTATTCCCGATGCATTATTGTCTTCAGGCGTTTCTTTATTTACCGAACCATCAACTGCAATATTTTCCGTTGTTTCTTCTTCACCGTCTCCTTCTAATCTGTTCGTTGTCTCATTCAGATTTACAATATTACTTGTGTCTTTCTCGGTTCTATCAGATTTCTTATTAATAACACTTGTTCCTATTGCAATTGCCGAAAGACAAAGACAACATGCAAATGTCACAATGATAAATTCTTTGCGTTTCTGATTCTTTTTATAATTATCTCTCACCATTACACCAATCCTTTCAAATATTCTATATGTTTGATTTTAAAGATATTTGTATAATGGTATTGTTCCCACATTGAGGCTATTTATTCTTTGCATTTTTCATTTTGATGTAATATAAATTTGTTGTAGCATATATAATACGATTCTCTATCTGATTTCAACATCTGAATAATAATATTTCAAAATGTCCCTATACCCTTTTCCATCTTCTGCCATTTTTAATGCACCATTTACACTTAAACCTTTGCCATCACCTATTCCCTTAGAACTCATTTTAAAGCCACCCGAGAAGTTCTCCACTGCAAATGCATATGATGGCAGATTAAAGATTTCTGACCACTCTTTAGCAAGAATTATATTATCTCCAATGCTTACAGTTCTTACATATTCGCCATTTTCCTCGTAATTAACTTTGATTGAGCCTGATAAATCTTCATCACTTATATCCGGATTAATGATATTCTTTAATTTTTCTCTTATTTCGTCCATTGTAAAATATGCGATTTTATTGAAATTCTTATTCTCCTTATCTGCTGATGAATCGACACTTTTTAAATATGGTCCTTCACCTGTATTCGTTACACCTGCACTTAATTCGTGATAATATGGACAAATATTTTTTCCATCATAATAGATAGTTTCACGATTCGTTTCTACTAACAACTTCATTGTATAATTGTAATTTTTCTCATACTTTTTGCCCCATTTTTTCTCTAATTCACTGTATGTAGTATATGGCAATGTAAGTTCGTCCGCATCTATTGAATTATTATCTCCCATTTTGTACAGAATAAATGTCCTTATTATTACCATCTGGGCTTTCAAAGCTTCTTTTTCATATTTGACAGGCATCATTGAATATACTACAAGCGGCACAAACATTTCTACATCTATTTCCATAGTTTTATTATTATTTTTAATTACCACGCTTTTACCATATGTTTCAGGTTCATATACTACACCTCTGGTTTTGCCAAAATTTATCATTGTTACAGTATATGGAAACATAATAAAAAAGAAGGCTATTATAAATATAATGCCTATCTTTCTTCGATTTCTTATTAAATATTTTCTCATAATCCCTCCAATTAATGTCACGTTAATTTATTATGCCTGATTAGAGTATCAAAAAATTTATATTGTGCATATTTGGTACAACGCACCATTTTTACACCCTAATATTATCCTATCGCTTAATACTCAATTCAATTCTGTTATTCACCGGATAGCTGCTCATAATAATGTAGAATTTTCTTGATTCAAGATTGTTCCAATGGCTTTTCTTAAACTGGCTCTTATACATACAATATACCAGCTTTAATTCCTTACTTTCGCCAGGTTTTACTTCAATCGAATTTTCATTATAATCATTTATTTTTCGATACATCTCAAGATTCCAGCCATTTGACCAGCCTCCTGACTGTGCAATGAAATTAGCAAATACAAATCTGCTGATTTTATCACCGTTATTTTCAACATTAAATTTTACAACCATCACTTTCATTTCCTGATTCATTAATTGTTCATTATCAGGATTTTCATCAAATTCAGCATAGTTTTTTTCAAAAACTTCCTTGTCCATTATATCGCTATCCACAACTTTTATCTTCAGATTACTCCCCTGAATATCTTCTCCCTGCTTAAATACTACTATTGGGGGATTAGGATATTTATTATTAATATATGTGATACGCTTTACTGATAGAACCACAACCGCAATCCCTATCAGACTTCCTAATATAATTAATATTTTCTTCAATCGTTTATTCATTACTTCAACCTCTTTTCTGGCACTTATATTTTTCAACCTCTATATCTTTATATTTATCATTATGTATAAAACCTGCTTTTAGACATCTTATATCTATTGCAATTTTCCTTCTTTTATTACATATATCTCATCTGACAAATACTCTAATTGCTCTTTATCATGACACGCAACTATCACTATGCAATTCTTTTGCTTAAGTCCCTTGATAACATCACGTATCTGCAGCACACCTTTTTCATCAAGTCCATTAAATGGCTCATCTAAAATAATAAGCTTAGGTGTACCCATAATTGCACATGCAATGCCAAGCCTCTGCTTCATTCCAAGAGAATATTTCTTGTAAGTTCTTTTGTCATCTGGCTTTAACCCTACTTTTTGTAATGTTTTTATTATCTCTTCTTTATCAACTTTTCCCTGGATATCTGCAACTAATTTCAGATTTTTATAACCTGTATATTTAGGAATAAAAGACGGGTTCTCAATCAATACACCTATGTCTTCCGGAAATGAAATGTCTTTACCAATAACTTTACCATCAATGTTTATGCTGCCCTCGCTTCCCTTTATAAGACCACATATGCCTCTCATTAACATAGTCTTGCCAGAGCCATTTTCGCCCTGAATACCATATATCATTCCATCATTTAATACCATATTTATATTTTCCAAAACTACTGTATCCTTAATTTTCTTTGAGTAATTCTCTATTTTTATCATTTAATTCACCCATCTGCCTTTCTTAACATTCTTATCTATATTTTTAAACTATTCTCTTGTGCGTATTTCAGCATTTCTGAAATCACATTTTTCTATATAAATATTCCCTATAACAATAACTAAAAGCACCAATATACAATATGTAATATAACAATGATTAATATTAATTTCGCCCATAATACATATGGAATTTCTTAAAATCATTGTATTGTTACCAAGTAAATATGGTGTAGTATAATAAAGTGTAATGACATTTATAATTACACAGACCACTATTGCAATAATCTCATTAACCGTTATGCTAATCAATGAAATAAACACTGTCATAAACATTGCATTTAATATCTGGGATATTACAAACATCATTATAAAATCCATATGACTACAATTTTTAAATATTATTCCATATGACTCTTCCCACAATGATTTATTTATAGTGTTTCTGCAGCCGTAATAATTTACGAAACCAAACGCATATATAATTCCGTAAATCATTAAGACAACTTCACATATCCACAGACACTTTTCATTCCACCATAATTTTCTACTTCCTGATTTAATAAGTGTCTGATATCCCATCTGATATAAATCACTCTTTAGATACGAAATTACAATCAGAACCGGAAATATCTGTAATATAAGCCAATCCATTTCTATTTCGAATCTTCCACCAATTTCAGGAGTATAGACTTTCATTCCTCTGAATAAATATACATAAAAATCGAATATACCTATGTCTTTTACTGAATAACCCATATCCGTAAATGTATTTCTCAGATTCATATTTTCCATAAATAAGAATATTATAAGAAATACGATAAATATTAAATTCTTTCTGAATACTTCTTTTGTATCTCTTCTAATCAGCCTTAGAAATATCCTGTTACGCATTTATGCACTCCTTTTTTCTGCAATACAGACTTCCAATAAATATGCTTAATATCACTACAATTGCCAGATACATAAATATCCATTCCGTTCTCATAAGCAATTTATTATAGGACAGATTATATGTATTAATTATTCCTGTGACCTGTACGATAATTACCAGAAATATTGTTACAATCAAGGATATATGCTTATTTATTTCTAACCAGTTCATTAATAAATTAATCATTCCAATTGCCATAAACAATATAAATATGTATATACTACTTACACATATAATATATGATAATTTTATATTTCTGTCGGGCATTTTACCCTCATTTATATAATAGAATATACTTCTTGTACTATTGAAGTTACAATTATTCCCGTCTGATAAATTTATTGCAATAATGAATTCAGATAACATAAATATTAATGTAAAACATAATGTTTTCACCATTAAAGCAACGCATTTACATATCCAGATATTATTAAAATTCCTAAATTTAAGCATCGCACTTCTTTCTATATTGTTACGATTATAATTAATAAATATCAGGTACACGAATACCGCCAATGCCAGACTATAGTAACCATTGACTGATAACATAAATACGTCAGCCTTAGAAAACTCAAATGACATAAACGATATGTTTTTCTCGTTATACATAAATGAATAATCTGACATCATAAGTGCAACAAAAGTAATTATATATATCTTCAGATTGAGATTCATAAACAACTTAATTCTGCTAATATATTTCTTCACGTTTTGCCTCCACTACTAACATTCCCAATGAAACTATAAAGAATAGCATACATTTGCCAATGACAAAGCCTATTGAAATGCCGGCTGCCGGCTGGTCGATTCTGAAAAACTGTTCAAATGAATATATAGTTTTCCAAAAATACAGGCAAATATAATTTTCAACAATATAGTATATAAATACTGATGTCAGCACTACAAAATAATTATCGACAAGAAAGCTGACAGCAAGACACATTACGCAGAATACTCCTGCCATCATAAATATTAACAACATATACAACAATATATATACAAATGGTTTACTATAATAAATATCACTAAACATTGAACCATCATTAATTGAGAACATCATAGTAGATGCATCCGGTCGTAATGCCGGTACAAATAATGCTGTCAAAAACAAATTTAAAATTAGTGGAATTACAACGGCTGTTCCACCGCTCAGAAAAGCAGCAATAATCTTTGATACAAAATACTTCTTCTTACTAACTTTTGTAAATATGATTTTCACATATTCACTTTTTATATCCTGATATAAACTTCCCGCATACGGAAATATTGCAATAAGCGGAATTAATATGGTATATAATACAGCATGATAGGTATATCCAACCCCGCCTATCCACGTATTAAACAACGAGTCCGGATATTCCGCCTTTCCATATAACTCATATAATTTAAGAGATTCTATTGCCGGTATACTACATTTAATCACCTGCATTACTGCAATTACGCAGCCTATAAAGACAGCTATAAACATATTCCTATTTATAAATGCTCTCTTCATCTCATTTTTAAAAATGCCTTTCATATCTTTCACGTCTAAACATTCCTCATTTCTCTTATTTATTTCTGTATATCAATCTTGAATGCTTTTATATCTGTTGACGAAGTGCTACCTACTATATCTATCATATAATATAAGTTTTTTGATTCTGACATTGATATATTACTGATATAAATAATTTTTACTAATTTTTCCTCATTGGGCTCAAAGTCCACTTTGCATCCATCTTTAATTCCCTGTGTTGTGGGATCATAATAATTCTGATACCTTACCTCACTACAAGAATCTATAACTTTACCATCAGGATACATTTCAATAAAATTACCACAATTTACATAGTAAAATATTTTCTTATCACATTCATTTTTTATTAGCAAGTCAATGATTATATATTTTTTATTTAATAATTTACCTGTTTCATCTGTCTTTTCCTGAAAATAATCCACTTGATTTTTAGATACTCCATCGGGTAACTCTGATGAAATTGTTACATTATTTATTTTAAATTTGAGACGATTAATTGAATCGTCAAATTGTTCATCATTTATTTCTACCACATCGTTCATTTTATAAATATTGCTTTTTTTAATTTTTACATCTGGTCTTGGAAATTTACTTTCTTCTTCCTGAATAATGTTACCTGACTCATCTGTGCTGATTTCTTCCGTACTTATATCTTCTGTATCTACTGATTCAAAGACATAAGTTGTATTTTCTGATTTACTCTCATTAGCTTTTGATTTTGTTTCAGATTTATTACTACAAGAAGATAATAAAATCAAAGCTGTAGAATATGCAATTATTGTTTTTATTTTGCTATATTTCATATAATGATCCTCTTCTATATAACTGGCAGTCTTACATTCTAAGTGTAAGACTGCCAGCAATTATATTATTTATACGCTATCCGGACTCCACTTTCCTTTTCCTCTGTGTTTTCTCATTTTTACCTCCATTCTATTATCGTTTGCAACCGATAAATTTACCTTGTTTAATATATTTATTTAATCAATTGATTACTCCATATATAACATATTGCAATATCTATTTCAATATTTCAGAAGCATTCTGCCCTGAACTGCAATTCTCATGCCCTGAACTGCAATTTTTTATATAAAAAATAGGCTTCGCCTATTCAACTCCCCTGCCCTCAATCTTGAGGGGGGGCTTTTTCTTCATTTTCCTGCATAATAGACATATGAATATATTACAAAGAATCTTTACAGACTATTATGAAGAAATTAAATATACTCTTCATCCCAGATTTTATGAGATGGAAAATATCGAAAAAAATGATCAACTGTGGTAATCCTTCTTTTGGCGGTACTATGTATGGCTGCCCACAATATGGAAAACTTAAGTTAGTTCCTTTTCGTTGCCATAGCCGTTTCTTCCCCACTTGCGGTAACAAGTATTCTATGGAACGCACTACAGGATATATCATGGTTCTCCATACTTTTTGAAGAGATCTCAAATGGAATCCTCACATTCACTGTCTGATTTCCGAAGGTGGCTACAGCGATAATGGGGTTTGGCACAATATCACGCATTTTAATTATACATACCTCCGAAATGCTTTCCGTACCGCTTTACTTAATGAAATGGAAAGCCGGCTTGACCCCTCTTTCAAGAAAATCAAAGCCTTATGTTATTTAAAGTACAAACATTGTTTCTATGTTTATGCCAAACCTAATAAATGTGATCCTAAAACCGTAGTTGCCAAAGATGCGTCGAAGATATCATGTGGATAAGATACCTGTACATGGTAAAAAACGTACCCGGCTATTCTTTGGATTTAAAATAGCAGCATTAGATTTTCAAAAGCTATTAGATTATACCAATAGCTTAGATTCGTATTCTTCAAATAAGAAAACAGCATAAAATCAATGAACCACGGTTTCAAAATATCAATGAATTGTAGGCATAAAAATCATATCTTTCACAAATTCGTGTTAAATTTTCAAAGTACAAGCAAAATCAAATATTAAAAGGTGCTTTTGACACCCTAATCCTATAAAGTAAAAAATAAGCAGCCACACACCATAGTGCATAACTGCTATGTGAAAAGTTCGGAAAGGATTTTTGCAACCTGACACAGTTTCCTGTCCCTTAATCTCCATCAACATAAAAATATCTCCATCATTTCAAAAGAGAATGACGAAGATATTTCGCCTTGTTTATTCTTGTAGCAACCAATCAGCTATATCATGAATTTCGATTCCTTCATAGCTATATTTTGGATGTTTGGTTCTGGCAATAATCATTTTCGGATAAGCATCTCGGATCTGAAGCAGAGGAAGA
>OLWB01002977.1_pt1 | contig 12835 bp, 9 predicted proteins | sample 1673331 | NCBI WGS metagenome assembly OLWB01 (sample SAMEA3178943, study PRJEB25190) | human gut metagenome | biome: human gut; feature: human-associated habitat; material: faeces | place: Austria | collected 2013
CGGCGCGCCGGGATGCAGAATGTCATCACGTTCGAATTCTCGCACTTCATGAGCCCCAATTCGTCCTACACCCAAGCGGGACACCTCTACAACCGCTATATGGAATACATGAACTATCTCCAACACAAAAAATAAAGAACCTCCCATGATCGATTTCAAACAACTGGCGTGTCTGAACCGGGACGAACTGCTCGAAAACGTGGTTCCGTTCTGGCTCACCCACTCGCAGGACGAACGATACGGCGGCTACTTCACCTGCCTCGACCGCGGGGGCGACGTCTACGACACCGACAAATTCGTCTGGCTGCAGGGACGGCAGGTGTGGCTGTTTTCGATGCTCTACAACCAGGTCGAGAAGCGTCCCGAATGGCTCGAATGCGCCGTACAGGGGGCGGAGTTCCTCCGTAAACACGGCCACGACGGCAATTACAACTGGTACTTCTCGCTCACGCGCGAAGGCCGGCCGCTCGTGGCTCCCTACAACATCTTTTCCTACACGTTCGCCACGATGGCCTTCGCGCAGGCGGCTCTCGCCACGGGCAGCGACCAATATGCCGAAATCGCCAAGCGCACCTTCGCGCGGATTCTCGAAAAACGCGACAACCCCAAGGGACCGTGGTGCAAGACCGTCCCGGGCACGCGCGACCTGAAGGATTTCGCCCTGCCGATGATCCTCTGCAACATGGCGCTCGAAGCGGAGCAGATGATCGACCCCGCGCTGCTCGACGCGACGATCCGGGATTGCATCCACCAGGTCATGGAGGTCTTCTACCGCGGGGAGCTGGGGCTGATCGTCGAGAACGTCGCAGCGGACGGCGAGCTCTCCGACTCGTTCGAAGGCCGGCAGATCAATCCCGGCCACACGCTCGAAGCTATGTGGTTCATCATGAACCTCGGCGTGCGGCTCAACGACCGGGCGCTGATCGACAAGGCCGTAAAGATTGCGCTCGACACGGCTGAATATGGCTGGGACAAGGAGTACGGCGGCCTGTTCTATTTCATGGACCGGCTCGGACACCCGCAGCAGCAGCTCTAATGGGACCAGAAACTGTGGTGGGTGCATATCGAAGCGATGATCGCGATGATCAAGGGATACCGCCTCACCGGTTCGCAGGCGTGTCTCGACTGGTTCCTCCGGCTGCACGACTACACCTGGTCGCATTTCAAGGACCCCGAATACCCCGAATGGTTCGGCTATCTGAACCGCCGCGGCGAGGTGCTGCTCCCGCTCAAGGGCGGCAAATGGAAAGGCTGTTTCCATGTACCTCGCGGTCTGTACCAGTGCTGGAAAATACTCGACGAGTGCCAATAACCCAAACATAAAACTATGCGAAAAATGCCTTAATCAACCATTTCGAGCGGAGCACGTCTCCCGTCACAAAAATCTAAACCTATTGCAACCCTAATTTTATGAGAAACGTTTACAAAATGAAACCTTCAGGCATTCGCTGCCTATTGAGCAGCGTATTAGCCGTGGTCTCCATGGCGATCACAGGCACCAATGTGGCTGAGGCGCAAGGACTTTCAGTCTCCGGAAGAGTGACCGACGCAAGGGGGGGGGAAATTTCGGGTGCTACGGTCATCGTAAAAGGTGACAACACCCGGGGAACTACCACCGATGCACAGGGACAGTATGCTATCGAGGTCTTGTCCTCCGACGAAGTGCTGGTCTTCAGTTTCCTCGGTTACAAAACTGCAGAAGTGGCCGTCCGCGGCCGCAAAACCCTGAACGTCCAACTGGAAGAGGACGCCACGCTGGTGGATGAAGTGGTCGTAGTGGGATACGGCACACAGAAACGACAGTTTCTCGTAGGCTCCGTGTCCCAGGTCTCCAGCAAGGAGTTGCTGAAGGCCCCGATGACCAACGTATCGAACATGATGACCGGCAAATTGCCGGGAGTGACGAGTATTCAGCGTTCGGGACAGCCCGGCAGCGACGGCACCACGATCTTCGTCCGTGGAGTCTCCTCGTTCAACAATTCCAGCCCGCTTTGCATCGTCGACGGGGTGGAGCGTATGATTAATACGGTCAACCCCAACGACATCGAATCGATCTCCATCCTCAAGGATGCCGCCACCTCGGCCATCTACGGCGTACGCGGAGCCAACGGCGTTATTCTGATCACCACCAAAACCGGCTCGAAGGGCGCTGCTACCATTTCATACGACGGCTCGGCGACTTTCACCACCAATGTCGCCATGCCCGAGATGCTTAACGCCCAGGACTACATCGGCTGGCACAACAAGGCTCGCGAGATGGACGGATTGAATCCGCTGTGGACGGATGAGGTGATCGCCGGTATGAAGGAAAAAGGGATATACGGTGAAACGGACTGGATGGATCTGCTCTTCAAGAACTACGGTTTCACACACCAGCACAACATCTCCGCTACGGGAGGTACCGACCGCGTAAAATACTATACGAGCATCGGTATGATGAATCAGGACGGTATCCTGCCCAATACCTCTTACCAGCGTTTCAACGTGCGCGCCAACATCGACACGAAGATCGCCAAGAATTTCAATCTGAACGTCAATATCGCCGCATTCCGCGAAGACACCCACGCACCCGGATACTCTCTTGGCACGCAGGGTGAGTTCAACCCCATCTCGCAGGCGCTCTTCTCGTTGCCGATCATCGCTCCGACCTATAATGACCTGCCGCAAGGTTATATGAGCGGCGTATACACGCAGCAGCCCATTGCCGCGGTCAACAAGAGCGGTTTTCAGGATACGAAGCGCTGGCAGTTCGAGGGAAACGCCAAATTGGAATACGATTTCGGCAGCATCAAGGCGCTTGAAGGACTCAAGGCCGCCGTACACGTTGCATACGACTATTCGAATACGGGCAACCGCAATATGCTGCAATCGTACCAGCTGATGTCATTCTCGCCCACGACGATGAATTCCACAGTCGTGAATGCATCGGGAGTCAATGTCAACAGCAGCTTCAACAAATCGTCGTCGTTCGGAGACGGATTCATCGTTCGCCCGACGCTGACCTACAACCGCGAATTCGGGCGTCACAGCGTAGGCGGCCTGTTCTTCTACGAGCAGAAAAAAACCTACTCGGACACAATGACCGGCTATAAGGCGGGGTATTTCGCCCCCTATCCGGTCGATCTTTCGATCGGCACCACGTGGGAAGGCATCACAACCCCCGTAACCGGTTCGTTCAGCGAAACGAGTATCGCCAGCTACGCCGGCCGTTTCAACTATGCATTTGACAAGAAATATCTGGTCGAATTTACATTCCGCGCGGACGGTTCCTACAAGTTCGCCCCCGAAAACCGCTGGGGATTCTTCCCGTCCGCAGCCGTCGGCTGGGTCATGTCCGAAGAGAAGTTCTTCAAGCAGGCACTCCCGAAAATCGACTTCTTCAAGCTGCGCGCCTCTTACGGCGAACTGGGTATGGACGATACGAGCCCTTATCTCTATGTGCAATCCTACAGATCGACCGCACCCTCCTACAGCTATATCATAGGCGGCAAGGGTCAGACGACCTATTACACCAGCAACTATGTCTACAAGGACCTTACCTGGTCGCGTTCGCGCAGTTTCAACGTGGGCCTGGACCTGAACGCTTGGGGCGGAAAACTGGGCATCGAATTCGATTGGTTCTACAAGGTTACCGACAATATCCTCGAACAGGTCGGCGGTTCCTACGCACCCTCCCTGGGAGGCAACGTACCGTCATACAAAAACTCCGGCAAGGTAGATAACCGCGGCTTCGAGCTGGTGCTAAAACACAACAATCACTTTGCCAGCGGTTGGCGGTATTCGCTGACGGGTAGTCTCTCGTGGGCCCGCAACCGGGTTCTCGCCAAACAAATTTCCGACAACCATCCGATGTACCGTGCCATCCTGGGCAAACCGATGGGTACGCTCTACGGGTACAAGGCGATCGGACTCTATCAGACCGAAGAGCAGATCGCCAATTCGCCGACGGCTCCTTCGGGAGAGAAGCGTCTGGGTGACCTGATGTATGCCGACGTCAACGGCGACGGCAAGATCGAGCAGTCGCAGGACTTCATCAAAATCGGCCGCGGCTATACCCCCGAGATGAACTTCTCGCTCAATATGGAGGTGGCATGGAAAAACCTCTATCTTACAGCCCTCTGGCAGGGTGTAGCCATCTGCGATTATCAGCTCAGCGCGGCATACTATTCGGGCGTTTTCGACAACACGATGTACACCCGTCCTTTCTACGGCAACGGCAACGCACCCTATTATCTCGTGGAGAGCGCCTGGCGTGAAGACAACCGCAATGCCGACTATCCGCGTCTGAGCACCGTAGCCAACGGCAACAACGCATGGCCTTCGTCCTGGTGGGTGAAAAACGGGGCATATCTTCGTCTGAAGAACCTCCAGATCGGCTACTCGCTCCCCGAACACATTCTGAAAAATACCGGTATCGGCCGGGTAAATATCTACGTGGCAGGAACCAATCTGCTGACTTTCAGCGCATTCAAATACGTAGACCCCGAAATGCCGTCGGTCAACAACGGTTACTACCCGCAACAGCGGACCTACAGTATCGGAGTCAATTTATCCTTCTAACCGCTAAAGCAACTGAACCTATGAAAAAGATCATATTCATACTCGGTCTGGCGGCCGTCGTATTGGGCACCTCCTGTTCCGACGTGCTGGACCTGAATCCGGCGGACCGGTTTTCGCCGGCGACCGTCTGGTCCACCACCACTACGGCTGATAAATACGTCATCGGACTCTACTCCATCTTCGGGGCAAACACCGAGATGCGCGGCGGCGATGCCTATGCGTCGCCCCGATTATCGGATGCCTATTCCGACATCCTGAAAAGCACCTCCTGGAATCAGTACAACCACAACTTCAACGCCACGCTCCTCCAGGAAACGGCTTTCAACAGCAACTCCGCCGGTGCGTTCGAGTGCTGGTCGAGTCATTATGACCGCATCCGCCGCGAAAACGAATTCCTGCGCGACGCGGCCGAATTCGGCCGCAAATTCGGTGAGGACTGGCTCAAGATTCGTATCGCCGAAGTGCGTTTCTGCCGTGCCTACGCCTATTTCATGCTGTGCCGGGTTTACGGCGGGGTGATTCTTCGCACCGAAGTCGACGGCCCTGAGCAGAACGACAAAGCCCGTTCGACGGAGGAAGAGTGCTGGGGCTTCATCATTAACGAACTGAAGGAACTGGCTCCCGACCTGCCCTTGAAATGGGACAGCGACAACTCGGGCCGCGCCACTCAAAAAGCCGCATACGGTCTGTTGAGCCGCGTAGCGCTCTACGCTGAAAAATGGGATGTCGCCGCACAGGCCGCACGCGATTGCGCCACGGCAGAGGGTAATCTGGACCTGTCGAAGAACGGCTATGCCAAAATCTTCGAACTCGGCATCAACAGTCCCGAAGTACTCTTTGCCGTAGAATTCAAATCCAGCGTGATCGACCATGCCTACGACGCCTACGTGCGGCCCTCGGGCGATACAAAGGAGTTAGGCAAGCAGGTTTATTCGGGATTCGTTCCCACCAGCGAATTGGTCGACAGCTATGAAATGGCAGGCGACGGCGGCAATTTCTCCTGGGAGAAACACGGTAAGGATCCCTATGCGAACCGTGAACCGCGCTTCTACGCCACGATTCTCTATAACGGAGCCGATTGGATGGGGCGGAAGATCGAAAGCTTCGTTGGCGGCAAGGACGGATACAAGGCCTATGAAAACGCCGGAGCCGCCGGAACGACCGTAACGGGTTATTACCTGCGCAAATACCTCATAGACGGAGACAAGACGTGGGTCACGAGCGGCTCGGGACAGGACTGGATCGTACTGCGCTATGCCGAGGTCCTCCTGAACAAGGCTGAGGCACTTGCCATGGAGAACTGGAACAAGAACAGCGCCGAAGCGCTGCAGGCGCTCAACGATGTCCGCGCCCGCGTCGGACTGCCCGCGCGTGCCACCGCCGACAAGGAGACCTTCCTGGAATACGTGCGTCACGAACGCAAGGTGGAGTTGGCCGGCGAAGGTTTCCGCTACTGGGACCTGCGCCGCTGGCGGCTGGCCGAAAAAGTCATCGACGGGCAGAACGTGCACGGCGTTAAGATCTCCAAACAGTCCGACGGTTCATTTACCTACGAGCAGGTCGATGCCGACGGCGGACACAAGCGCATCTTCTACGACCGTTATTACCGATTCGCCATTCCGCTTTCGGAGCGTTCGAACAATTCGCTCTGTACGAACAACGACGGATGGATCTAATGATTAACCGCAAAAACAGAACGACTATGAAACTCCGTAAATATCTTGCAGTACTGGCCGTAGCGGCATTCGCATCGCTTGCGACATCATGCGCCGAAGCGGAAGACGAATTCATCCACACGGACAGTACGATTAATTCCATCGAAATCCAGCCCGCCGAAGGCGGAGCCGGTATCGCAGGAATCATCGACGAAACGACGGGCGAGATTTTCTTCCCCATTCCCAAACAACTTCGTGAAAAATACGACGTGAAAAAGCTGATGGTACGCGCAAACGTGGCTTATGACACCTATATCTATCCGTCACTGTCGGGATTGAAAGACCTCTCCGATCCGATGGAGATCAAGGTTCGGGCAGGCGACAATGGATCGCGAACCTATACGCTGTGGGCTTTCTACACGCGCAGATAACGAATTACAACGAATGAATAAGTCTAAAATTAACTCGACCAATATGAAAAAGTTCAATTTGTTCGCTTACGCCACCCTGGCAGGTCTCGCGCTGTCGTTTGCAGCCTGTACGGACGACGATCCGGAAATCAGCAAACCCGGCCCGCAGATCGACCGCGGCGAAAAATGCCGTATCGAATCTTTCGTTCTGAATCTCCCCGAAGGGGAAACGCTTTCAGGCGATGTCTACGACTACGACAAATCGATCGACCTTGCCTATACCACGCCGCAGCTGGAAGCCATGAAGACGGCCACCGCCACGGTGAAACTCTCCGAAGGCGCAACCATCACGCCCGATCCCTCCGTGGCGGCCGACTATACGCAGCCGATTTCATTCACGGTGACGGGAGCCGACGGCAAGACCACCCGCATTTATACAACAAAGCCCGTTGAAAAAGTTGTCGTTTCCTATACCAAGATCGGTGCTCTGGCAGAGAAAACGGCCACTCAGATGGACATCACCGATCACACGAAATACCTGCAAATCGGCGTCAGCGGCGACAAGATCGTCATCGGCACCAAGGTATTCGACGGCAAGACGCTCGCTGCCGCAGGCAATCTGAACATGACCGGTTACGACGGATTGCAGGTCACCTCGCTGGCTAACGACGAGGCAGGACATCTGATCGCTTCACTGACCGCTGACGGCACGAGTGGATCGGCTCCTGTTACGTACGCCTGCTGGAAGAACGGATGCGACCAGCCCGCCGAAACGATCCTCGGTCCGTCGGACAGCGCCATCGCAGCGTTCCTCTCCGTGGGCGGCAACCTCGTCGAAGGCAAAGCGCTCATTACGGCATTGGGCGCACGCGTAGCCACTGGCCCGAGTTTCTGCTGGGGTTTCGCCGACGGCGTGCGTGGCGACTACTACAACCTGCTTACCGGACAGCCCTCGAACGACGGCTCGTGGAGCCAGATGGTTTCGGCCTGCTCGGGAGAGGGTTCGGGCACCTGGTTCATGTGGGATGCCGTGGCCGGCGGTCACAACGTATTGACCTGGGAAGGCTGGGACGGCACATCCTCGCTCAATCTGAAGCAGATTCCGGGAGCAGCGCCCAACGGTCCGAACAACTGGGGTAACTACACCAAAGGTTCGATCCGCGCTTTCATGTTCAACGAAAAGGCTTATGCCGCCGTCTTCACCACCGGCTGGCCCTGCACCTACGTCTCGATCGTGGACTCGAACGGCGAATTCCTGCTCAACCCCGCCGAGGCGACGCTCAATTACGCGATCTCGGACGCCAACCCCTACTGCCCCGTCGGAACATTCGTGTATAACGAAAAGGAAAACTGCGGTTACGTATACGTACTGGTTCCCGGGCACGCAGTCAAGAGCTGGAAACTGGAGATCACTTACGATTAACAAACCTTACACCTGTCACGACAGGTCTTGACGAAACCGTATCAATCCGCATTCTTCCCGGTCCGGGCCCGTTCTCGGGCCGGAGGAATGCGGTTCTTTTAACACGACCCATGAAAATAAGCACCTTTTTTACAGTCATCCTCTTCGTTGCAGCGACATCGATATCCTGTGGCGGAAACTCCGCCCGGACGCTTCGCGCCGCCGACGGTGGAAAACCCAAAATGCTCTGGTTCGACGCAGAGGCCAATTTCAAGCGCTTCGCTTCGCAGGATTCGATCCGCTACTATTTGGACCGCACCGTCGAGTGCGGATTCAACCACATCGTCGTGGACGTGCGCCCCATTTCGGGCACCGTGCTCTACGAAAGCGATATGCTGGAACCGCTCACCGTCGTTGGTCCGGACACCGTCCGCCGCGATTGGGACTACCTGCAATGCTTCCTCGACGAAGCGCGTAAAAGGGAACTAAAAGTGACCGTCTCGACGATGATTTTCCCTGCGGGATTCACCACGTTCCGCCAGGGAGCGGCCTACTCCGACCCGGAACTGGCGGGCCGAACCTGTGTCGAATACACGCCCGAAGGGAGGAAAGACATCAAGGACGACCCGACGAAAGTCGCGGCGTTCCTCAATCCCGTACTGCCCGAAAATCAGGAGTACGTGCTGCGTTTCGCACACGAACTGCTCACAAAATACAAGTTCGACGGCTATGCCCTCGACTATTGCCGCTTCCCCGATGCTGAGAGCGATTTCTCGCCCGCTTCGCGCGAAGCGTTCGAAACCTACCTCGGACACGGCATCGACCGTTTCCCGGAGGATATATTCACCTACGACGCCAACGGAGCCCGCGTGGCTGGCCCCTACTATAAACAGTGGTGGGAGTTCCGCTCGGGCGTCATCCGCGACTTCATCGCCGAAGTGCGCACGCTTATCGAACGGACCCAGCCCGGCGTGAAACTGGAGTATTGGGCCGCCTCGTGGCTGCACGCCATCTACACACAGGGCCAGAACTGGGCCAGCCCGCGTTCGCGCTTCCACGAAGCCTATCTCGACGATTGGGCCACGCCGACCTACAACCGCACCGGATTCGCCGATCTGCTCGATGTCTTCATCACGGGAACCTACCTCGAAAAGGTATGGGGCATGGATGACCCCGAATCGATCGAATACGGTCTCGCCCGCTCGCTGAAGGATGTCGACGGCGACTGTGCGGTCTACGGTTCGCTCTACGCCCAGAACCATGTCGATCAGTTCGAAGACGCCGTATACCTGTGTCTTTCGCGCACGGACGGAGTGATGGTCTTCGACATCATTCAGGTCATCGAAAACGATCTATGGGATGACATCAAACGTGGTATCGACCGGGCTGAAAAAGAACAGAAAACTCAAAAATGACAAGATGAAAAAATCCATCCTGATACTTTGTGTCCTGCTGATGGCGGCGATTCCGTCCGCCTGCACGGAATCGCATAAAACCCCTCCGGAACTCGACAAGCCGCAACCCGGGCCGAACCCCGATCCGAAACCGGAACCCTCAGAGGGAAAGGAAAAAATGCTCTGGTTCGATGCCGAGGCCAACTTCCAGCGATTCTCGACACAGGCCGGTATCATCGCCATGCTCGACAAAACACAGGAAGCGGGATTCAACAAGATCGTCGTGGATGTGAAGCCCGTCGAGGGGGACGTACTCTACAAAAGCGAGTTCATGACCCAAGCGACGACTATCGGTTCAGTTAACGTTGCCGACAGAGGTTGGGACTACCTCCAGTTTTTCCTCGACGAGGCACATAAACGGAACCTGAAAGTGACCGTCTCGACCACCGTATTCCCCATGGGCATGCCCAGCACCAGACAGGGACCCGCCTACCGGGGCACGACATGGAAGGGGAAAACCTGCATGCAATACAAGCCCGAGGGCATGGTCGACATCAAGGATGACCCCACGAAGGTCGCAGCGTTCCTCAATCCCGTCCTGCCCGAAGTTCAGGAGTTCGCCCTGCGTTTCATTCGTGAAATAGTCACCAACTACGATTTCGATGCCTACGCGCTCGACTACTGCCGTTTTCCGGACTATCAGAGCGATTTCTCGGAAGCATCCAAAGAGGCGTTCGAAAAGTACATTGGCGGACTCGTCGAGACGTGGCCGGGCGATGTCTTCACCTACAACGCTTCCGGCGAAAGAGTCCCCGGCAAATACTACAAAGAGTGGTGGGAGTTCCGCTCGATGATAATCCACGACTTCGTAGCCCGCGTTCGCAAGGAGATCAAGGCAATCAAACCGGACGTAAAATTGGAATATTGGGCCGCTTCGTGGTGGGGCGCACTCTATGCCAACGGACAGAACTGGGCCAGCAAGGCGTTCCGTCCGCTAACGGATCAGGATGCGTGGTCGTTCAACTCTTGGTGTTCGATCAATTACCACCAGACCGGTTTCGCCGATCAGCTCGACACGTTCCTGCTGGGGACCTACCTGCCCCGCGTGTACGGACCCGACGACGGCGAGTCGATCGAATACGGTATCAACCGTGCCGAGCGCTTCCTGCTCAACGCCTGTACCTATTACGCGACGGTGGATTGCTCGCAGAAGACATTCGACATCGAGGAAGCCTGCTATTACTGCCTCAAACGCACGGCCGGGCTGATGGTCTTCGACATCGTTCATGTCATCAACAACGATATGTGGGCCGCCATCAAGCGGGGCATCGACCGTTACGAAGCGGAGGCGGCAACCGAATAAGTAAAACAGTTGCACCATGAAAAAACTCCTTCTTATCGCCGCAGCCGTGCTGGCCGGGGCTTCGGGGCTCCGGGCCGAGGAGTACACGGCGATATCTCCCGACGGAAAAATCACGATGACGGTATCGACCGCGCCCGAACTGCGCTGGAGCGTCACGCGCGAGGGCGAACGGCTGCTCGACGCAAGCCGCATCGGCATGAAGATCGCCGGGGCCGAGCCGTTCGGCGCGGCGCCCGTCGTGCGGCGGGCCGAACGGCGGCGCATCGACGAGCGCAGCACGGCGCCCGTTCCGACCAAGTTCCGCACGCTGCACGATCGCTGCGAAGAGCTCCTGCTCACGTTCCGCGGCGGCTGGGCCGTCCGCTTCCGGGTCTACGACAACGGCGCGGCCTACCGTTTCGAAACGGCGCGCATGGGGACCGTCGACATCGAGTCGGAGACCGCCGAGCTGAATTTCGCCGCCGATTTCGAGACCCTCTGGCCCCGCGAGGAGAACCCCGATTTCATCTCCCACTGCGAAGCGTTCTTCGACCGCAAGCACCTCTCGGAGCTCGACGCGAAGCGTTACGCCTACCTGCCCGTTTGGTTCTCCTCGCCGCGCGGCACGCGCATGGTCGTGACGGAAACCGATCTGGAGGACTATCCCTGCCTGTTTCTCTTCGGCGGCGAGGGACACAGCCTCCGCGCGCAGTTCCCGCCCGTGGTGCTCGAAGCACGGCTCAGGGAGGGTTCGGACCGCAACGAGGAGCTGGTGAAAAAAGCGCCCTACATCGCCCGGACCCGGGGCACGCGCACGTTTCCGTGGCGCGTGGTGACCATCGACCCCGACGACCGCGCGCTGCTGGAGAACAACCTCGCGTACCAGCTCGCGGCGAAACCCGTCGAAGGCAACGCCTCGTGGGTGCGGCCGGGCAAGATTTCGTGGGAGTGGTGGCATTCGCTCAATATCTACGGGGTCGGTTTCCGCTCGGGGGTCAACACCGCGACCTACAAGTACTACATCGATTTCGCGGCCAAATACGGCATCGACTACATCCTGCTGGACGAAGGGTGGTCCGTGAGCACGCTCAATATCAAGGAGCCGTGCCGGGATATCGACCTCGGGGAGCTGATCCGCTACGGCCGCGAAAAGGGCGTCGGCGTGGTGCTCTGGACGCTCTGGAACCCCATGAAGAAGGACCTGGAAGGCATCCTGGACACCTACCGCGACTGGGGCGTGAAGGGCATCAAGATCGACTTCATGCAGCGGTCCGATCAGGAGATGGTCCGATTTTACGATGAGATCGCCCGCGCGGCGTTCGACCGCGGTCTGATCGTGGATTTCCACGGGTCGTTCAAACCAGCGGGATTGCAGCGCAAGTACCCCAACGTCCTCTCGTTCGAAGGGGTTTACGGCATGGAGCACGACAAATGCTCGACCGACATTTCGCCCGTCCACGACTGCACGCTGCCCTTCACGCGCATGGTCGCCGGACCGATGGACTACACGCCCGGCGCCACGCGCAACGCCACCCGGGCCGATTTCGCCATCAGTTGGGACAACCCGATGAGCCAGGGCACGCGCGCCCATCAGGCGGCGCTGTACGTCGTCTTCGAAAGTCCGCTTCAGATGCTCTGCGACTCGCCGTCGCACTACCTGCGCGAAGCGGAGTTCACGGCCTTCATCGCCGCCGTGCCGACCGTGTGGGACGAAACGGTGGGGCTCGCCGCCTCGGTGGGCGAGTACGCCGCCGTGGCGCGCCGCAGCGGTGAGAAGTGGTACATCGGAGCCATCACCGACTGGACGGCCCGCACGCTGGAGGCCCCGCTGAAGTTCCTCGGCGGTGGCCGCTACCGCATGACGGTCTTCGCCGACGGGGTGAATGCCGACCGCATCGCGCGGGATTACCGCACCGAAACCCGCGAAGTCACGCGCGACGATACGGTCGCCTTAAGGATGGCCCCCGGAGGCGGATGGGCCGCCGTTCTCGAACCCGTGAAATGAAAACCAGCGCGTTCATCCTCTTTGCGGCGCTGCTCGCCGCCTCGTCTCTTTCCGTCACGGGGCGGGC
>OLWB01002978.1_pt1 | contig 12828 bp, 7 predicted proteins | sample 1673331 | NCBI WGS metagenome assembly OLWB01 (sample SAMEA3178943, study PRJEB25190) | human gut metagenome | biome: human gut; feature: human-associated habitat; material: faeces | place: Austria | collected 2013
GGCCCCTTGCGTTCTCTTGGGGGTCCAAGGGGGATATTCTCTCACGTGAGAGAATATCCCCCTTATCCGCAGCCCCACACGGTGTGGGGAAAAGCCGCAGCCTCTTCGGGCTGCTCCCCCTCCGCGTCATGCGCGTAAAAAGAGAGGACTTCTCTTTCGAGAAGCCCTCTCTTTTTCCTTATTTTCTGCTGTGCAGAAGCAATTATTCCGCTTCCTGCATCGCCTTCGCGGCAGCGACGGCCTTCGCCTGTGCGTCGGCGGAACACTGCTCGTAGCGCACGAAGTGCATCACGAACGAGCCGCGGGACTGGGTCATGGAGCGCAGGTCAATGGCGTAGCTCATCAGCTCTGCCTCGGGGCACTCGGCCTCGATGACCTGCTCGCCGTTGCCGGTCGGGGTCATGCCCATGACGCGGCCGCGGCGCTTGTTGAGGTCGCCGAGGATATCGCCCATGTACTGGTCGGGCACCGTGACCTTGAGCTCGCACACCGGCTCGAGCAGGACCGGGGACGCCTCGGGCATGGCTGCCTTGTAGGCGAGGTTCGCCGCGGTCTTGAACGCGATCTCGGACGAGTCGACCGGGTGATAGGAGCCATCGTAAAGGACGGCCTTGAGGTTCACGACGGGATAACCCGCGAGCGGGCCGTGGACGCAGGCCTCGCGCAGACCCTTTTCGACCGCGGGGAAGAAGTTCTTGGGGACGCTGCCGCCGAAGACTTCCTCGGCGAAGACCATCTCTTCGCTCTCCTCGTTGGGCTCGAAGCGGATCCAAACGTCACCGAACTGGCCGCTGCCGCCGGTCTGCTTCTTATGACGGCCCTGCTTGGAGACCGTCTTGCGGATCTTTTCACGGTAGGGCACGCGCGGCGTGTCGAGCACGACCTCGACGCCGAAACGGCTCTTGAGCTTGTTGACGAGCACGTCGATCTGGATGTCGCCCGCGCCGGAGACGACCATCTGGTGCGTTTCGGCGTTGTTGACGACGCGGAAGGACGGATCTTCCTCGTTCAAGCGGTTGAGGCCCTGGGCCATCTTATCCTCTTGGCCGCGGGTCTTGGGCGCGATGGCGACGCTGTAGCAGGGCTCATCGAACGGGATGGGCTCGATCTTGACGACCTTGCGCGGCTCGCAGAGCGTGTCGCCGGTCTTGACCTTGTCCATCTTGGCGATGGCGCCGATGTCGCCGCAGGTGAGCTCCTTGACCTCGGTATACTTCTTGCCCTTGGGGATGTACAGGCGGCCGAGCTTCTCGGTCTCGCCGGTGCGGGCGTTGACCATGGGCATATCGGGCTTGATGGAGCCGGAGAGCACCTTGACGTAGGAGTACTTGCCGTACTGGTCGGAAATGGTCTTGAAGACGAACGCAGTCGGCAGTGCGCCGGGCGCGACGACGAATTCGGAGGACTCGCCGTCCTCATTCTCGGCCATCAGGGCGCGGGCGTCCTGCGGCTGGGGAAGAAGCTCGACGATGGTATCCATCAGGATGCGCGTGCCCATGCCCTGAATGGCGGAGCCGCACACGACAGGGAAGAGGGACAGGTCCTTGACGCCCTGGCGCAGGCCATGGATCATCTCGGCATAGGTGAAGTCTTCACCGGCGAAGAACTTTTCCATAAATTCCTCGCTCGTCTCGGCGACGGACTCCTTGAGCGCGTCGTAGAGCTCATCGAGCACGGGCTTTTTGTTCTCAGGCACTTCGATCTCGACGCGGCCGCCGCCGGGGCCGAACTCGAATGCGCGCTTATGCAGCACGTCGATGATGCCGATGACCTTCTTGCTCTCGTCCCAGATGGGGGCGACGACGGGGGCGATGTTCTTGCCGAAGCGCTCGCGCAGCGTGTTGAACGCGGCGTTGTAGTCGGAGTTCTCCTCGTCGGTCTTGGAGATGTAGAGCAGACGGGGGAGAGAGTTCTTCTCGCAATATTTCCACGCCTTTTCCGCGCCGACGCTCATGCCGGCCTTGGCCGAGCAGACGATGACGGCAGCGTCGGCAGCCTGAACGGCCTCCGCGACCTCACCGGCGAAGTCGAAGCCGCCGGGCACGTCGAGCACGTTGATCTTGCAGCTGTCGTATTCCACGGGAGCCACGGCCAGAGAAATGGAGATCTGGCGGCGGATCTCTTCGGGATCGTAGTCACAAACGGTATTGCCGTCGGCAATTCTGCCCAGACGGTCCGTGCCGCCGGTGAGATACAGCATGCTCTCAGCGAGGGTGGTCTTGCCGCTGCCGCTGTGGCCAAGCAGCACGATATTGCGGATGTCTTTTGCACTCATAATGGGTCAGTCTCCTTCCGAAAATCGTAAATCCCAAATCGGCTCGCGCCATAAGGTGGGATAATACTCAATGCAGAAATGATATCATGTTTTTCTCGCCATTACAACCATATTTTTCCGCAAATTTTCGTTTTCTTCGTTCGAAGTGTCAATAACGGTCGCTGAGCAGGGCGTCGACCAGCGCGCTGAGCGACCACAAAAGTACGTAAATGAGCAGAGAAAACGGCGTGAGCACGCTGTATGCGCCGACAAAAGTTAAATAAAATGCAAGGAGCGTCGAGGCCGTGGCGGCTAAAAATGCAAGCACCGTGCACCGCTTGGCGGACGCGCAGAGCCGCTTGCTGCCGAGCACGACCTCGGCATACGGCATGAGGCCCTCGCGCATGAGCAGCGCATACGGCCGCCCGCCGCCGCGCTCGGAGAGCGCCAGGCGCGTCGAGAGCTTGGGATAGACCGCGCGCGCGTCGGTGCCGAACTTGCGCTTTAAGAGCGCGGGGGTGATGTTGCCGTCGCGCACGGCGAGCACGGGGGTGATGCGGCTGTGGTGCAGGGCGTGGAGCGCCCAGTCGACATTTTCCGCAGGCATGTACTTCACGGCGAACACCGCGATGAGCGTGCCGTCGACCGAGAGGAACACGCCGGTCTTGAGGCCTAAGTTGCGCGGCAGGTTCACGCCGCGCTTTCTCATAAAGCCCGCCGTGCCGAAGAGCACCGTTTCGCCGTGGATGCGGCCGCCGACGCCGCCCTCTTCGTAAAAGTCGACGTCCTCGACCTGCTCGCGGAAGCCGCCGTCTCTGGCGAGAAGATTGTCAAAAAGGCGGCTCAGGCCGCTTTCGGACGCGTGGGCCATCGTCGCGGCGTAGGAGATGACCTTGCCGCTCTCCTCGCCGAAAACCTTGAGCCCGCCGAGCGTGACCGTTCCGGGCGGGAACAGGTCGCCGTCGGTCAGAATGACGCAGTTGCTCCGGCGGATGGCGTCCGCGCCGGAAAAGCCCGCCACGGCGCTGCCGCTTTTGGCAAGCCGCGCGGCGATGCGCTTGAGCGGCAGCGCGCACACCATCGGAAACGCGAGCAGGTTCGCGCTCGCGAGCATCACCGAGAGGTTCCACGCAAGCAGCGCGTTCTGCTTCGTCTCGAGCGTCGAGAGCACGCCGAACACGACCGCCGCCGCGAGGAAGACCGGCAGCAGCACGCTCTGCCAGCGGGAATACGGGTCGTTCGCGCGCGCGGAATTCGAAAATCCGTCCGGCAGGCCCACGCGCTTGGCCGCGCCCCCTGCCGTCACGGTGACGATATACGGCGCATTGCCGATGGCCGCGATGCGGAACGTGTCATACATGCCGTGCAGACGCAGACTTTCGCCCAACAGCGCGCAGTAGACCGACATCGCCCCCAGCACCGGCAGCGGCAGCGACAGCGCCGCGCGCGCGGGAAGAAAAGCGTAGAGCGCCGTATCGAGCAGCGTGACAAGGCATAGAAGCATCGTCAAAAAGCCCGACGTGACTTTTTCCTGTTTGAGCGAGCGCAGCGCGCCCGCAAAAATGCGCCAGCCGATGGCGCAGACGATGGCCTCGACCGCCAGCAGCGGCAGCGCGCGGATCATCGGATCAGCGGTGTACGCCTCCGGCAGGATGGAAAAATGCTCCAGCACCGCCATGACGCACAGCAAAAGCGTGAAAATACCCGCCCCACGGCGTGCCTTCGTCGCGCCCGAAAGCTGAGCGCGGTAGTCGGAGAGCGTTTCGGTCAGCGGCGGCTCGGGGAGCTCGGGTTCAGGCTCTTCGAACTCTTCTTCCTCGTCCTCTTCCTCCTCCGCGTCGTCGTAGAGCTGCTCGGTGTCGCGCATCTTGCGGCGGGAGAACAAACCGCGGCGCGGCGGCTCCTCCTCGATGATCGTGTCCTCGCGCTCGGAGAGCGCCTCCTGCACGGTCTGGGCCAGGATGTCCTGCAAGCTCATGGACTTGGGCTCGTCGTCCTGCGGCGGTTCTTCTTCGGTTTCCGCGTCCGTTTCCTCTTCCGGTTCGGCTTCTATCGGCTCTTCGGCCTTTTTCGCACCGGGGAAGGGGATGACGGGGATGCGGGCAGTCTCATCCGCCGTTTCATCCACCGTTTTTTTCGCCGCCTCCGCCTTTTTCGGCAGGGGGACGACCTTTGCCGGCGGTTTCTTTTCCGCCGGCGGCTCGGGTTCTTTTTCTTCCGGTTCGGGTGCGGCGGGCGTGCCGCTGCCGTACTCGGCCAGAATGCTCTCGAGCGTGAACTCCGCGTCCTCGTCCATGCTGCGGGCCGTGTTTTTCAGCAGCAGCTCGGAGTCGGCGAGCGTTTCTTCAAATTCAAGGTCTTTGGGGTCCATATCGTTCCTTCTTTACCGTCACTGCCCCAGGCGCTGGCGCACCGCCTCGTAGAGGAGGATGGCCGCCGCCGCGGAGGCGTTGAGCGACGAAATTTTACCCTTCATCGGGATGCTGACGAGGAAGTCGCACTTTTCGCGCACCAGTCTCGTCATGCCGTCGCCCTCGCTGCCGATGACGATGGCCGCGGGGCCCTTGAGGTCCGCGGAGTAGAGGTCGCTCGTGCCCTCGGCCGCCGTGCCGAAGACCCAGACGCCTTCTTTTTGCAGCTGCTCCAAAAGCGCGGGGATGTTCGGCACGCGCGCGACGGGCACATAGCTCACCGCACCCGCACTCGTCTTGGCAACGACGCTCGTGAGGCCCGCGCTGCGGCGCTTGGGGATGACGACGCCATGCGCGCCCGCGCACTCCGCCGTGCGGATGATCGCGCCGAGGTTATGCGGGTCGGAGATCTCGTCGCAGACGACAATCAAGGGGTTTTCGCCTTTTTCGTGCGCGATGTTCAAAATATCCTCAACACTGACATATTCGCGCACGCTCGTGAGCGCGATGACGCCCTGATGGGCGTGCGTGCGGGACATGAAGTCGAGCTTGCGCTTGTCCGCGTCCACGACGACCACGCCCGCGGCGCGGGCGGTCGAGGCGATGTGGCCGAGCGTCTTATCGGTCTCGCCCTTCTGGATGAAAATTTTGTCGATGGTCGTGCCCGCGCGCAGCGCTTCGATCACGGCGTTGCGGCCCTCGATGATGCCGTCGGCCTCCGCGTCCTGCACGCGCGCGGTCTTTTCCTTGCGTTCCTTATCCATAAAAGAAATTTCTCCTTGTGACAAATTTTTATAGAATACTCCATTGCAACTATAACACAGAACAAGGGCAAGATAAAGAGGGCGCAAAGCAAAAGTTCATCGAAAATTCACCATAGAAAACTTGTGCGATTTTCTTATATATGGTATAGTTGAAATCACTAATTCAAAAAGTGCGCATCTTCGCATTTTTCTGTCTCCCGACAGGAGGAACAACATGGAGCCAAACAACAGAAACAACCGCAATCGCGGCGACAAGAACCGCCGGCGCGGCGGGGGCATGTGGTCGATCGTCCTATGGGCGCTGCTGCTGACGATCGGTGTGAACTACCTCTCCGTCATGCTCGATCAGGCCCGCACCGCCGAGTCTTCGTGCGAGATCGCATACAGCGAGCTTGTCGAACTCGTGGAGGAGGGGAAGGTCAAGTCCATCGAATTCGGCGACACGGTCTTCACCATCACGCCGGTCGACGGCTTTACCTACACGGATGACGACGGCAAGAGCTATGATCAGAACTATACGCTCTTCACCACCATCATTCCCGACGCGACGGAAAAGCTGATCACCCTGTGCGATGAGCACGGCGTGACCTACACCAAGCCCTATCAGCCGCCCGTTTCGCCGATCCTCACGTTCATGGTGAGCTATATTCTGCCCACGGTGCTGATGGTCGGCGCGTTCATGCTGCTGATGAACTTCATCACGAAAAAGTCCGGCGGCATGGGCGGCATCGGCGGCATCGGCAATGTCGGCAAGGCCAACGCCAAGGTCTACATGGAAAAATCCACCGGCGTGACGTTTGCGGACGTCGCCGGTCAGGACGAGGCGAAAGAATCGCTCGTCGAGATCATCGACTTTCTGCACAACCCCGAAAAATACACCGCCATCGGCGCGAAGATCCCCAAGGGCGCGCTGCTCGTCGGCTCTCCCGGTACCGGTAAAACGCTGCTGGCCAAGGCCGTTGCGGGCGAGGCGAAGGTGCCGTTCTTCTCGATCTCCGGCTCTGACTTTGTCGAGATGTTCGTCGGCGTCGGCGCGAGCCGCGTGCGCGACCTCTTCGAACAGGCGAAGAAAGTTGCCCCCGCGATCATCTTCATCGACGAGATCGACGCCGTGGGCCGTCAGCGCGGCACGGGCCTCGGCGGCGGCCACGACGAGCGCGAGCAGACGCTCAACCAGCTGCTCGTCGAAATGGACGGCTTCGGTACGAATCAGGGCGTCGTCGTCATGGCGGCGACGAACCGCGCCGACATCCTCGACCCCGCGCTGCTGCGCCCGGGCCGCTTCGACCGTCAGGTCTACGTGGGGCTTCCCGACATCCGCGGCCGCGAGGAGATCCTGAAGATCCATGTCAAGAATAAGCCCCTTGCCGAGGATGTGGACCTCTCCACCGTCGCCAAGGGCACGCCCGGCTTCACAGGCGCAGACCTCGAGAACCTCTCGAACGAGGCGGCGCTGCTCGCCGCGCGCCGCGGCAGCAAGCTCATCACGATGTCCGACTTCTCCGAGGCGGAGATCAAGGTCATCGCAGGTCCCGAGAAGAAGAGCCGCGTCATCAGCGAGCACGAGCGCAAGCTGACTGCCTATCACGAGGCCGGTCACGCCATCGTGATGCACGCGCTGCCGACGCACGACCCTGTGCACCAGATCACGATCGTCCCGCGTGGCGGCGCGGGCGGCATGACGATCTCGCTGCCCACGGAGGACCGCTCGTACCAGTCCAAGCGCTATATGGAAGAGCAGATCGTCTCGCTGCTCGGCGGGCGCGTGGCGGAAAAGCTGATGCTCGGCGACATTTCGACCGGCGCGTCGAACGACATCCAGCGCGCCTCGCAGATCGCGCGCAAGATGGTCACGGTGTACGGCATGAGCGACAGGCTCGGCTCGATCTCGTTCGAATCCGGCCACGATGAAATTTTCATCGGCCGCTCGATGGCGCAGGCCAAGCCGTATTCCGAGCAGGTCGCCGCACAGATCGACGAGGAGGTCAAGTCCATCGTCGACGCGGCCTACGAGCGCTGCGAGGACATCCTCTCGCGCGATCAGAAGCACCTCATCGCCGTGGCGGAATTCCTGCTTGCGCACGAGACGATGAGCGCTGAGGAATTCGAGGCCGTCTTCACCGACGAAGCCGCCGGCCATGACAAAATCTAATCCTGCTATGAATAAAATATCTCATCAGCAAGCCGCTGGTGAGATATTTTTTCACATTTTCGCAAGAATTCCTGCATTTTCAGTGCTTTTCCCCTTGCCAATTCGGTTTCTTCTGCTATAATGGGGCATTAGTCATTCCATTTACATGAAAAAAAAGAGAGAATCGAACATGAAAAAAAGCAGTAGTTTCAGCGGCTCGCTCGGCTTTGTGCTGGCTGCGGCGGGCAGCGCAGTGGGCGTCGGCAATATCTGGCGCTTCCCCTATCTCTGTGCCAAGGACGGCGGCGGACTGTTCCTGCTCGTCTATCTGGTGCTGGTGCTGACATTCGGCTTCACCCTGCTGACGACTGACGTAGCCATTGGCCGCCGCACGAAGCAGAACGCCCTTAATGCCTTTGCAACGCTCAACAAGAAGTGGAAGTTTTTGGGTTACCTCACCTTCCTCGTCCCCACGCTCATCATGACGTATTACTCCGTCATCGGCGGCTGGATCACGAAGTATTTTACCCTCTACCTCGTCTCAAGCGGCGATGCCGCCGCGCAGGACGGGTTCTTCACCTCGTTCATCACCTCCCCCGTCTCGCCCATCGTCTTCATGCTGATCTTTTTGGCGCTGACGGCGTGGGTCGTGTACTGCGGCGTGGAAAAGGGCATTGAAAAATACTCCCGCTACATCATGCCGGGTCTGCTCCTTCTCATCATCGGCATCGCCATCTTCTCGCTCACGCTCTCTTACACCGACGAGAGCGGCATGACGCGCACGGGTATCGAAGGATTGCTCGTCTACATTAAGCCCGACTTCACGGGCCTGACCGTCCAGCGCTTTTTGAACATCGCGCTCGACGCGATGAGTCAGCTCTTCTTCTCGCTCAGTGTCAGCATGGGCATCATGATCACCTACGGCAGCTACGTCAAGGACGACGTCGACCTCAACAAGGCCAACAACCAGATCGAAATTTTCGACACGGGCGTCGCGTTCCTCGCAGGCCTCATGATCATCCCCGCCGTCTATGTCTTTCTCGGCACCGACGGCATGGCCAGCGGCCCGAGCCTGACGTTCATCAGCCTGCCGAAGGTCTTCGCCGCGATGGGCGGCGTGGGCCGCGTCATCGGCGCGGTGTTCTTCCTCGCGCTCGGCTTCGCCGCGCTGACGAGCTGCGTGTCCGTCATGGAGACGCTTGTCGCCAACTGCATGGAGATTTTCCACAAGTCGCGCAAGGAGATGTGCGCCGCCGTGGGCGTCTATTCGCTCGTCACCGCTGTGCTCATCTGCATGGGCTACAATGTGCTCTACTTCGAGCTTCCGCTGCCCAACGGCTCGACCGCGCAGCTGCTCGACGTGATGGACTACATCAGCAATAGCTTCCTGATGCCGTTCATCAGCCTGCTCACGAGCATTTTGGTCGGCTGGGTCGTGGGTCCGAAATGGATCATCGCCGAGGTCGAGAAAAACGGCGAGCACTTTGGCCGCGCCAAGCTCTACAGCGTGATGATGAAGTATGTCGTCCCTGTCGTCATGCTCATTCTGTTTTTGACCTCCACGGGGCTCGGCAGCCTGATCTTCGGCGGCAGGTAAGAAATTTTGGCAAAAAAGGGAACGCTTGCGCGTTCCCTTTTCTTTTGCTCTCCCGCCTTTTTCTCCGTTCAACGTACGCAAAATATGTTTTTACTCCGCGCGGTTTTTTGTCAAAAGCGCAAATTTCTTTTTCCCCGCTTGACAAAGCGGGGGCGGGCGATTATAGTAGCATCATTAAATCTCATAGTTCACAAATACCGTGACGGGGAAAAATTCGTCCCACAGACGCTTCAGAGAGTTGCCGGTCGCTGCGAGGCAATGCAGAGCGGGATGATGTCACTGGCCCCTGAGTAGCTTCGCTGAGACATTCGTTTAGGCGCAGCCGGATCTCCTCACCGTTACCAACGAGGCGCATTCGCTTGATTTTCAAGCCGATGCAGAAAGCGGGCATATTTTATGCCAACAAGAGTGGTACCGCGGAAGTTTTGAGCTTTCGTCTCTTCAAGGGAAGAGACGGAGGCTTTTTTTGTTGCTATGCGAGAGAAAAAAGAGCAGGAGGAACACACCATGAAACGCATTAAAATTTTTGACACGACCCTGAGAGACGGCGAGCAGTCCCCCGGCTGCAGCATGAATCTGACGGAAAAGATCGAAATGGCCCGCCAGCTTGAAAAGCTGGGCGTCGACGTGATCGAGGCAGGCTTCGCCATCGCGTCTCCGATGGACCACAAGAGCGTGCAGGCCATCGCCGCCGCGGTGACGAACTGCACGGTCGCCTCGCTCGCGCGCTGCGCCAAGGGCGATATCGACGCGGCGTGGGACGCCGTGAAGGAAGCGAACCACCCCCGCATCCATGTCTTCCTTGCGACGAGCGACATCCACATGGAGTACAAGCTCAAGATGACGCGCGAGCAGGTCATCGACCGCATCCGCGAGATGGTCGCCTACGCCAAGAGCTATTGCGATGACATCGAGTTTTCCGCCGAGGACGCCTCCCGCTCCGACTGGGCATTTCTGGCCCATTGCTACTCCACTGCCGTCGCCGCGGGCGCGACGACGCTGAATGTGCCCGACACCGTCGGCTACTCCACGCCGCAGGAGATGTATGACCTCATCACCTACCTGCGTGAAAACATCGAGGGCGTCAAGCACGTCGACATCTCCGTCCACTGCCACAACGACCTCGGCATGGCGGTGGCCAATTCGCTCGAATGCGTCCGCGCGGGCGCGACGCAGGTCGAATGCACGGTCAACGGCATCGGCGAGCGCGCGGGCAACGCGAGCCTTGAAGAGATCGTCATGGCGCTGCGCACGAGAAAGGACTTCTACGACGCCGAGACCGGCGTGAACACCAAGCAGATCTACCGCTCGAGCAAGCTGCTGAGCAACATCACGGGCGTGCCCATCCCGCCGAGCAAGGCCATCGTCGGCGCGAACGCCTTCGCGCACGAGTCGGGCATCCACCAGCACGGCGTCATTGCCAATGCAAGAACGTACGAGATCATGAACTCCACCGACGTCGGCATCCCGCAGAACACGATGGTGCTCGGCAAGCACTCCGGCAAGCACGCGCTGCGTGAAAAGCTCGAATCCATGGGCTACGAATTGAGCGACGAGGAGCTTGAAAGCGTGTTCACCCGCTTCAAGGATCTCGCCGACAAGAAAAAGAACATCACGAGCAGCGACATTGAGGCGCTCGTGCTCCACCGTCAGGCCGCGGTGCAGGGCAGCTGCCAGCTCGTGAGTCATGTGGTCAACACGGGCCACGGCGTGCCGAACATCTCGTGCATCAAGCTCCAGTGCGGCGACGAGCAGATCGAAGACGTCGCCATCGGCACAGGCCCGCTGGACGCCTCGTTCAAGGCCATCAACCGCATGCTTCATATGGACGTGAAGCTCGAGAGCTTCAGCCTCAACGCCGTCACGGACGGCGAGGACGCCATCGGCGAGGCCGTGGTCAAGGTCTCCGGCCCCGACGGGCGGTCGTACACCGGCTCGGGCCTCTCGACCGATATCATCGAATCGTCGATCCGCGCCTACGTCAACGGCATCAACAAGATCATGGAATCCGGCAACTGAAAGGAGAAACGCGACATGGGCATGACAATGACGCAGAAAATTCTCGCCAAGCACGCAGGACTTGAGAGCGTGCGCGCGGGCCAGCTCATCCAGGCAAAGCTCGACCTCGTCCTCGGCAACGACATCACGACCCCCGTGGCCATCAACGAGTTTGAGTCCGCGGGCTTTGAAAAGGTCTTCGACAAGAGCCGCATTGCGATGGTGATGGATCACTTCGCACCGAACAAGGACATCAAGTCCGCCACGCAGTGCAAGCAGTGCCGCACCTTTGCCCGCCGCTTCGACATCGACCACTTCTACGATGTCGGCACGATGGGCATCGAACACGCGCTGCTGCCCGAGCAGGGGCTTGTCGCCCCGGGCGAGGCCGTCATCGGTGCGGACTCTCACACCTGCACTTACGGCGCGCTCGGCGCGTTCTCCACCGGCGTCGGCTCGACCGACATGGGTGCGGCCATGGCCGCGGGCGAGACGTGGTTCAAGGTCCCGTCCGCCATCAAGGTGAATCTCACCGGCAAGCTCCGCCCGTTCGTCTCCGGCAAGGACGTCATCCTGACGCTCATCGGCATGATCGGCGTGGACGGCGCACGCTACCAGTCCATCGAATTTTCCGGCGAGGGCGTCAAGAACCTCACGATTTACGACCGCCTGACGATCTGCAACATGGCCATCGAGGCGGGCGGCAAAAACGGCATCTTCCCCGTCGACGACGTGACGCGCGCCTATGTTGAGGGCCGCGTGGACCGCCCCTGGACAGCGTTCGAGGCCGACCCCGATGCAGAATACGAGCGCGTCATCGACATCGACCTTGGCAAGGTCGACTGCACGGTCGCCTGGCCGCACCTGCCCGAAAACGCGCACAGCGCGCGCGAGGGCAGCGACATCGCCATCGACCAGATCGTCATCGGCTCGTACACGAACGGCCAGCTCCCTGACATGGCCGCCGCCGCCGCGATCTTAAAGGGGCATCACCTGGCCCCGAACGTCCGCGGCATCATCATCCCCGCCACGCAGGAAGTTTACCGCGCCTGCATGCACGAGGGCTACACCGATATTTTCCTCGACGCGGGCTGCATCGTCTCCACGCCCACATGCGGGCCGTGCCTCGGCGGCTATATGGGCATCCTCGCCGCCGGCGAGCGCTGCGTTTCCACCACCAACCGCAACTTTGTCGGCCGCATGGGCCACGTCGACAGCGAGGTCTACCTCGCCTCTCCGGCTGTCGCCGCGGCGTCTGGTATTACCGGCCACATTTCTCATCCGGAGGAGGTCATGAACAAATGAATGCACACGGCATTGTCCATAAGTATGGGGATCACGTCGATACGGACGTCATCATCCCCGCGCGCTATCTGAACACCCAGAGCCACAAGGAGCTCGCCTCCCACTGCATGGAGGACATCGACAAGGACTTCATCCACCGCGTCAAAGACGGCAACATCATTGTCGCGGGCGTAAACTTCGGCTGCGGCTCGTCGCGCGAGCACGCGCCCGTCGCCATCAAGGCGAGCGGCATCTCCTGCGTCATCGCGGCGAATTTCGCCCGCATCTTCTACCGCAACGCCATCAACATCGGCCTCGCCATTTTGGAGTGCCCCGCCGCGAGCGCGGAGATCGAAAACGGCGACGAGGTAACAGTCGACTTCGACACC